>Ga0183100_1000234_pt1 | contig 61317 bp, 79 predicted proteins | sample Biomet2_FD_127789 | JGI IMG/M metagenome (GOLD analysis project Ga0183100, IMG submission 127789) | Microbial communities from bioreactor (seeded with anoxic lake sediment) at LBNL, California, USA - Biofuel metagenome 2 | ecosystem: Engineered > Bioreactor > Anaerobic > Unclassified ...
GCTACTGGTGCTACTGGCTTAACCGGCCCAACCGGTGCTACTGGCTTAACCGGCCCAACTGGGGCTACCGGCGCAGCTGGCTTAACCGGTCCAACTGGGGCTACCGGCGCTACGGGCTTAACCGGTCCAACTGGGGCTACCGGCGCTACTGGCTTAACCGGTGCAACCGGTGCAACCGGCGCTACGGGCTTAACCGGCCCAACTGGCGCTACTGGTGCAACCGGCGCTGCGGGAGGCATATTAAACTTTGCAGATTTCTTTGCCTTGATGCCTCCTGACAATGAAGCGACAGTAGCTCCTGGCACCGACGTGAGTTTTCCTCAGGATGGATCGACTGGTGGAGGGGCCATTACCCGCACCGGCCCCAGCTCATTTAACTTGGCTTTAATTGGAACTTATCAAGTCCTTTTTCAGGTAAGTGTCGATGAAGCAGGGCAATTAATTCTAACTCTTAATGGGGCAGATTTAGCTGATACGGTAGTAGGGCGTGCAACAGGCACTTCTCAGATCGTGGGAATGGCTCTTGTGACAACAACAGTGATTAATTCAATACTCACTGTACGAAATCCTGCCGGTAATTCAACGGCGCTGACCATCACTCCTCTCGCCGGAGGAACAAGGCCTGTGTCTGCACATCTTGTTATTACACAGCTCCAATAAATCAATTTATATGCTAATATAATTTCTTTTCCAATCTGGTTTGCAATCAGTAAAATGATATGATCGTATATGCCGACCAACATGAAAAGTCCGCATGGCTCTCGGCCTTGCAGACTTTTCATTTCTTTACTGCGCATTGTGGGAGAATTTTTGCTATATTGTCATCGATGAAACGTCTTGACTTAAATCGGAATAAGTTCTATTATTTAATTGAAAAGACTGATAAAATTGTTATAAATATACAATATCCCATTAGGGCAGAAAAGAGGAGCTGTTATGAAAAGCTATGAAATAGCACATCAGGGAAGTCGGTATGTCGTTAAGACCCCCAATGGCAGTGGCGGCTTTCATGTTTCGGCACCATTTAAGACACATGCAGCCGCGCAGGGATACATTGACCAACAGCGTGCTGCCGCAGGGGATTTAGCGCATGACGGGCAGGATAAATCAGAAAAAGCGGTTGCCGATACGAACGGTTATGAAGCAGCAGGGGGCGAATATGGGTTTACGGTTTACGAAGGAAAGCAATTCGCATTGACAGGTACACCAAACTTTGCCGGCGTTTTCGGATTAGGGATCAGCGCGGATAATTACTCTGTTGCTTGTATTGATGAAGATGGTAAAAAATACACCGCGTATTTCGAGATACTTGAAAAAGACGCTGATAACGTGGTGTTAGCCGACTGGGATAACGCAAGTCTGGTTCAAAGAGTATAGCGACTGACCGATTTTCAAAAACAAACCGTAGCGCACCGAAAATGAACTGCACCCCTTTCGTTAGACAGTATGGCATACTGAAATAACGAAAGGGGTGCTTTTGTATGTTGTGCCTCTTTCTGGAAAAGATACTTCTAAACAGGTAACAAATGATGCATGGAGGGATTCAGTGTGTTGGGTATTCTTTTTGGTATTCTGGCGGGGGCGGCAATGAGTTTTCAAGGGGTCATGGATACTCGTCTGGGCGACCGCATCGGGTTGTATGAATCAAATGTTTTGGTGCAGGGAGTAGCATTCGTCTTGTCTGTCATTGCCCTGCTGCTTTTAGGCAAAGGGAACTTCGGGGAATTGGGCGGTACAAACAAGATTTACCTTCTGGGTGGTGTGCTGGGCATCGTCATCACCATCACCGTGATGCTGTCTATCAAGGGGTTAGGGCCTACGGTGGCCATTTCCGTCATTTTGATCTCACAGCTTTTGGTCGCCGCGTTAATCGATGCCTTCGGAATTCTTGATTCGGAGCGAATTCCCTTCTGTTGGCAAAAATACAGTGGCATCGCCTTGATGGTTGCAGGTGTGCTGCTGTTCAGATGGAAAGATTAGAAATTTTCATAAAGGCACTTATGCCATTGACTTAACAATACAGTTTTTTTCGCTACGTATTAAAGAATAATTTTTTAACTATGGAATTCAAGTCAGCATACTATGAGTCTGAGGTGATAATTGATGCCGCAGTGCTCTTCAGGAGACGACCTTGTACTCCTTGCATCTACTACAGCAATTGCAATGTCTAAAGGAATGAGTCTCAATGATATCAATATCTTCTCGAGCTTTTTTAGCGCTCTTGGTGACAACCTCGGCATTATTGCGGCTCAACAGGCGGCTTGTAAAGAGTCAATTGAATGAGCCGGTACAGATAAAATTTCACATTTTTAACATAACCTTTAGATAGCGTTCACATTAAAAACACATCAGCCCGCTATACTTTAATTATTCCAAACAGCTTATAAGCCTTTATATGAGGATTCATATAAAACTTTTTCATAATTTCCTTCCTAAATGCCGCTCTTTATATAGGGCGGCATTTTTATGGTTGTTTATTTACCTCCATGTGGTATCATTGAAAGGTAATTTCTTGATATTATACTTTTTCCGTATATTCGAAGAGATAGTCCGACATGACCTCTCCTGCGTGCTTCATCATTTTTTTGTCACATTCCAACTGTTCAGATTCAGGCATCAATACTGTCCTCTTAATAGGCTTAAATTGATATGTACCATCCGCAGTTGAAACCTGCTCAAACACAATTTCTTCCCGGCAGCGCACGGAACCGTCACCGGATTTATCAATGATGTAGCTGGTTCCGATAAATGTAAACGGCTTTTTGGCTGCCAAGATAATCACCTCATTCCATGTTTATTAAGATCGCGGATTGTCCTATGCGGTCTTATTGTCATAAAGATGATCTGCAGCCAAATGCCTTTGTCAATCGTAATTCCATTCAATAATCTGAATCGTGATTGATACAGTCAGTGAAAAGCTCTTACGGTGCCTTTCACAAATAAAATATTTTAAGTATAAGGCCGCCTATCGGCGATGATAGAGGGCTTGGATTTTGTTAAATACATCATGAAGAAAGAAGGAGTATTGTGATATGCCCAAAATGTGGAGCGGAATTCGAGGGAGAAAAATGTCCTCATTGTGAAACTCCATCAAACGAACCCTTACAGACGAAAAAGCCACCCACGCCGAAATATCCCGTACCGCAAAACAAGAAAATAAATTGGTTGATCGTTATCATATTAATTCTCATGGCGATCATTATAATTATAATGATCGTTACTACGGTGGTCAGCGGAAATGAAAAAGCGGACAGTTCTTCAAGCGCAGTTCAGTCCTCTTCCCCAACATCTGTTTCTGCGTCCGTTTCTCAAACTGTATCAAGCCATAATAGTTCTCCGTCTGCTTCTTCCTCCTCCTCCTCCAGTTCGGGAGCGCCGGCGCAATCCGGTTCGCCATCAGCAAGCGAAAATGAATACGCGCTTCCGCCTGAATCTGCTTCTGCATCCGGGACTAACTCCGTCAGTCAATCCACAAGTGAATCCGCCAACAGCGCAAGCTCCCAGTCGCTCTTTGCATCTATTTTCCAAGATGTTGTGCCGTCGGATTCGGGTTCTGCACTGCCGGATAACAGCGGCTCCGACGTTTCCGAAGCGGAATACGATCAAACTGAAGATGGAATGACCTATGAGCAGGTGAAAGCAATCATAGGCGGTACCGGAAAAGTACAATCGGAGTTTGGAAAAAAAGGTGACAGCATTTATACCGTTACATATCGATGGCAGGGATACGGTTCGCCGGACGCATATGCTGATTTTACATTTGAAAACGGTAAACTTGATATGAAGATCCAATTCGGCCTACAATAAATTTTCTCTTATCTGTGGGGGTGAGCGCATGAAAATAGCAGCTGCTTATATCCGCGTATCGACAGAAGACCAAACAGAATACAGTCCGGACAGTCAGTTGAAAATCATTCGGGACTATGCAAAAAAAAATGATATGATTCTTCCGGATGAATACATTTTTGTGGACGAGGGCATCTCCGGCCGCAAGGCTGAGAAACGGCCTGCGTTTATGCACATGATCGGTACTGCCAAAAAAAAGCCGAAGCCCTTTGATGTGATTCTTGTCTATGCGCTCTCGCGCTTTGCCCGAAACAGAGAAGACAGCGTGGTTTACAAGCGTATGCTGCGCAAAGACCTCGATATTGACCTGATCAGCACCTCGCAGGACTTTGGCAATGACAAGACATCCATTTTAATTGAAGCGCTCTTAGAGGCAATGGACGAATATTACAGCATAGACCTTGGGGAAAATGTAAAGCGCGGCATGAATGAAAAGGTTTCCCGCGGTGAGCCGGTAAGCGCTCCTGCTTTCGGGTACCTCATTCAAAATAAGCAATACTATATGAATCCTGACACTGCCCCGTTGGTCAAGATGATGTTTGATGATTATATCAGCGGCATAAGTTACCGAAATATAGCGGCCAAACTCAATGCGATGGGAATCCGGACAAAGCGCGGCGGCCTTTGGGAAAACAGAACAGTGGAATACGTTCTGCGCAATCCCGTGTATATCGGGAAAATCCGCTGGAACCCGGAGGGATGGACTCGGCGTAATTATGATGATCCAAATGTTATCATTATAGAGGGCACTCATGAGCATCTAATCGATGACGACACCTGGCAAAAAACGCAAGATCGTTTCGCTGAGAATAAATTGATGTACGGCAAGTATGCCGGCCCTAAAAAATCATCCGGTTTCATGCTTCAGGGTTTGGTAAAATGCAGCAGCTGCGGCAGCACTTTGACAAGAATCTCCGGCGCATCGATGCAATGCCAAGCATATGCTCACGGCAAGTGTACGATTTCTCACTGCGTAAAAATTCAAAAGTTGGAGGACATGGTTTTATCAATAATAGAACTCAACCTCAAATTCGGCGACATTCATCTGATTCAAAAGGTCGAGCCAAAGTCAGACTACGAATCCGCAGCAATTGAAAAGCAATTAATTCGTGAAAAACAAAAGTTGATACGCATTAAAGAAGCCTATGAGAACGGCGTGGATTCCCTTGCCGAGTATAAAACCAACAAGCAGAAAATCACCGATCAGATAATTCAGCTCGAATCAGAAAAGCCCGTGGTTAAGCCTACTCATGCGGATGAGCTTGTGAAAAAGTTTTGCAATGGGCACAGGAACACAATCAAAAAGCTGCGCGATGAGCACACGGCACCCGAAGAAAAGAATAAGCTGCTCCGTACTTTCGTTGACAAAATTGTATTTGACAAGGCAAACAGTCATTTGCAAGTTTTTTATTATCTATAAACTTGTAACAAAATGGAATATGGTGGGCCACACGGTGAAATCGGTGCCTCGCTCCGCTACCTAAGCCAACGCTATACAATGCCCTATCCGGAGCTCAAAGCGATTTTGACAGATATAGGGACAGAGGAATATGTTCCATAAGGTTATCAGTAATATAAAACAAAAATCCCCGTCAGCCGATAAAAGGCCAGCGGGGGATTCGTCATATCATGTATTAATTATTGTGCCGCGGTATCATCCGTGGGAGGATTGCTTGCTGTGTTATTCTCAACCGCTGTCGCTGCAGCCTGTTGTGTTTCATCAGCTGGGGCAGGAACAACAGTACCAATTAAAGGCCCAATGTACTTCGTGGCCGTATTGGTCGTATTGACCGCCGATGCATCTACCAAGCCTTCGCCGACTATGTAGGCGATTACGCTGCCAAGCGACATAATCACCCCGCTGATCTGCGTGGTGGTATTGGCGTCCACTGCAAAGAGTGCCAGGATGCCGACAATCAAACCCGCGAGGGCTATCCAAAATTTGCGCGATGTGAGTTTCTTGCTGATATTCATAATTAATCCTTCTTTCAGCCGGATTGACCGGCTATTTTAGTTTTCTACGGGCGGTGTGGCCGGGAGGTCACGCACCATGTTGTACAAGTCCGTGCCTGTCCCGTTACCGCCCAATGCATGATATGGATTATAAAGCAGCTCTAAATTTTTACGATCTTGTACGTCCGCGTAGCCTTTACGTTGACAATCAATACAAGCCTGATAGATACGGTCATGCAGCAGACCCCGGAGCCCTTCCTCAACCGCCTCCTGCCGTGCCGTCTGACATTTTTGGCGGCCCCATATGTGTTTTACCACAGCGCCCAGTCCTCCGGTTACTGCCCCAAAGAGCGCTGTTAACCAATACTTAACTAACCAATCCCTCATGCCGTGCCCCTCCGATTATGTAACATTGACCGCAAAGGTCTTTGTCCCGTTGATATAAACGCCCGTGCCAGATTTAGCCGCCCCAACAGCACAGAGATAAAAATAATAATCATTGCCAATAACATATCGCGGGATAACCGTGACCACGTCCGCGGTGCCTGTAGTGACGGTCGGTTCTTTGTCGGCGGTCACTTTAAGTTGGTAAAATGCTCCGTGCTTGATGGCCATATCCGACGTGGTGTCGCTTTTAAAAGTGGCAGGGGCAAAATCCTTATAACTCACATCCATATCCACATTGCTGGTGATACCGTCCACCTTGCCATCAGATGCATACTGCCACATATCGCACAAAGCAGAGCGGTCGGTATTATCCGGCGTTGCCTTGCTGTACCGCGCCATCCAAATAGGGATATTTGCGGCTTTGATACGGTTTACGTCAAGCAGTTTGGCTACATAAAGCCAATTGTAATTACTGTAAATCATTGGCTGATATCCGGCGGCTTTAATCCGTGCGCAAACATCCAGTGCAAGGTCAGTCAGCTTGTCTCGGCCGAGGTCGGACAACTCGGTGCCTTTAGGCGGATTTTCCACGTCTACAGCGACCGGCCAAGTGATTTTATATGGCTTGATAGCTGCCAAGCAATCCCGTACTTGATCTGCAGCACTCCCGGCGCGCAGAAAATGATATACGCCGACTGGTAGGCCTGCTGCGATTGCCGCGGCTGTGTTGGCCGCAAAGCACAGGTCAACATAATTGACACCCTCGGTTGCCTTGATCATCACATAATCTATGCCAGCAGCTTTTACGCGTTTAAAATCGGGATTGCCCTGATGGTGGGCTATATCAATTCCTCTGTATGTACTCATGCGTAAACCTCCCCTGTAATCTCCGTGTACTGTTCAGCGGTAATCCATTCAAATGGAGCAACTACCGCTTTTTTTAAATTTGCTTTTGGCAATCTGCCAGCATCATAAAGCCTTTTTAATGTATCGTACATTTTTACACCCCCAATGTAGCTAATGTAAGCGCGTCGATTGCTGCCGTATTATTTGCTGTCTGTACCTCCGCATAGGTTAGCTGCGCCAATGTCACGCAAAGCCTGTCCTCGGCGACCTCCGGTGCAGTAGACGTTGCGGGGGTGGTCACGATTGGTTTAATTGCCAATTCCGCGCGGATGCTGTAATTGTCATGAATGTACTGCTGATCTCCGTCGATCAGCGTAAGTTTGCCGGTTTTGGCGCTGTCGGCTGTAAGGGCATCGAGCGCATCGACCTTCATCGTGCCTTTTGCAATCTGAATTTCGAGCGCGTCACGCTGTGCGCCCTGCACATAAACTGATTTGCCGTTAACTACCAACACATCAAGCGTGGTGCCGTCATTGAGTTTTAATTGCATATGTATGCCTCCTAATTAATAAAAGTGTGACACCCGTCGGTGTCTAAATCCTGTGACACTAAAGCGTTTGCGGATAGATTGCATGCTGGGCGCAAGCCTATGTTGCCATTGCGAGGTGTACCATAATCAGCTACTCCACCACTATTGGTTATGCATCGAACATTTCCAGCACCGTATGTACTACGTGTCCACCAAGTATATGCGCTTCCGGAAGCAGAACCAAATTGATCATTTAGCGCCGCATCTGATGTGGCTTTTGCAACCAAATACGATGATGTATTAAACAAAGATAATTTAGTGCCCTCTTGCGTTCCGCTAGTAATTCCCAATTCCGCACATGAGGCTAAAAATATTTTGTCTGTAAGATTAATTGCTCCAGATTCAAATATTTTTGATATCACAGTTGTATTCAGTAACGCGTTTTGTTCATTCACTGTAAATGCATATAAAAACCCTTGCGATGCTGTGTATGAGTTATATCCGTTAAGCACAGATGATGTTCCGCTTGGGTCATTGTCATATGCATGTTGTGCAACATACCAATTCCCAGCGGAACTATTTTTATTGAGCCATTGCCGAATATTTGAGTAATCATATCTATCATTGCCGTATGTGGCTCTGTCCCCCGCCGGATTAGTGGGTTCGCTTGCGTCATAAGCTAAAAATTTTATGATTCCAGAAGTTGCTAAAGTAACTGAATTTGCAGGATATCCAGTATGGTTTTTTTCTGCGACTGTCCATATGATTGGGTTACCATAGATTTTTCCGAATTTAACTTTGTCACCTACTGAAAGACTACCGATAGCTATTCCCGCCGTAAACACCTTTCGATTCGCCCCACCCGCTACTCCGTATAATTCTTTGAGTTCCTTATTTACTCCACCAACAGGAGCAATCCACTTCTTAGGCAGCCGGTTCACCCCTCCATCTGGCGCATACAATCCCGGCATATCAATACACCCCCCATAGCTTACCCGGAGCGAGTGTTTCCGTAGGCGCTGCTGTTGATAAGGTTAATGCACTGGCAATGGACGCGGTATCTATCGCATGGTCAGACAACGCGAAACCCAGCTTTGCACCATCCAACCGTACCCCGGTCACCCAACTACCCGACTTAAACATATCTGCCGGCAATGGGTCGCCGTTTTGCAGTATGGCCGTAACAGCTACACCGTTGACCGTCCATGTGTCACCGTCTGATATACCATCCGCGGCTAAAAACTCGACGTTATTGCCGCCTCCGGCCAGATTGTGCATGGTGCCGTTTTTTGTGTGGATGTAGGTGCTCACTATGCCGGCGGCCAATTTGGCCTTTTCTGTGGCAGAAGTGTGGATGCTTGCATCTTCGGTGTGGACCGTCAAGTCCTCATCTTGTACATAATGATCCATCGTTTCCGGCGAGAAGGGTGTTCCCTGCTTCGTGATGTTGGCCGCCCGTTCCAGATCATATGTGTTGGCCTGACCATCCACCTGCGTCATCTTGTATCGATTCAGGTTTTGCCCTTCCTCGTTCTGTATTACGATTTTTGCCATTTATACCACTCCTATCGGTATGTAAATTTCTTGCCCGGCAACAAAGGTACCGGCGCGGCGGATGCTCAGCTGAAGTTCAACAACCTTCTCATGCAGCGCAATTAGGCAGGATTCAATATCATTCAGCAGATCATAATTAAATTTGTTCTGAAAGCTGTGCGTCTGCTCCAGTAGGGTATTGATATTACTTTCGATACGACTGACTTCCGTCGGTGTTGGCCAGCTCGTGTGCTGCCATGTCTTGTAGTTCAAGACGGTGCCATAAAACTCGGCAATCCACCGGGTATCATCTTCGATGCGCTGCCAGTCTTCAATATCGATTTCCCCATCGATGTTCCAAACCTTGGGTGGTATCCACATCAGCCGATCACCTCACTATCCCCGGTCAGAGCGCCGTTGTACGCAAAATGCATTTTTTTGATTTGAGATTCACGGTATTCTCCGAAAGCAGTTTCAACCTTGCAAAAATCAGAAACTTCCACGGATGGAATGATCCACCACGGGAAGCTTTGTGTAATTCTGTTCTGAAGCTGATCGAGGATCCACACAGCCACATATTGGGCGGTGTCGTCCTGGGCGATTAATGTAACGTTCTTAATATCCTGTGCGTTCGGAGTCGTGCCGGCAGTCACCGTTGACAGTTGGGCCGAAACAATTTTAATTAACGGTTCGTAAACCTTGCCGGTGATGGTGATCATTCCGGACGCGCCTTTTATCTCACAGCTGCAGGCATAGATTTCCACGCTTTCATAGGTACCGGAAACCGTAACCTCTGCTGCAGGGTAAGAAGAAAACTGCACAACAGCGTCGCCGGTAATGTTACCACTGTACAGGCTTTCCGCTTCGGCCTTTATCCGCCAACTGTACTGCTCAACATTGACGCGGTTATAATACTTGCCGAGCGTCGTCTTGGGATCCCGGTACATAGACCGGTCAATCACAACCGGATTTGGTAGTGGTACAGCCTTGCGCGGCAGGATGATTCCCTGGCCGGCGACGAACGTGCCGGCAATCAAGCTGCCCTGGTATATGGTGTACTGGTCAATAATAATCGCATTCCGGGTTTCTTCAGTCGCACGGTAAATCAGCAGCTTGCCATATCGATCAATCTTGACCACGGCCCCCAGTGCAAAAGCAATCCGCTGCAGGGCGTCTCGGCAGCTCAACGGTGCAAGATACCCGCTGAGCAGCACATCCTTGATGTTCGGGTGAATATAAAACAGCGCGTTCCCCTGCGCGTCATAAAGATGCAAATCATTAAACAGTTCCAGCAGGATAGCCTCCGCCCGCTCCTGCACATACATGCGCGATTTGTAATATGTTCCTTCCATCAGAGAAAGCAGATCATATGAAGTGAATTTCGTGGTGTTTTGCGTGGGGCTTTCCCATTTTGAAAGGTAAGATTTGCTTAGAGGGATATGTTCATAATCATCGCTTATTTTCAAATCAACAGCAGTTGAGAGCTGCTGCCTCTCCTGGAGAAAACGGATCTCATTTTGTGGGTTGAACATATTGAAACGCTGGTCAAGGTTATTCAGGGTTGTGGTTGTTACGTTGCTGCTGATGGTATTGCTTGTAAGATCGAGCTCCTCCAGTACATCAAACCCGGTTAGCATTTTGTCATCATAGACAAATTCAATGCCGAAACTGATTTCAAGCAGCTTTGCATAATGATACGACTGCACCCGTAAAACCTTAATTACCAACTTGGTGTAGTTTTCTATTGGGAAGTCGAGCACCGCCTGTGTTGTATTCAGTGCAGTGAACGCTTTGCTTATCAACTCCGTATCCCCGTTATAAGCTGTGACGAACACATCTTGCACCAACTCTGCAAAAAGCAGCGTGAGACCGATAGAACTGTGCGGCTGGGAAAATGAATATGTAATAGTCGGCGGATCCATGAATGTTCCATCTAATCCCGATATGACGGAGCTCCACCAACCGAAGTTCAAGCCGGCCGGATTATCCGGGAAAAGGGACATGCTGCCGTCTACTTTAAACTGACCCTGCTCGCAGGTACCAACGGCCGGGCTTGCGGTTACCGTATCCAGCGTTTTAGTAACATCGGAAAAAGGCTGCTGCTCCGACGTGGCCGTCGCGTCACCTTTGGCAGTTACATCGAACACACCGAAAGACACGCTTCCGCGCCATACTCTGGCAGGTGCGCGGGCAGCGTTATAAAATTTATCAGATACTTTTATCAACTGCCCCGCCTCCTATCTTTCAATAAAATTGGTCTTGAGATTTTGCCATAGTGCCAGTTTGTGATTTTGCCTATTCCAGTAAAAGGTCTTCATCGACGTGGACATCGGCCCACGGTATGCTGTAATTTCAAATGCAAGGTTTCCCCCTGGGTGCGGGAATTGCATTAAAAAATACTCAGGCAGATTATCAAGGACATTAAACGTTTCTTTATAGTCATCGTTGTCCTCAATGATCTGCCAGGCACAGCTGAGCTTTATCTTTTTTCCGGCACGCTGCCGGTGCATTAAACAATCAGTCGTTCTGAATGCATCCAGATCTAAATCTTCCGTTGAAAAATCAAATGTGGTCACGGAGGGTAGCCACACGCCATTTACTTTCATTTCGCCAGGGTATTTCATGTAACATCCCTCCTCAAAAGATTGTTCCCCCCACGCGCTGATTCTCTTCCTTTTGGTAAGGCTTCAGGAGGCGAGCAAGCGTAACACCGTCCAAGACGATGTTTGGATTTTTCGCAATAATTTCTTTCAGCAGCTCCACAACATCGGCGCGGAACTCTTCCATGATGTTCAGCATTGGAACAAGCCCCTCCATGAAGGTGTCCATCATTAACGATTGTGGTGTGGCGATCTCTGGGTTACCCTTTGCGCCGGAGTACTCCCCCATCATGGCAAGTGTCGGCTGTTGGAGAACACCACCGTTGGCAAGTTTTGGAATTGATGGAATTTTGGGAATAGAAATTCCGAACGATTTACCTTTAAGCGCTCCTGGCACCCAGTCCGGTATATCAAAATGAATGTTATTTAGTCCGCTAATTAATCCGTTGATTGCGCCGATCACTCCGTTAATCATGCTTATAATGGCATTAAGGGGAACTTTTGCAATTGCGATAAGTCCATCAAAAATCCCACCAAAAATATCTGATACGCCTTTCCAAGCCTTACTCCAGTTGCCTGTAAACACACCGGTAACAAAGTCAACCACACCGCCAAGGGATTTAAACAAACCCTTTGCCACATCGGCGACCACTCCAAGGATTGTTCCAATGATCTTGATGATTTCGTTTATAGCACCGGCGATCGGAGGCCCCCATGTCTTAACAAACCAGTTTATAAGCGGAGCGATAAATCCGTTGAAAATCTCCATGGCGCCGTTTACAAGCTTGGCCACGAATACGCCAATCTGCTGAACCAACGGCTGCAGGTGATCTGTCCACAATTGATTCAATGTTAAAAACAGCTGATCAAAGATGGGTTTCAGGTAACTGTTCCAGATATTCAGGAACGTATCTTTTATGGTGTTGATTGTGGTGCGGATATTTTCGAAGGTTGTTGCACCATACTGATCCCACAAAGTTTTAAAGGTGTTCATGATATCAACAATAACCTTTGAAACAAACTGCGCAAACGGGTCAATAACACCATGCCAAAGTGTGTCAAATACAGTTTTTATGGCACCGAACGCAACGACAGCAGTCTTACTGACTTCCTTAAAAATGTCCGTTAAAAGCGGTAAGCCATTTTTCACAATCCAGTCAATGGCTGGTTTTAAGGCATTCCATATTGTTGTGGCCACCATAGCCAAGCTGCCCATGAAGCCCGCTAATATAGTGGACCCGTCGCCAATTCCTTGCGTGAGCGCGCTTTTAAAATCCGTCTGAAACCAGTTGCTAAGCGGCTGCATCCACAAAGCGCACTGCGTACCAATATCGGCAAACAACGCTTTGAATTGCGCAACCGGCGCATCGAATTTTGAAAGGTTATCCTGAATGGGTTTCGTAACATAATCATTGAACCCAGTTGCAATTCCTGCCCAGACCGCTTTAAACTTGGCTGCAAGTCCTGTTGCCGCTTCGGTACCCTTCTTGTTTAGGGCATCGTAATTGATACCATCAGTGCCGTCTGTACCCCCGGAACCGTTCTTCTGTCCGATCACAGTAATTTCATCAAATCCCGCCAGCTGTCCCTTGTCTTTAGTTCCGCTGCCAGATTTTGCTTTTGTGGCTGCAGCTGCGTTGGCCTGCATCTTCTTCGTTGCTGCCGCAGACTGTGCATAGGTCTTACCGAACAGAGCAGAGATAAAGGCTGCTATGTTTTTCGTAACAGAGGCAAGCCCGGCCATAAGAGAATTGAGCGCCGGTAAGATTGCCTGATAGATTGGAGTAAATGCGATCTCCAAATTGGCCTTAACTTCATTGAGCGACTTTTTAAATTGGTCACTGTTAACAGAAGCCAGTGAAAATGCTTTCTGCAGCGTTTTAAACGCGGCGGCAGCAAGCGCGAGCGGTACCGCTACCTGTAATGAGCCCGTTAGGCTGCCTGATAGCGCACGTCCCAGCACTCCGACCTTGGCGATTCCCTGGGCGTTACTTGTAACGGCGGAAAGCATGGCATTCGTTTGCGTACGCAGCGTCCCCATTGAGGCCGATCGCTTCCGCTTTTCCGAAGATTCTACCGCCTTCGCCGACTGCTGAGCTGCCTGCGCTGATTTAGCGGCAGTCTTTTGCGCTCCGGATGTTACATCAGCATAGGTCTTTTGTGCAGATCGGTTCACCGATGTAAACGCGCCCCGGATCCGGTCAGCCATGCGGGTGAACACATTTCCGGTCGTCTGTGCCGAACTAACACCTGACGCATCGGGTGCGACGGAAGGCGGTGCATTCGCCGAAGGAGCTGCCGCCTTTGGCTTAAGTGCAACATCATCCCAGTTATTCATAAATTCATTTGGATTTGTCGCAAGTGCACTGTTTCCAGTCAATTTGGCGGTCGTGGGCAGGCTAACATCCGTAGGGTGCAAGCTGTCATGCCATTTTTTTGCCGCCCGTGCCGCAATATCACCTATTTCATCGGCAGTCTGATCAAACTGATCGGTTACCGCTTTGAGTGGAGTCTTCGCAGCGACACTGGCTTTTTCAAGTGGCGCGGTGATTGCCTTCTCCATTGTTTTTCCAGCATTCTCAACTGGCTTGGAAATTGACTGCTCTACCGTTTTACCTACCTGCTCAAAACTTTGCTGTGCTGATTTGTTGGCACTGGCCGCAATAGCGTTGATCTGCTCGTTAAGCTTGCTGACAATTCGCAGATCTAAACTAATTACACCAACCGATGTTCCGGTGCCCTCTGACATAAGATCACCTCCCCCTCTGGCCGAATGCGGCCGCAAAGGACCGTTCCATTTCAGTCATCTGCTTGTACCAATCCGCTTCGGAAAATTGCTTGGTTACTACACGGGACGCTAAAAAGCGCGACCATTCATCTCTGACGACGCGCTGCTCCGGTGTGTAATTATTAATGATGTCTTTGTCAGTTTCTGAGCGGACGCCGACAACACGGCCAAGTGGTGTATCATCCATCAGGCCGCTGACCATCTTTGACCAGTCACTATAATGCAGATTTTCTTGCTTCGAGGGCAAAACACCATATTGCTTAGCAATGCTCTGCTCAATCAGCACCCGGTCATATTCCATGTCATACCAGTCGTTATGACTCTCATTTTTCTGTGGGTTCCGGAAATCGCTCCGCCACCTTTTCAGGCTCTTCGCCTGTTATAGCACCCATCACGATTTCAAATAATTTCTGATAAGCTGGAAAGTGCATGTTCATATCGTCGAGCTCTTTGGCGACTTTCGGAGTAAAAACAAGTTTGAAGGCTTCTTTCATCAGCTCACTGACGTTTTGTTGATTTTCGTCCTCCATTTTCTTTTGTAAGGCCATAACCTTTTCAACCGTTTTTTGTCGATCGTCAATGGGATAAACTTTATCGCCAATACGGATTTCAGGCTCTTCACAAAGTAATTTATTGTCTAAGGTATAAAACTTCATTGGGATGTTCCTCCTAAAAATTCAACCCCCTGCCGAATGACAGAGGGCTGTTAATATAAATCTGTGGTTTACGCTGCTGGCGGCGTGTATGTCGGCTTACCATTGCTCATGGCGTCGAATTCCAAACTATCCACGTTGGTACTGTCGCCGCCGCCCGGGCTGGTTACATTGATGACCGCGCCAAACGTCAGTTTACCTCCGGATGGAAATGTCCACTCAAACGGGGTGTTACAGTCACGGCCTGACACCCAGGAAAGTCCGGAAATATAATCATTGCCAACGTCACCTACGCTGCGTTTACCTTTCATGGAAATGGTGAAGCCTTTAGCCGTCATCAAACGTTTAATCCAGCCTTCCGTTTCCATTGGCGTCCACTCTTCGGCCTTGCCATCCATCTTGACCGAAAATGTTTCCATTTCAGCAATGGTCACCATGTCAGTCGGTTCAACGCTTGCTTCGCCCTTACTTCCGATTTTAAACGTGTTTTTAAATACAGGGAATACACCTGTAGCTATACCAGCCATTTAATCAAGTCCTTTCATAAATAAATTTAATTTGAATCACATATTCGCAGTACCCTTGCGAATCCTTGCCGACCGGAATTGGCGCAGGCCCGGGATCTGCAGATATTACTTTTGTGGTACCCATCACAACACCAGATAAGCCATAAAACAGGCCATAAACAGCTGTAGCCTTTGCCTCAGCTGTGCTTATTTTGTTTGTCCAGTGTATTAAAATGGATACGCTGCGCCCCTGGTACCGGGTCTGATCAGCACCGCCAATACAAATGCGCTGTGTGTTGCCGGAAGGCTTCAGAGGATAAACGCCGATAAACTTATCTTTGTTACCATCGATGGATCCAACGGCGATGCAATTATTAAGATCCGGATCCTGATTTTTCAGCCAGTCCTTGATCTGCTCCAGTGTCAGCATTTATACCCCTGCCTCCTTCTTGTAGTTTTCTGCAAAAGTATCCTCAACGAAGTCCTTTTTCTCACCATTGAGCCAAGGCTCCAGCCATTCACCACCCGCATTCGGGTTGTTTACAGTCTGGAAATTGTATTCCGGATGATAATAAAGCCTGCGGGCCTGCGGGGAACCAGTAACAAGTCGGGATGTGATTTCACCGCCGCCCTCTTCCGTAACGGTAAAGGTCTGATTGTTCTGCATATCACCCATATCAAACGGCATAACCTGAGCTGTAACGACATTAGTCTTCAGTGCATCAATCGTCTTTTGTGCCGCCGACAGAACCGCGGCTTCCAGTTTTGCGATCGCAGCAGAATCAAGTTCTATACTTACGCCTATACCCATTACATCAGCTCCAGTTGGGTAAAGTTCACGCTACTGTCCGGATTACGGGCACGGCTGCCACGGTATATTGTTCTTGTAATACTGCCGTCGTTGACGATTACTTCACCCTCAAGCTTTTCCTGACCTTGAAAAATGTCGCCGTTAAACAGGGCAGTGGCTTCCAGCGTAATCAGGCGGCGTTCCGCATCAAGAATCTGTTTCTGCTTTTCGGAATAGTTGCAGTTTCCGGCCCATGTTTTGACAACGCGGGGCGCACCATCCTCACCAATGCCGTCAGTGATATTAACCGAAATTGGCATAGTACAGATCCGATCCGGTACCAGCTCCGGCCATTTCATAGCATCACCCCGCGATAAGTCAATCCGGTTTGCCGCAGCAGGGAAAGCGCAGCGTTGGTTGTAAAAACGTCCCCTTGCTGAATCAACACTGATTTATCCCACTGCATATTCACACCATTAATTCCGTAGCTACTGAGCGGGTTGCTGAGCAGATCAGCATAGTCGTGCCGAAAATCCGCCTGCATGCATACTGCCCGCTTCACTTTTTCCTGTTGGAACGGTGTCAGCAAAAGTAATCCACTATCCCCACCGATGCGGTTGAAAGTCATGGAGTCCACATCATCCGACGAGGCAGATAAAAGCTGATCCAGTTGATCGTCTGGAATGATGGAACCTTTAAATGTGTTTTTATAGTAAGTTCTGTCAGCGTAAGCCATAAGCAGCGCCCCCTAAACAGGAGGCGGCCATTACTGACCGCCTGTGATTTTTGTGAGGATATCCTCTTTCTTGGTAAGATCGCCCAGATCAATCCCCTTGCCGTCGGCATAGGCCTTCAGTTCCGCAACGGTCATATCTGTAACGGCTTTTTCAGGTACCACAACCTTATAGCCATGCTCCTGAAACCATGCAATCAGCTCGGGCCTTTCAGTTTCCCCGACGCCATTTGCAAAATGAATAGATGCTGTCTCGCCGTTATACGCTTTATTCGGTGCGTAAATCTTTGCCATAATCCATTCCCCCTTACTGTACTTTTAGGCCGCGCATGATACCGGCAGCCTTTGTTGCCTTCAGCGCCACCGCAGCCACCATTTCAACTTCACCGGTCTTTACAGCGCCGGGGATGGTGAAGTCAGGCATGTAGCTTTCGACCGGTGCCCGACCGGCCATGCTCACGCCATGGAATCCATCCATACCGAGCCGCACTGCGTAAAGCGGACTAACTCCGGTTGTTGCATTGATTCCGACAATAGGATTGTTACTGCCCGGTTTAGCACCGAGATCAATAAGCGGAATGTCATCGTATGTGGTGATATTCTGACCGAACCGGTCTTTTGTTTCCGTAAAGCTTGCGGACCGGCGGGCAGCCGCGCGGAACTTTGCCCACAGCTTGGTGTTCATGAGGAGCGCGGACGGCCTGCCATCAAGCAAAGCAAGGAAATTGTCCAGCTCATCCAGGAACACCTTGTAATTGCTATCGATTGCCGCGGAACTGGATAGGTCAATGGCTGCACCCGGTGTGAATTCTGTGGTGCTGCCGGTCACAGCTTTTTCAAGCCCGTCGAACGCGTTGGCGTCCACACCGCTGTCGCCGTTGATCACGGTATCGCTGAAGAGCGTCTGAGCCGCCTTGATCTTCTGCTGTGTCTGAAGCGTGACCTCGGAAATGATACCACCCATGCCTGCGATAATACGGTCAATCTGGTATGCACCGCCAAAAACCTTCAGGTCACAGGTATAACGCTGCTTTTTGACTTCCTGCGGGACATATTCGCTGTTAACCGCACGGAAAGCTGCTGTTGCCTGGGTGATCAGGCGGGTATAGCCGTAAGTCAATGTTGCACCGCCGCCTGTCGGGGAAATTGCGTCATCAAATGTTAGGTTGTCGAGTAACCATGACGATTTTTGAAACTCGTCGATAACGCCGAGCTGCAGGTCGTCCTGAACGTTATTTTTTGCTTCTTCAAGTGTAATTGCCATAAAATTTTCCTCCTGTTATTTTTTGTAGTATGCGGTAACAGCATCCTTCAGACCGACTTTCTTGTCAGTTCCGGATTTGTCGCCGTCTGCCCCAACTTTAAAGCCAGAGCCTTTTTTCTGTTCCTCTGTGGGTTTAAGCTCGGGAATATCCTTGAGCACCTGCTCAATTGCTTTTTTGAGCGCCTCACCGTCGACGCCGAGTTCATCATCGACATCAATCTTACTCAGATCGGCCATGCGTACCGCATACGCCACACGGTCAGATTTGACCCCAAGGGACAGAGCAACCGCTTTTGCTTCCGACTGCACCAACTTTTGATTGGCGGCCGCAATCTTAGCAGCACTGCCGTCATCGGCAGATTTGTCATCCTTGCCCTGATCCTTTTTGTCGTCTTCTGCTTTTTTAGCTTCCGGATGCTCACGCTCCCACTTTTTCATAGCTCTGGCAAGGCGCTTTTCCACAGCGTCATCCAAATCAGCCTGTGAAAATTTCTTTTCGTCGGCACCGGAATCATCGTCCTTATCACCGTCCTTGCCGTTTCCGTCCTTTTTATCAGTACCTTTGTCCGTACCATCGTCACCGGAGCCGTCACCTGCTCCTGCACCGCCATCAGCAAAACGCAGCTGATAATAGGGAACTCCAAAAATCCGATGTCTCCACTGTTTGTTACGCATAGTCATTACCTCCGTTTAAAGTCCGTCGACCATAATTCCGTTTACAGCCCGTCGGCCCCGTGCAGTTTAGCGCCACCGGCACGTTTATGGGCAAAAATATAAAGCCTATTACGCCAGGCTTCACGGCGAGATATGCGGATCACCTCCTAAAAATGGGTATAAAAATACCACCTACAATCAAGCAGGTGGTATTTATTCGATTGTGATAGATTGGATTTCCGGAAGCATGATCTCCGTGAGGCCTCTGTTCTCAATCACAATGCTTGCAATTTCCGGATCGTTATCCAGAGCCTGGGTCACGATGCTGCAGAACCCGCTGAACACTTTACCATCAGTGCAGGCCACGCGGATATATTTGCCCTCGAATTGATATAATTCATCTTCCGTCATTTGGGAGTCACCTTCCTTGTTGTTGGAACAATATGCGTTCCGCTTTGGCTATAATGGATAATTACTTTTGACGTGGATGTTTCGACACCGTTGGAAGAAACCGCAACGCCAATCGGCCTACCAACATCAACAAACTCGGTCTGTTTCCAATGTTTGTTTTTATCACGAAGCAGCTCACCGGTCCCGGCATACTGATTAACCAGCTGCTGGGCTTCATCTTCCGAGACAGTAAGATAGCTGCGTCCGGGCGTGTAATTATTATGCCCTAAAATATGCTTTCCTTGTTTTCCAGAATCAATCGTCAGAACTGAATCATTGCGAATATCCGCTTTCAGTATAGCATTTTCACGGGAATTTTCAATAGGTACATTATACGTTTTTTCTCGCCAGTAGTCCCGCCGAAGAACATCGTCGTGCTCTGCGATAAAATCCCGTAGTTCTTTTTGTGCGGCGGCGGCTTTGCGCTTGTACTCTTTAACAAGTGTAGGTTGCTGAAAGCCTTCGGCCATGCGCTTGTATTCCCGGATTTTCTTCTCCATGGCGCGCTGCTGCTGTTCAAGAGCGGAATTCTCGTGGATTTTGGCGGTGTCCATTGGATTCGGCAGCTTGCTGATACCTTCGTACCATGTTGATATCGTGTGCCGGCAGTTCGGATGAAATAGGCCAGCCTTTACCGCGACCGATAGCAGCGGATACCAGTTACCGTTAACACTGAAGCCGCGGCCGCTTTTAATTTCTCCCTTGAAATCTCCCCAAACGTCGTCTATGTATACACGGCCTTGCCAAGGCAGGCAGGTATTCGAGCAGGCACCATACTGACTGACCAGTACCGTATCGATTCCGAGCTCTGCCCGGCGCTTTGCTTCCCCCTGCAGATAAGAACGAGTGGCAGCAGCGCGGAGTGCCATCTGAACGTAATCGGCAATATTAACGCGACGGATTGTTTCTCCTTTTTTAGATTTGTACTCGATGCAGTTTATGCCGGCTCTAAGGAAATCTTTGACCGCCATATCAATGGCCTGTGGAAGGGTAGTAGCACCGGCAGACATAGCAGCAGACGCCTTTAAAATGGTTTGGCGGTAAACATCGTCCATCATGCGCAACGCGGCGCTCTGGGCGTCCTGTTCGCCCTTCTGGATATCATCAATGAGCTTTTCTAATCGAGGTTCATTCACATCGAAGAAATTATCTTCCGTAGGCTTCGCCGGTTCCGGCTTGGGGCGATTCCACGCTTGTTGACTAACTTGATCGCCGCGCTGTTTCCACGCATCCGGAGAACGCCCAGACCAAACACGGGCAGCTTCATCTTCACGGCTGACATTATCTTTCCCCTCGGCAAACTGCTCTGTCATCAGGCCACGCGTTTCCAAATCAATTACATCAGTATATTCCGCCATGATAGCCTTATTTTCCTGCCTGAAGCGTTCAATATGCTTCAGCTTTTCCACTTGCCATGCCGGCCAGTCAAAGCCTTCCTCTTTTTCCCACTTCTTATGCCCGGCCAAATTGCGCTTGAGGGATGATATCAACTTCAGTTCAATGAAAACAAATAAATCGGATATATCCTTAAATGAGAACATTAAGCCTCACCGCCTGCACCCAATGCGCTGCCAACGCTCGGCTCCTGAACAGGTAAAATGCCCATCTCATTTTTAATTCGGGCAACCTCTTCGGCTTTCCACTCTTTTTTCCGGGTATCGCCCCACATTTCCTCCACACCGGCTTCAATTGACATGGTGTTGTTTTGGCGGGCCTTGCCGATGGTTTCCACAACAGCTTCAAAGGACGGATTAGCATATTCGCCCCATGTAATCGTACATTCATAATCTTTTGGAACACGCTCATTATTCAGATCATCGGCCTTCAGCACAACATCAACCAACTTAGGCAGCACCTTTTCCAGCACGTCAATGCGCTGGGAACGGGTGTACATGGTGGTCTTTTCCTTTTCGCGCTGACTTTCAGCATTGTCCAACTTTTTGACGTCGATGCCGAGCGTGGACGGTGAAAGAACACCCTGCAGGCATAAATCCAAGTCTGTACTGTATTTCTGTTGAAAAGAATCGCTGTTGATGGTAGGCTGAACCACTTCAATTTTAGATGCAGCACCCTCATGAGCATCCGTACCGGTAGCAATATATTGATTGTCGAATGGATTTGGCGGCATGGTCTTCCCTGTATTTGGATCCCGCGGTACCAGGTCTTCAGGGATGTATTTTGTAATCCGGCCGGCGCGGAAGGCATCAGTCCACTGGCTCACGTCCTCATCAAAAGCGTCATAAGAATCGCATTTCCCATCAAACAGGCTTTTCCCGCGCCCAGGAAAGCGTGGGCTCTCCGCGAACATCAGCGGTACCGCCAGCATGAAGTCACCTTCCCATTCCGTGGGCTTCAGATCATCCAGCTCTGGGAACATATCCATGTTGGCCGGCTTCCCGGATTTGTCATACAGGTTGTACTTGACATATCCCATGCCGTAAACCTCTTCCAACCGGTAATTCCAACCATTCAGCAGCTGATCGGAATAGAACTTAATTTCAGTAGTTCGGCCGCGCTTGCGGGTATAGTCCACACGCTCGCCGCTATAAAACTCAATGATCGGCAATCCGGATACATCAGGATCCAAAGAAACCTTGAAAGCGCCATCCCCGGTCACGTCCGTTTCAGTGCATGCCTTTTGAACAAGCTTCTTCCAATTATTTTCTTCGGTAATTGTTTTCCATCGGTCACCAGTATCATCCTGAACCGCTGCTCCATCCGTTTTTTCATCCTCATGGCCAAACTGCACCGGCTCCATATCGTCAGCTACAATGCCGGAAATCTTATCAACACACATTTGCGGAAGGCCGGTATGTATCTTGCGAATCTGCAAACCATCTGAAGGAACTGCAGCCCAGAAACGCGCAGCATTGACTGTATCCCTTGAACCAGCGGAGGATGATTTATAAAACTGCGACAGCTCTGATGGCTCTCCACGGTACCATATGCGATTCTTCATCACATTACCCGTGAAGGTGTATGGCTCATATATGGTAATGGTGTGGTCCGTTGCTGGCTGGATCCGCAGCCAGTTAACAATCGTTGTTTTGATTTTCTCCCCGATTTTACTCATTTTACTATCACGCTCCCGATCTTGTCTTTATAAGGCAGCCACGAATACTGATCTGCATTAATTGTGTGGTCGTTGCTGTCCTCCGGCTCGTTGTCCTTGTCCTCATTCCAGCTATAGGAATCCAGTTCATCAATCTCAGGCTGACAGTATTCTTGCACCAGAAGGAAATCTCCGTGCGCCATCCAACCCGCCTGCAGGTTGATACGGTCGATAATCTGCGTCTTTTTCCACGCAGGTACAAAGTCATACACGCTGCCGTTCTGCCGCTTGTATTTCTGACATTCAATGATGGTTGCCTGGTCAGCGCTATCAATGTACACCGTGCGGGCAAACAATCCCCACAAGGTTCGATGCTTCTCCAGGAAGGTAACCAGCAGAGGCGGAATATCAGACGGCGCAAGCGGCGTTGCACGGCCTTGATTGCTGTACACCTCAGCTGCAAATGTAATCTTGCGGCGGTCGGTGGTGATGCCACTGAAGGTGAATGCGAACGTGTCGGCCGACTTTTGGGAATACGATGTATCCACGCCCGCCGACATCTGCATAAACTTAACTTTGCCGTCCTTCATATCCTGCAGCAGGTCAGCAGCCTTGATGAGATTTTTTTTCTCATCCAAGTTAAACACAAGGCCGGTCGAGCGCCCGCGCAGGCCCTTGATCTTATTTTTCCATAGCTTGGTGCCCGGGGCAGTACCTGTAAGAAGCTGTTCCCTTTTCTCCGGTGTAAGCGAAGAATTGTCATCAAAGGTAAAGTACCAATGTACCCAGCCGGGCACCGGTGCACCATCAAGCTGCTTGAGCAGCTCCGGCGGTGTCTGCTTCTCCCACTTCGGAAGCGGCCGGCAACGATTAATATATTCCTTGTAGATAGCAAGCTTAGGATCGTCCGGGTTCAGTGTCATCATCATATAATCATAACGGATGGCCACCTCACGCACGAAATCCATATCGGCAATGTTTGCTTCATCAATGTACACACAGCCGTATTGACCACCCAGGGCCTTTTTCCAGCGTGCTTTGTTGTCATAGCCAAGTACATAAATAATCTTATCCCCACCGGGCGCTTTGTAACGCAAATGCGGCATGGTGATACCGCAGCCGCCGCTTGGGTAGTAAATAAGCAGGCTGCCGAATACATCCAGCAGCCCGAAATCTTTTGTTATAACATTTTTCTCCAACGTGCCCAGGTCGTTTCCGGCCATAATATGAGCGCGCTGGTGGGATTCAGCCACGCGGAACAGGAACTTAACCACTCCAACAGTGGTCTTGCCAGCATAGGTGGTGCCCTCCAGAACCTCCACCTTTGCCTGACATTTCATGAAGGCCAAGTACTTTGGTGAAAGTATCATCCAGAATCACTGGAACCCTGCTCCTGCTCCGTACCGTCATCACCGTGAAGCTGCTGAAGGATGGAGGCGAGCTCACGACTGCCAGTATCGATCGTGCCGGAGTGCTCTACCTTCTCGGTGAACATACCAAGATGACGCCCGAGCAGCTCCAGGGCCTTCAACTTATCGGCCAACTTAATTTCACGCTCCACGCCCTGGCCGTCGGCCGTGGGAATCGTCTTAACCTTCACGGAGGCAACCGCCGCAGTATCGTCTTCAGTGGCGTCATCTTTCAGGGTGGCGCTGTCCATGTTTATAACATCAGAGGGATTGACGAAGGCGACCCGGGCAAGCTCACGGACGACCCGATCGGCATTCACACCAGTGCGCTTTGAGCGAGCCGCCAGAGCTGTGTCTATACGCGCACGAATCTGAGGTTTCTTCATGTTCTCACTGCCAATGGCATAAGCACTCTCCGAACTGTACCCGGCGCGTATGGCCGCCTGTGTGGCGTTCAGATCGATCAGGTACTCTTCGCAGAATCGTTTCTGTTTGTTAGTCATGACGACCACCTCCCGAAAATTGGCAAAAGAAGAGCGCCTGTCGTAATGACGGGCGCTAAAAAGCTATTGTTTGCACATTGCCTTTATACAATTTTTATTGATTGCTGCAATTTTATTGGCGTATGATAAACTGTGCTCGTTGAATTTGATAGCCATAAAATTATTATTGTGTTTACAAAAGACTGCCAATTCATAACCAATGGATTCAGATGTTATCTCTTGATCATTAAGTATTTCTCCCAGGCCAGCTCTCCCATTTGTAAATTCAAATTCGTATAAATTACTCATCTATATTCTCCTCTTTTTTCTTCCATAATAATTCCAATTATTACAAAAGTCAACAAGTGAATCAAAACAGTGTAAGTAAATAAGTTTATTTACTGATTCTATTGATTGCAGTTTGAAAATGCTTCGTATCCATTTCAAATCCGGTGTATTTTCGGCCAGAATTGATGCACGCAACTGCCGTTGTGCCGCTGCCCATGCAACTGTCAAGAATCAACTCACCGGGATTCGTGTATGTTTTGATGAGATACCCAAACAGGGCAACCGGCTTTTGTGTGGGATGAAGCCCTTCTCGCTGGCACTTGAATTCAAGCACCTGACGCGGATAATGTACAATGCAGGTTTCTGTATCATGCGAAAGGCTGCCATCCATGCGGTACACGGAATCACCATGCTCCGGAATACTTTTCCCGCGGCGTTTGATCGGTTTGTCCAGTACAATAATACCCTGCGGGTTGTATGTTGGTGGATGTTTGTAAAACACGCACACCTCTTCAATGCAGCGCAGCGGTTGTTTCTTCGCATTGGCGAACCCTGTCGGCTGATTTTTGTACCAATACCAACAATACTTGAACATTTTCGGATTGCTACTGATCAGTTTTGTTGTGAATGGTTGGCAGGAAGTAAGCACGATTGCGCCGTTGTCTTTAATAATGCGGCAATACTGCTGCCATAGTAAATCAAAGGGAATCAGGCTGTCCCATCTGCAACCGGTCATGCCATAAGGTAAATCGCACAGAATCATATCGATGCTTTTATCTGGGTACATACTCATGCCGGCGATACAATCCATATTGAAAATTTGGTTAATATAGTCTTTCATGCTGTTCCTTTCCGTCGGAACCCACACGAACTAAGGCATAAAGAAAGACGTCCAACAAATGCTGAACGCCTCTTAACTATTTGCGAAACTCCGTAATTATATATTAACACTATTATCCGTACGGAATCGTACAGTTTTGTTCAATTTTTTCACTCATGTTGATTGTTCTGATAATTGAAACAATGCAATTGTTGCACGATTCCAAGTTTGAGTACGGGAATAATGTACTTTGTCTGCTATATAGTCCCACGTTGGTGGCCTCCAGCCTTCGCGCTGCCATGAAACAGCCGGCCCGATATAGGCAAGCTGAAGAATCTGCCGATCAGTGCGATCGAGCGTGTCCAATGTTGTCCGAACCCAGTCGCGTTTCTGCCGCAACTCCGCAATGGTGCGATAGCAGTGCTCAATTTCCTCTTCAAAATACTTCGCCTGGTCGGTCAATGCCATATTCGCCGTTCTATCCCCAGGCACACCTTTGCCGCCCGGCAGCCCAGAGAGGTTGACGGGCGGCAGTGTAATTTTATTTTTTTGCTCTTCGCAGTTGCGGACTGTGGCAAATTCCTCCGCAATCATCTGTGGTATATCGTTGTAAATTTTAAGTAATTCCTTAACTTCCTCGGCTGTCAAATATACCACCTCAATCTAAAGTATTCGTTAAAAGTTATTTCTCTGGCATCAGGTAAACGCCATAGCTCCAGCTCTGGCAGTCTTGAGAATTTATGCCACTTCCAGAATAATGATTGCTATACTGAAATTCCCTCTGAATTTCGTCCAGAATTTCAATGCAGCGTATACCTGAATCATACTGGCCTATTGGCGTTCCATCTTGTTCTCCTGAAATAAAAGCATAAAATTTATTTTGATCGGCAATACATACACACGCAGCGTTAACAAGAATTTTGCGATTTTGCGAACGAATAAGCATTATTCTTCCCCCACTTCAAATTCACCATTAAGCCATCCTAAACCGCTTTCGAGCGTGGGAAAGTCTTCCGTCCACGCGTTTCCGGTGCTGTTGTCAATGCCTGTGCAGACGCCGTCTGATTCAATAACGTAAAACAGGCCGTGCGGACTATATTGGGCAATGATATTGGCTGCCTCGTGCTGTGATACTTCCTGTGGTATAAACATAAATCACACCCCCGAAATTCTCTCTAAACTCTCAATTTCATCTTGAAACCCCATCTGCTGAAGCCTACTGTGCAGGTGTATGACACCCATTTCCCGGTCGCCATAAAATTCCTTGATGAGCTCATTTAGCCGATCTGCGAACCGGTGAATTCTCACCGGCCCCAAGTGCTCAGTATCGTTTAGGGCCACGCAGGAAAGCATGAGCGCGATCATTGCGGCATCATCCCGCTGCTGGGCAATTGTCTGAAACTTCTGCATCTGCAGGCGCTGTGCGTAGGTAAGGCCCTGCGGCTGTGGCGAGTGGTTAGTCTTTTTCATAATTGGCCTCCTGCTTTCCAGCCCAATATAGTGATTGTGCGCAATGATCTGCAGAGTTTTGGACTTCCTGCTCCATTACAAAATAGGCGTTCAGTTCGGCTACACTGTTTCCCTCGGCATCGGCGGCGGCTTCCAGCGCTGAAAGCAGTGGATTTAGAGCCGCTATTACTATCTGATTCATAAGCTTTAATTTCTCCTATTCAAGCCAGATTCTATCCGGTAAATTGCAAAGAAGCGCGTCAAAGTGTTTGCTTGCCGGATACCATTCATAGAAATTCTCCTTATTTGCTGCATCGTAAGCAGTGTCAATGTCCTTGATGATTTTTAGCAAAGATGTATTTTCATCCTTGAGAATGTCGAAAGTTGCTCTAAGGTAGTCATACGACTGCTGAATATCCAGAAAAGCTATGACGATTCCGAGGCATTGGCCAATAATTGAGAGCATTTCGGTCTTAGTGCGGCGCATGAGTTTTTTTCCACTTTCCGTGCAGGCAAGATCTTGCTCATACGATGTCATTGAAAAATAATCTTCTTGCTCCATATCAAATCCGAGCGTTTTATACCGGTTTCCAATTAGTGCAACGGTGCAGTCATCGAAATATTCCCGTACATCCGAATCCCGAAACGCATTGTCCAATTCTTCCACTTTGCCTTGCAGGTCGGAAAACGCCATACGAAATTCCCATTCGGCTTCATCGTCACCATCAAGAGCGTTTAGCAAAGTTTCGCTGTCATTCTCCGCGAACCACTGAACATCGGAACAAGCGCTGCCAATTTCGTACAGTTCATCGCTCATGAACTCATAGCCGAGTGTCGCCAGCGCCGGGCGTTTATAGCGCAAATTGCGCGTGTGGTCTGCTTTAGTCATGGCTTTTTTATACCTCCCAAATTTTAACGACCGTGCGGCCGTCTTCGGCATACTCCTTGCCGATTTGCGCCAGGACAATCTGCGCGTCATCTTTATAGGCGAAACCGTTAAGCGCATCACAGATGATTTTTCCAATGTTATCCCAATCCGGTTTTTTCGCAGGTTTAATCTGCCCGGCCAGCATGGCCGCTTTAACCTTTTTGCTCTTACTGGCCGGCACTGGAAAATAAGAAGCAATCTGAATGCAAAGTTGAGAATCTGAGGAGAACTTAAAACCTTTAGCCGCAGCCAGGTACCGCCCCCGTGTCAATTCCTCATAAGAAACAGTTTTATCCGGCGTGTATGATACACTTTCCCCGGTATATTTATTGCGTACTGTCTGTGCGCGAGCCTTTCCAACCGGCGGGCCGGGAATTGTAAAGCATATAGAATTCATTAACCTGCCTCCTCTTCGTTGTTGTTCCAATATCCGTGCGAATGCATCACTGCAAATTTACGCTGCGCTTGCTTTTTTCGCATGACCACGCATCGATCACAAATATGTTTCTCAGAACGGCTGATGATCGTTACTCCACAGCGGCGGCAATACTGCTCTTTAATTCTTTGGAAAGATGTACACCTATCGCAGTCCTGTTCATTAGCAGTGCAGCCTTTCAAGTCATTCCAATGCATACACATATCCTTTTGCCAGTATCCGTCAAAATTCAAGGCATTTTTTCGAGCATTCAAAATCATAATCAGCTGGCGAATTTCCAATCGGTGCTTCATGTCAATTTTTCTTTGATTCTTTTCTTTATCGGATATATGCTTTCCGGTACCCCAAACATCCAGTCTGGACAGTCGGTGTTCAACGCCTGCATGAGATCGGTTAAGAATATCCGAAATTTGCTGAATAGTTTTGCCCTGTCGGTAAAGGTCAATTGCCCTTTTATCTTCCGTCAAAGTCCATTTTTTACCGCATGAGCCTTTTTGCGCAGCAAGAGCGATATCATCCTTGCGCTTTTTCTTCAACCAGTCAGGTTCTTTGCCGAGAGCATACAGATCAACCCTGCGGCTATCCCACTTGTCTGGATGCTCTTTAAGCCATTCCAAAAGTGTAGAAATATTGATGTAAGTAAATGATTTTCCACCCCATGGATTTATCTTTTTGAATTTAAGCCCTTGCTTTGGTATCCAGTAATCCGTAACGCAATGACAATCCACCCCTAACAGGTCAGATACTTGCCGAGCCGGAAGATATTCGCTGCTGTCTTTAAAGGCTCCCAATTTCAACCGTTTCGATTTAACCTTTATTCCATTTTCACTGCGTTTCATGATTTTCGCTATTTGAGGAACTGTTTTTATTCCCCACAATCCCCGGAGTTGTTCAACTTCCGCAGGAGTCCAATTCGGATTTTTAGCCATAATTTCAAATTTTACGCCTCCTATAATCCTCCGCGGTCAGCGCCACAGCCTGATAATGGTCGGAGCATAACCGGCTGTATGCACGGTCGCCGCAGGTCTTGCGCAGCTCGTCATCAGTAAGCATCAGGTTGCTGGTGATGATCGTCGGCTTATTTGCCCGGTACCGTTCGTCAAGAATAATCATCAGCTCTTTGCGGGTCCATTCGCTGGACTTCTCTGCACCAAGGTCATCCATCAGCAACACCTGCGCCAACAGAGCCTTGTCCAAAATTCTGCTTTGGTCAACCTCGTCTGCGCCCCCGGGCATCAGCATTTCAAGTTGTCGCGGCACATTCCAATACGCCGCCCGGTACCCGTCTTCAAGTGAACAGTTCAGGATTGCGCAACCAAGGTGCGTCTTGCCGCATCCAACGGCACCCATCAGAATGAGCCCACGGCCGGCGCGAAAATTATTATCACGGTTCAGCAGGTAGTCCTTCACAACCATAAATGCACCCTCTGTCCCCTGCAGGCGTTTGTACCCCTTCAGCGTTGCCTCGGTAAACAGTTCCGGAATTTCCGCCCATGCATACCGCTTTTTACGGTTTTCTTCCGCTTTGGCTGCTGCCTTTGCTGCATCTTCGGCCAAAATCTCCGCATTGCGGCAGGCACATGGTTTCTTGAACATAGTCGCGTTACCGCCAAGGTTAATCTTCACCGCTAAAATATGCTCCCCACACTTCGGGCAAATTTCACCAGTATCGAACACGTTTTTACGCTGAAGCATTTTTTGGTCAATCACATTCTCACTTCCCAAAATTTTTATATCGCTCAGGATCCATCAGATCGGGGCCGGATGATTGTCCCGGCGGGCTCTTTCCGTCCCGTTCCCATCCCTCAAGTACCCGTTTCACGTATGCCGCTGAATGGCCTTTGCACTTCTTGGCCTCGTCAATAGCCGCCAGTACTCGGGACACTGAGTATTTTTTTATTAAAACCTGCAGGCTTTCACTGTCATGTGAAGAAACAACGTCTTTAACGCCGTTCTGAAAAGCTTCTCCGACAATAGCCAAATCCCGCATTTCCTCGTCGGTAGCGCCTTCTCCTGTAGGAGGTAGGGGGTTAGTATTATTACTAAGCTTAGTAATAGGTATGTTACTTTTAGGTATAGGTACTGTAGTACCGTTACTTAACGTTTCTGTAACGTTACAAATACCGTTAAAAGGTGTTACATTATCATCAGGTCTTTGATTTCCTTCAACAGCCTGTTTTTCCTTTTTACGATTCCGAAAGTTTTGAACACGATTTCGGGTTTTCTCTTTTTGTTTTTCCATATAGTCAATAAGGAGAGTCGCCCGTTGTTCCCAGTTGCGAATTACTACTTTACCTTCAGAAGTTTGTTCCAAAAAGTGTATGGAAAACAGAGCATCGTAAAATTGCTGCGCACATTTTTGACCGCCTTTATCCCATCCTGCGGCTTTTGTAATGGCTCTCGGGGGAAAGTTGGTGACGTCACCATCAGGCGCAGCGGTTACGGCCCATGTCCAAAAGCAGACCATAAGTCCGACTGCGTGGGCATTTGAAATTCCCAATGTATCAGCTAAATTGTATATTTTGTCATGTTCTCGAATCCCGTCATCAACTTGAATCCATGCCATACTCTACACCGTCCTACTAAAAATTAAACCACATAGTCCCATTGCCGCCCTGAACAGTAAACCGCGTTTTATCTTTAATGGGAACAGACCTTTTGAGCAGAAAATTAATTGATATTTTGCACTGCTTATCTTGAACATGTGTTACTTTCAACGTTCCTGATTTATTGTTTTTATGTATGATGATTAACTTTTTCATTTCATCAACCTCAACATCGGCAAAATCAGGATTACACAGAAGTTCTTGAGCAACAATATTTATCCATAAATTGTGACCATTGGTTCTTACAAACGAGGATTTTTTATTATTAATTACTAACATCATCTCACCGCCCTTTTAAAATACTGTAACCGGAATACCAGTTAAACGCTGAATTGCTATTTTAAACTCCGCCGGATTGCTATTGTTTCCGGATAAATGAATTAGATAGATGTGTCCGTCTTTGCTTATGCTGTTAGACCTGAAAAACTCTTTAACATTTTCCAGACTAAAATGTGAGCGCAGCAGCCTTGGCTTCATAGATTCCGGTACCCGGCCTTCTGCTATGCTTTCATTCAGAATTGGCAGGCTGTAATTGCATTCCACCATAATAATATCTAACTTTTGAAATTTGTTTTCAATGTAATAGGTGTCCGTCGCAAAAAGCAGTTTTTTCTTGGTTGCATTGGAATAAATCAGGTACCCACAAGGTTCATTACAATCATGTTTTGTTTCAAACGGAATGACAATCCAACTGGCTAAATTGAACTGCTCACCAACGCGGACAACGTGCTTGCGATATGGACGGTCTATACCTTCTATCCCCTCAAACGTGCCGGCGGTCGCATATAGGTCAATGCCTTTGGCCGCAAGATCTGCAGCACCTTTGGCGTGATCCCCGTGCTCATGGGTAATCAAGCAACCGGCAATACGAGGAATCATATCTAAATATCCAGTCATTATCTTTTTAGCGGGAATGCCCGCCTCCAGGAGCAGCACACTCTCGCCGTCATCAATGGCGTAAGAGTTGCCGGCACTTCCGGAGGCAAGGCACTTTACATCAATCATACTTTAAAATGCGGGGTTATAGCCGCTTGTGGGCTTCTTTGTGGGCTTCGGTGTAGTTTGACGCGGTCTCTCTTCTGACGGCTCCTGCGGCACGTCAGGGGCAGGATTGTTATCTGATTCAGGTTCTTCCGCACCTGGTTCTATTACTTCGCCGGTTTCGGGGTCTACATCAGTGTAACTTATATCAATAGGTTTCTGATTAGCACGTTCCTTTGCTTCCTGCTGGGGTGTCGTGCCGTGGTCGTCAGTTGTCAGCGCTGTCTGCATTTCCTGTGACATGGGGCCATATGTACCAATCAACCGACGTAAAACTGTTTTCTGTGCCATTTTATCGAACTCCGTTTTCCACGGAGAATAACTGCTGTTGTAACTTGGACTGTATTTTTCAGCCCAGGCCTGTACTTCCTCTTTTGTCATGTATAGAATTTTTTCAAAGTCTGTCAACAATTTGAAATAAGCAAAATAGCCAACCACCTTGTCACTTGTGCGCTCTCCGGAAAGGTCAATCATACCGCTTAGTTTATCGGACTCGGCAAGTTCTCCTTCATAAACAGTATCAGTATTAATAAATTTATACTGACCGGTGCGCTGGGCCAGTTGGATAAGACCCTTATACCCGATGGTGAATGTTGGTACATTCTTATACGGCACCACATAGGCAAAGCCAAGCGATTTGACAAGTGGAAGCTTTAGGGCTGCTGCCTTAACGCACTCAAGTGCAACCTTTTCGGGGTCGCACTTCTGCAGGGTGCTGTCGCCGGAATACAGATCGATCATGCTGGACATGAAGGCGCCAGCATTTTCCTTTAGGCTGTTCTTCAGCTGAGCGCGTATGGTTTGGGAATTTAGAATTCCTTTGAATTGGTCTACTTTTGCAAGTGAATTTTCACTCATAATATTTCTCCTCCTACTAATCGCAATAACTGCGGTTACAATGTGGGCAGCCTGTTACCAGTTCTTTGCCCGCTTTTTCTACATCAATGCCGGTTGTGTAATTCAGTTCAGTGGAATCAATCGAAACACGAGTTTTCATTCCATTCTCAATTTTCCAGCCGATTTGTTCATAGATGTTTTTGTGACACCTATAGCAAACGCCACTACCAGGTGCAAAATGTGGGTAATTTTTTAGATTACAATATTGTGCCTGTGCAGCTACCGCTTTTGATACATCAAACTCTTTTATAGGCTTGGTGGGCTTGCTTTCTGGAACCTTGCCAATGATGGTTTTCGCCCGATCCCTGAAGGTAGCAATCTCTTCTTCCGGTACATTGATGGCGGTAACCATACCTTGTACTATGCCCGCCTTGCCCTCAATTTCGACCAAATCGCCAACGGCAACATCCTCGGGTGTGAAATAGGTGTAATCTCGGCCGGAAGCCTCTCCGTACCGCATAAACTTTAATTTAATAATGTTAGTTTTCATGATGCTGAATCCTCCTCGTATATTTCTTGCACGTCAAATGGCAGGTCTCCCGAATCATCGGGGAAATCGTTAGATTCGTCGTAATCCTCTTCAGGATTGTTTTTTCGATAGGCTTGCAGTACGGCTATGCGCTGGCAGTTTTCCATATTTACGGCCGTCCAGACATCGCCCGCAAAATTGATATCGTCTTTCGACTCGGTGTCAAACAAGCACCCCGATCTTCCATCATCAGCCGTACCATAGAATGGGCAATCCTGATGATCACACGGGATGAGAAGGGGACTTTCCTCGGAAAACTCGTTAATCACCGGAGCATCATCTCCGTTGGAACCGTCTTCCGGATTCGAAGCCTGATCCTCCTCATCAATCTGCACGTCTTCCACCAGTCCGGTATTTCCATCCACTGTGGTAGTGACTGGTGACGGTGGAATTACACGACCAGGCTGAATTTCATCAAAATTTATTTGATGTTCGCGGTCATATGGAATCATCGGATTGCCATCGGCTCCCAGAACAATCTGGATATCCTCATACAAGGTCTTTTTATCCTTGTAGTTAATAGGCTCGAATTTATACCCGGTTTCATGGGTAACGGCCAGCATATCGCCCTGTAGTTCAAAACTGATTTTCGCGGTAAAGTCGAATTTGCGTTGGTGAGATTCAAGCATCACACGCAATGCTGAATTGATTTTTGCATCACATGCATTGATGATTTCATCGAAAACGCTATCACGAAGACTAACCGGCTGACCGCTTGGAATGTCTGCATCCGGCATTTCCTCATCCTCATCAGCACCGGAAGCGTTCTGCCAGTCGCAGGAAACAGGAGGGTTGTTAGCCTGATCGTTATCAGGATCATCAGAATTGTTATTGGGATCAGGCTCATCGTTCTCAGAATCCGGAATATCGTCCTGCTCCGGCTGCGCGGCGGGCTCATTATCTTCGGGCTCACCGGCAGCTTCGGCAGGTGTATCGTCGGAGGACAAATCCGATTCAAGAGGCGTTTCGGCCTCGCTTGTTGGTTCATAAACTTCATAGTCATGTCTTGCAGCGTAATCATCAAGCATTTTCTGTGCAATCTCCGGGGTGTCACATTTGGGGAGCGCACCAAGAAAAATTTCATCCGAAGGATCCTCCAAAAAATAAAAGAATGTACGGAATTTTTCTTCGGATGGTCCAATATGTAAAACTCTGCCGACGTGCCGGTACATAGTACCGACAAAAGCGGTCGTTTCAGTCTGTAAACTCATAGCTTTAGCCTCCTCTTTGGCATCTCTAATTTTGTGGTAAAGGTTGATTTGTTCGGCCCAACCTGAAATATCTTTGCGGTAGAACATTTCTCGGTAATTGTCTTCGCCCTGCACTGGGGCAAAGAAACGGTCAATAAGTTCACGCTTTGCTTTTTCCCCTTTGTTGTTTTTAGGGAAATCAAAAGAAAAAGGATATTTTCCGCTGCCGCCTTCCATGCCTCGAGTCGGAGTGTTTTTCGGCGGTTCCACAGCCAGAGAATTGTAAAAGTCGCTCATATCCCGAATGAAATCAAAATCAAGCGAGCTGACATGCAGCGTTGATGCTTTGGAAGACACGCAGCTGGCTGTTGTACCATAAACCGGCGTTTCGCGGGTACCGCGGCATTCAAGGAAATCCACATTTACATCTTTCATAAAGGGACACCCAAAACAAAAGTGATCTACAGTGTAATCAGCGCGCGGAACTCTCATTCCAGTTGTGACCGAATCGCCTTTGCCTTCAAAGGTTTTTCCGCATTTGCAGGTGTAGGTGGTCATTGAGTACCACCTTCCTCCTGCTCCATCCGGAGCGTTTCAGCGACTGTAGCTATAAACTCTGCATTTGTTGGCTTTCCTCGTTCAGCACTCACAGTATTACCAAAATAATGGTGAAGAATATCCGTGTTTCCACGTTCCCATGCAGTTTCAATGGCATGGCGGGTTGCGCGCTCCACACGGGCTGGCGTTGTATCAAAACAGTTGGCAACGGTGGGATAAATTCCTTTGGTCATGGCGTTAATAGCTGATTTTTTATCAAGGCACAGTTCCAATTCCATTTTGATATATTCATAGCCTTCCAGATGGGCTGGAACACCCAGCTCTCGCAGGGCCTGTATGATTTGTTTATTCATTCCCGCACCTCCGCTCTCAGCTGCTTGTCCCTGGCGGACACATGCAGCCTGATCAGCTGCGCATCGATCGGGAGGAAACTTGTCACGGACTCCGCATTGTCAATCCAGACGGGAACCGAAACACCGGCCGCGTGGCCAAGGGTGTTGATAATATCAAGCCCAGCGTTCATCTTCGCGGCTCTGTTCAAGTTGGTGTTGTATTCAATACCCTTTATGGTAGCTTCACAGCAAGCTTTTACGCCGCCGTTCACCTGAATATCAAACAATTTCCAGCGTACAAGCCGGAAAGCACTGTTGACCTTCTGCTCAATATCCTGTGCCTTGGTCTGAACGAATTTTTCAGCCAGAAGCAATCCATTGTCATAAGTGGCCAGTAGCTGTGCCAATTCCTTTTCCTGCGCCTTCAGTTCGGCGATACGCTTGTCCTGCTGTTCCACAATGCTCTTGGAGGTCATGCGCTGCTTGATGGCATCGATCTGCCCGGTGACCTCGGAAAGCTGCACAGTCAATTTTTCAGACTGCTTTGCAGCAACCGCATCCACGGTGGATAGGTCATGCTCGGCGGCGGAAATTTCGTCCTGAAGCTTTTTGCAATCCGCAGTATTCTCAAATGGCGCAGGGGTGACATAGGATTTATTCAGCTGTTCCAAGCGGTATTCTGAATGTTTCAGGCTCTGTTCATCATCCTGAAGCTTCTGATTGTGTTCTTTCGTAGCGGTTTCCATTTCAGTTTTTAATGCTACCAGTTCTTTACCCTTGGCTTCCAGTTCCTCCAGTTTATTAGCCTTATTCTCGTTAAAGGTATCAAGAAGGCCCTGCTGCTTTTCCGGAGAATATTCCCGCCCACAAGTAGGGCATATATTATTGCTGATATCAAAAGACAAATCATATGTGGCCACACATTGGGCACGTAACTCCGCTATCTCTTTTACAAGACCCTCGGCTACGCCGGTCGCGCTGTGAATGCCGGCTTGATTCTTTGCAATGGAGTTGCGCAAATTGCTGATTGTTGCGCGTAGTGTGGCAGCCTCCGCCTCCAGGGCAGTGTTCCCGCCGGCGGTTTTTCGGATATAAGCCGTTTTTGCGGTGGAGATATCCGCCTGCAACTCTGCAATCTTTTTCCGAAGGGCTGCAGCGCTTTCACCGTTACGGATTTTTTGCAGGTTACTTTCAAGCTGAATTTTAGTTTTAGACAGATGGAGCGCCTCCGGACCGTCATCCGACGTAGGAACATCAAATGGCTTTGCCTTTTCAGCCTCGTCGATGCGACCGGGAATATCGGCCAGCTGCTTATTGATTTTTTGGCGCTGGGCCTTGGTAATCTCCGCATAATCATCAACTGATTTATAACCTATGTAATTAAGGAGCGGCTTCAGCTCGTCATGTGCATTGATAATCTCCCGGTCATCAATGCCCGGTGCGAATGATTGAATCAGCATGTCCCGGCGCTCATCCCATTTCATTTTACCGGCGAACATATCTGGATCCGTGAGCAGCATAAAGGTCTGTTCGTTGCAAATGCTGGCGACAAAAGTGGTATAGTCCTTTTTAGGTTTTGGCACGTCATTTATAAAGAATTCCGTTGTATTGCCTTGGAACTCCCGCTCAGCTTCTCCATTTTTACGGGTGAATTTCTCTTTATAAACACGCTTCAGGGTGAAAGTATGTCCATCATTGTCCAAAAATGTACCGGAAACAGAATAGTCCAGTCCGGATGTACCACGCGTTTTTACATCAAAATTGCTGTCACTGCGGCCGGCAGAGTCTTTTCCAAACAGAAGCCAGAAATAGGCGTCGGCCAGAGTAGTCTTACCGGTGGCGTTGTCACCAAAAATATCTATGCTGGAACCGTTTGACTCCAGCACAAAATGCTTTATTCCCTTGAAATTATCAGGGGTGAGATTTAAAAGCTTCATTTGTTTTCCTCCAGTTAATGAAAGGAATCATATGTAATCCCTAACGTTAATCATTACCGCTTGATGTGGGGTGATGGAATCACTTTTCAAACGCGTGGTAATGAAACCAATTTGCCATTCTGTGAGACTTACATTATTTTCACCACGGATTCCGGCAATCAGGATATTCCCGACAATGATATCATCGATGCCGTATCGAATATTTGGTTTGGCAAGCGGCTTGAATTTGCCTTCATCATCAATAAAATAGCAAACATCTTCAAAGGGTTCCAGGCACTGAAAGGTATCGCAGCCGACCTGGTTTTGTATGGCATGAAAGTCATCTTCGACTTCCACCTGCACCGGATCCTTAAACGGTGCTTTGAAAAGGCACAGGATTTTATTTTTTACCACGTTAGATCCTTCATTCGTTGTCATATCCCGCGCCCTCCTTGTTGACACTAATCGCAAATATCGCTATACTGTTGGTGTTAGTTAAATTTCTTTGCACAAAGCCGCTTTCGGTGCTCGTAACGCCGGAGGTGGCTTTATTTATGTGCTTATGCACTGTTTTAACTGAGATTTCCAGCAAATCACTCATGGCGTCATACTGCCAATTATTGATGATATCCAGCAACCGGATTCCGACAAGGTATCCACGGGCAAGCTGTGCGGAAGATTCTGCTTTCCCAACGGTTTGCGCGCCGGTAATGCTTTGCAACGTATTATCAAAGATTTTAATTGCGGTTTTGGTTAATTCATTCATGCTGTAATTACCTTCCTTTCGGTTTCATATTCTGAGGCGGCCAGTTCCGCATCGGCCTGCGCGATTGATAGAACACTTTGAAACATACGGTTTTGCTGGACTGCCTCGCTGATCAGCATGCTTATGTACTCTATGTCCTGCCCGCGGAAGTCCATGGCACCGTTGCGGTCCTCAAGGTGATATTTGCGGATGGTATATTTAACCGCGTCATCGTACTCTGAAATGGTCAAATTACTGCCGACACGCTGATTGACCATGCGATAAAGTTTAACTGCGGAAATTGCTTCCTTGCGTCTGCGATAAATACGCTGATCGTCAATCAAGTAGATAAGGCGGCTGATTCCGGCTATTAAGGCAATACCAATTGCCAAGGCTCCACCAACGAGAACCAATGTAATAAATCCTTCAAGCATTTGCTTGTCCTCCTTTTATAATCCCAAGGGCCTGATATTTTTCTCGCATTTCCCTGCTCCGGCGCTTTGCAATCAAACGACCAGTACAGCGTGGGCAAAGGTAACCGCTCGACGGGATGTGTTGCTTAATACTGATATTCCAGTGCTGCTTACAGGATTTGCACCTTGCAGTCATGACTATTCCTCCCGGCCTAAAAGCCAGCTCACAGAAACGCCGAGGATATCGGCCAGAGCATCCAGTTCAAAGTCCATCACGCCACGAATTTGCCCCTCAAGCTTTGATAATGCGGAGGAATTCAAGTCGATTCCCTTTGTTTGCATATGCGCTAAAAGTTCCTTTTGCTTCATGCCTTGATTCTTACGCGCCATTTCTACGCGTGCACCAATAATATTACGGTCACCCAGCGCCTGTTTACGAAGTCTCATATTATTTTTACTTCCTTTCAGTCATCAGCACCAATACAGTACCGATGTGTTCTGTCTTTACTCCACCGAGCCAGCAACTTGTTGCTCCGGCCACCGTGCGGGAAAAGTGATACTGTCGCCGAAGTTGGCCGGCACGTTGTTTAAGGTCCGCTATGTACTTTTGAGTCTGCTTGTCCAATCTAATCACCACCTTTTATGACGATGTCGGTAATGAATTTTCTTGTCTATAAAATCAGCAACATGGCTGTTCAGACCGTTTTGAACCTTTTGAATTTCTGTAGCTTTGAACTTCTTACAGACCGGGCTGCAGTATTTGAATTTAGATTTGTTCGGGCAATGTTGGCAGCAGCTGGGCAGACTATTCTGTGCATTTTCTGGATTCGCCAAGTAAAATCAGCTCCTCAATGGATTTTTTAATTGCCCGGAGCTGGTCAAGTCTCTGGCTGAAATCCTTTTGTTCGTTAGAAGATATCTGCCCATCTTCGGAAATATCAGAAATATCATCCGCAACATCATCAATATGCCTGGTAAGACGCTTAAATTTCATGGCGGCGCTTTCCAAGTTCCGGGGTTCAAGCTTGTCCACGCGCCCACAGCCAAGAGGACACTGTTGCGAGCAAAAGTAATTCGGCAGCTCCGGAGCATTGTAGGAGCCTGCCATCAGATTGACCTCCTCCGGGTGCGGGTTAATATTTCCGGCTTCAATGTTGGCCAATCGGGTGCGCTCAATGCAGACAATTTCCGCAGCGCCCTCACGACTATTCAACCGGTCATTGTACACTGCAGCCTTCATTCGTGCTATGTAGTAAACGTTATTAGCCGCTTTAGTGGCTTTCTGGCTCATTGATATTTCACTTCCTTTTTGGGATAATATGTTATAGATGATCCGACTGATTATGCAAAATGATATTCATGGATGCCCGCGCAGCCTGATCAAGGACACGCTGGTTGTCTTCCGGCGTATGGGTTATATAGGCGGCATCGTTAAACAGAATGTGAGTATTACCTATGTAATAATCCTGAACAATATTGCCCTCAATTGGAATTTTCACAAGCATCTTTATCACCTCTCTTCATATTTATTAAGATCGCGGATTGTCCTATGAATCAGTTTTTCTTCCTTCAAATTTATTTCTGAAGGCAATTTGAGTAGGCATACGCTAACTTTTTAAAAATTTCAAACAATTCATCAACATCAGTCTGAGATTTAATAAAATTTGAGGGTATAGGTTTCATGCCACTTAGAGTTGCTTTACTAACATTATTTTTTTTCTTGAAAATTTTTCTCGCGAGAGTAGAACAATCTGAGTACAGAGCAAAATTTCCTTCAGGATAAAGTTCGCTTACGTAGTCTATCATTTTAGCCTTTACTGTGAGATAAATTGTTTCTTTCCCCTTAGGGACATAATGGGTACACGATTTACAAAGTTCTGGATTATCACACTGAAAATCGCACATTCATTTCGCCTCCTCTTCTATTTTTGTTTCCCTTTCTTTTAAAAACCTTTTTAGTTCCTCCTCTTCAATTCTCTTAGTACGAGCATTTATAGCAATTGCTTTCAGCTCGCCAATCCGAATGAGACGCCATATTGAAGCAATGTTAACATTGAGAAGTTGAGCAACCTCTTCGCAAGTGTAATATTTATTCGACATTGTAAATATTCACCTCCTTTTTTTACTTTAAATAGTTGTATTTAACTCGAACAAATGTTATTATTTAGATGCAATCAAATTCAAGAACTTGAATTAGCTTTATCATAATTCAATTTTTTGAATTTGTCAATATATAAATTCAAAATTTTGAATTTAGGTGGTTATATTATGTTATTTGAAAAAATCTCACAACTTTGTGATGAGCAAGGTTTATCAGTCACGACTTTATGCAAAGAGTTAACTGGAAGCAGTGGAAATTTGCCAACATGGAAGAAAGATAATATAAGGCCTGAAACAGTAACGCAAATATGCACATATTTCAATGTGTCCGCTGATTATCTGCTTGGATTAACCAACTATAGAAACATAGAAGAAAAAACTCTTATTACAAGCACAGAATTGGACTCTGTCTTTAAAGGACTTAGTTATCCATCCCGAGAGACAATCGTCCAGATAACGAAAAATCTAATATCCTGCACTAAGGATTATGAAAATCTGCGCGCTAAAAAATATGTTGACTCTGGCATAGGAGCCGGAAGATACTTGTTAGAAACAATTGCCAAAAGCATTGCAGCATATCAATCTGCAGCCGATTATTTGAATGGGAACAAAGCGTTAAGCAGCACTATTTACAAACTTAATGAAATGCTCTGCAATGCAGATCAATCATTGAATTTTGTCAGGGATTTGGTAGAAGAAATGGAATCTGTGGGTGGAGCAGATAGTGAGGTGCTTGATAATATCATTTATCTTCGCCACGCCGTGCAACCTGTATCAGCAGGTACAGGTACCTATGTAACCGAAGAGTGCATGGAGAAGGTTAAAGTGGCGTTTAACAAGCAAACCGCCCGCGCCGATTTCTGCGTCACCGTCAGCGGCAAAAGTATGGAACCTAAGTTCCATGATGGCGATATTCTTCTCGTTCACGAACAGCCAGATATTGAACATGGAGAATTTGGAATTTTCGTTATTAACGATGAAGGCTTTGTAAAACAGCGTGGAGAAAAAGAATTAATTTCTCTGAATCCAAAGTATGAAAATATTCCATTCTACCCTGATGATGATATTCTGTGTGGCGGTAAAGTAATCGGTATCTTAAACCAAGATTCAATTTTATTGTAATAAAAAAAGGCCGTCCACTACTGCGAATAGTGAACGGCCAAAGTCATGTGAAAAGCATACACTTCTCTAATAACATTATATGCTGTTGTCGAAATATGTCAATAGCGGAATTAAGGAGAGGTAGAAATGGTATGTCCTAAATGCGGTTCAGAGAATGTTACTGTTACCACTGAACAAATTAGTGCGAAAACATCTAAAAAGGGAAATGGCTGCTTGTGGGGATTAGGGAGATTATTATTGATAGTTTGCACGTTTGGATTATGGCTTTTAATAGGTGGGCACAAGGGAACCGGAAAGACTAAATTTGAAAGTCAGACTGTTGCAATTTGTCAAAAATGTGGAAACAAATGGACGGTATAAATATGAAAGTAATTATTCCTCTATTGCTGTGTGTGGCGTTGGCATTGTCTTCAGTTGGGTGCTCTTCCACACCGTCAACCAGCTTGGTATCGAACACGGCAAGTTCATCATCAGCACCTGTATCATCATCGGCGCCAACATCCAGCAGTGTTTCATCGCAAGCGGAAATTAAAGTTGACAACGGTGTTCTTAGTGACACAATTACATTTCCTTCCTCTTTGTTTGAGGGTCAGAGCATTGATGCAATCAAAGCAGACGCTGCAAAAAGCGGTGTAACTGATGTAACGAAAAACAAAGATGGATCCGTTACTTACAAGATGTCAAAAGCAACCCATCAAAAAATGATAGATGATACTAAGCAAACCACCGTAGGCGCTTTCAATAAAATGAAAAACAGTACTGATTCTTCGTATATTAAAGATATTACCTATAATAATAATTTTACTGAAGTAACGCTTATAATTGATAAATCAACTTATGATGATAGTTTAAGCGATGTCCTTACTTTTAATGTTGGTATGCAAACTTATTTTTATCAAGTAATAAATGGTGTCAAATCTGAATCAATCAAAACTACCATTAAATTTCAGGATCAAAAAACTAAGAAAGTATTTGAAACAGCTGTGTACCCCGATTGAGGTAAAAACAATAATAGCTGTAGATAAAAAACTCCCCACGTCATAACTGGCGTGGGGATACTAATCTCCGGAGGTAAATGAAATGTCTCACTGTTTATATTTGCGTAAATCCCGCGCCGATCTGGACGCTGAAGCGCGTGGTGAGGGTGAAACTCTCGCACGGCACGAAAAGGCGCTCCTGGAACTCGGCAAAAGGCAAAAACTGAATATTACTCAAATATACCGTGAAATCGTATCTGGAGAAACCATTGCGGCGCGGCCGGTCATGCAACAGCTGCTCTCTGAAGTTGAGCAGGGCGTGTGGGATGGCGTCCTGGTGATGGAAGTCGAACGTCTGGCCCGTGGCGACACTATTGATCAGGGAATTGTCGCGCAAACCTTTAAACTATCCGGAACGAAAATCATAACCCCAATGAAGACCTATGATCCAAACAACGAGTACGACGAGGAGTATTTTGAATTCGGCCTGTTCATGAGCCGGCGCGAATATAAGACCATAAACCGCCGCCTTCAGCGCGGCCGAATCGCATCTGTTAAAGAGGGAAAGTATATCGGCAATAAGTCTCCATACGGATATGTTAGGAAAAAGCTGGAGCATGACAAAGGATTTACACTTGCGCCAGAACCGGAGCAGGCCCCTATTTTAAAAATGATTTTTGAACTTTATACTCGAGGAGAACAACAACCGGATGGAACTTATGCCGATATGGGTGTTTCAAAAATAGTCCGAAAGCTTAACAATTTAAAAATTCTTCCAGCTAACGGTGACGTTTGGGTAAATACAAGCATCCAAGGGATGCTGCGTAATCCCGTGTATATTGGGAAAATCCGTTGGAGCGCAAGGCCAATCAAAAAGAAAATGGTAGATGGGCAGCTTGTAACGGAACGGCCCCGGGCGAAACAAGAGGATTGGATAATGGCCGATGGGCTACATGATGCTTTAATTGATAACGCAACATGGGAACTCGCTCAACAAAAGTTGTCTACAAACTTATCCCGTCCCTGCCCCAAACAATACCAAACCATGAATCCTTTGGCTGGCCTAATTGTATGCGGGGTATGCGGTCGCAAAATGGTACGTCGCCCATATACAAACTGTAATTATCCAGATACGTTGATGTGCGCTGTTACCTCCTGCAATAATATTAGTTCGCAACTTGATTATGTTGAAGAAAGAGTTTTGCAGTCTCTGCAGCAATGGCTTAACAATTACAAACTCGCTTATGGAAAGCAGCCAGTTGCAGCTTCTCAGATGAGCATAAATAAAAAGGCATTAAAGAATACGCAGACTGAATTAAAAGCCCTTGAGAAGCAAAGGGACAATATATATGACTTACTGGAGAAGGGCGTTTATACTACCGATGTATTTTTAGAAAGATTGCAGAGCATTAACGACAAAATATGTGAACTGCAGTCCAGCCTTTCGAAAATCAACTCTGAAATTGAACGAGAAGCTTTAACGGAACAGAGCCAGAAGACAATCATACCGAAAGCTGAACACGTACTGTCTGAGTATAAAAAAGCGAAAACCGCAGCTGAGAAGAATGATCTGCTCAAATCTGTAATAGAAAAAGCTGTTTACACAAAGACTGTCAATGGTCGCTGGCACAACAAGCCAGATGAATTTGAGTTGATGCTATATCCAAAACTCCCAACGAGCAATACAAATCACTGATATGCTTATGGTACTTACGAACTTGGGCACTTGGAAATGGTCGGAACAATTGTGTATCAGCTGACTCGGAACCTGACACCCGAACAAATAAAAGCTGCCGGATACGACGCATATTTTATCAATCACACAACCGGAATCTTCCCATGCGACGCCAACGGGGATGCATTTAGCGCAGCCGCGCTCAGCTCTACCGGAGACACTATCGCTGATATTCATGAGGACATGGCAGCAGAGCAAAAAGCGCGCATGACCTACGACAACATCTTACGCTTTTGTGATGATCCCGACGTACGCGATGCAATCCAGTTCTTGCGTGCACGTGAAATTGTGCACTATCAACGCTTTGGCGAGGGGCTGCGCATTACGACAGATAATCTGGATGCTAAAAACTTCTACGCGTTTAACCCGTCATTTGATAAAAAAGGCTAAAGAATAAATTAAGTCAGGATCATCCGTAAAACGGTGGCTTGCACAAGACCTATAACGAAATAAAATTGCCAGCGCCTAAAAGGCGCTGGCTTTCACCTTGTTCAAGCCAGCGTTGTGTTGATTGCTAGACTTGCAAAGCAGAATGAGAAAGATGTCCTACGCTCTGCGTAAGACACCTTTTTGTCTACGGTCTGAAATTTTCTTTATTATGAGAGCTTTTTTATATTGTAGATTCTTTAGATACTAAAAAAACTGCCGAAATTCTAATTAGGAGACAATGGAGTATCCTATCTGATTGATTTTGGTTAATTTAGCATTACATCAAGGTAATGTCAAAAGAGAACGTTTGAGAAGCGATTGGCTGCAAAATTTTCACACCGCGCTTGTGTTCGAATATGTCGTCTTCATCGCTGCAGGTGCAAAGCCCCGTCCAAGGTTCAACTGCAACAAAGTCACCGCCGTTCTTACTTGACCAGACAATAACATAATCAAATCCCTGATAATCCAGTTTTACACCTTTTCCAGTATTTGGATTATACATTTTTGCCGAACGTGATTTTAATTGGTCAAAAATCTGGCAGTCATAGCTAAACCAAGTGCGGTCCATAGGAAATGTTTTTGAGTTGTTTAGGATTAATGTGCGATGTTCTACATCAATTAATCCATTTTTTAATGCACGTGGGCAATTTGCATATTCTTTTTGATCGAATTCAACCACATAGTCCTCAAAGGATTCGCCTTCCAACAAAGGACAACGAAATGCAGGATGCCCACCTATACAATACGGCATGGGTTCGCTGTCTTTATTAATCACAGTGTAAGCGATTGTCAGTGTTTTATCGCATAGTGAATATTTTACTTGTAATTCAAAGTCATAAGGGAAGCATTCTTTGGTGTCCGCCGTTGAGGATACAGAATATGTGACAGAATCTTTTGTACTGTCGATTAAGCTGAACTCCATTTTTTTCACGATGCCATGCCGTTCCATATGACAGGTTTTATTTCCGCCAACAATTGCTTTTTTATCACGAATACTGCCAACAATCGGAAATAAAACAGGGGATTGTCCGCTCCAATAAGCTGCGTCTCCTTGCCACAGATACTGTGTGCCCTCGCTATCCATAAGAGAAGTAAGTTCGGCACCCATTGACTTGATCTCAGCAGAAGCTGAATTGCTCTGAATTTTCTGGTTCATAAATAAAATCCTTTCATTTTAAGTTGATCTATTCATCACTTACTTTTATTGTGATTATTATATAATATTCCCTCGTCGTATGCTCGAATTATTTTGGATTTATGTAGGATGCCTGATATTCTAACTGCCGCACGATATGGACTTGGCAAAATCAATAGTAGGTATAAGAGAATTTTGATAGAAATTACTTATCTAATGAGACACTAATACAAGAATGAAATTCAGCCGATTTACCAAAGTTATGGCAATCGGCTGTAGTTCTTTTATTTTGACGAATCTTATTTGCTTGCGAGTTCTTTCACTTTAGCAATCTGAGCATCGTTCAAATTTATAATGTCGCTGTTTTCCATACTGGTAGAAGAATCTTCAACCAAGATCAATTTTGTATCTTTATTGGTAACGGTATTGTGCCACAGAGTGCTGGGAATATTATAAACTTTCATTGGTTCCATGTCTTCCGCTTCAATAGCCAGCTCACCGTCGACGTCGTTTGCAAAGAGCAGTACGCATTTACCAGACAAAAGTACAAACAACTCATCTGTCTTATTGTGACGCTCTAAGCAATTTGTATTTTCGATATCGTTGGCAGGCTTCCAGTTCTTAATGCCCACCATCCATTTTTCGTTTTCAAATACGCGGGTCAAGCCTTCGCCTTCATATTCATATTTCTCAATTTTCATTCAAAAAATTCTCCTCTTATTTTATAATATTTTTGCATTGTGCAGCGATATTCTCCGCAGTTAAACCATAAGCGGCAAAAAGTTCCGCTGGTTTACCGGATTTACCGAACTTATCCTGAATACCGACACGAGCAAATTTTGCGCTTGAATTGCCGGCAAGAACCTCAGCAACAGCGGAACCAAGACCACCAATAATAGAATGTTCTTCAGCGGTTACCACAGCGCCGCATTTGTCTGCCATGGCAAGGATGCATTCTCTGTCAATTGGCTTAATGGTATGGAAGTTTACAACCGCGGTGCTGATGCCATCGGCTGCCAACATATTAGCAGCTTGTAAAGCATAAGGAACCATAAGGCCGGTTGCCATGATGCAAACGTCGGAACCGTCTCTCATCACATTGGCTTTACCTGGAATAAAAGGTGTGTCCAGTTCTGTAATCGATTCAACAACAGGGCGGGCAACACGGATATAAACAGGGCCGTCAATTTCAGCAGCTGCAAAAACAGCTTTCTTCATTTCAATGGAATCGCATGGAACGAAGATGGTCATGCCGGGCAAGCCTCTCATTAAAGAGATATCTTCGATGCTCTGGTGGCTTCCGCCATCCTCGCCAACGCTAAGGCCGGAATGGGAAAGGCCGAATTTTACATTTGCGTTCACATAACTGATGGAGTTACGGATTTCTTCATAGGCACGGCCTGTGCCAAACAGTGCGAATGTGCTAACGAAAGGAATTAAACCCGAATGTGCAAAACCAGCCGCTGCACACATCATATTTGCTTCGGCAATACCAAAATTGAAAAAGCGATTTGGATATACAGATGAAAAAGAACTGGTCATTGTCGCATGTGCAAGGTCAGCATCCATTACAACAATGTTCTCGTTTTTTGCACCAAGCTCGACTAACGCCTCGCCATAAGCAACTCTTAGTGATTTACTCTCAGCCATTGATTGTTACCCCCAGTTCCTTCATTGCAGTAGTATATTCGTCTTTATTCGGCGCTTTACCGTGCCAGCCAAAGTTATTTTCCATAAACGAAACGCCTTTGCCTTTGGCAGTTTCACAGCAAATGAATTTCGGCTTTCCGCTGACAGGTGCTTTCAGTGCTTCTGTAATTGCATCAATGTCATGCCCGTCCACTTTAAAGCACTCAAAACCAAATGCTTTAAACTTAGCTGAAATATCGCCAATGCTCATAACTTCATCGTTCGAGCCGTCAATCTGCAATCCGTTATGGTCTAGCATAACGACGAAATTGTCCAGTTTATAGTGAGCCGCAGCCATTGCCGCTTCCCAGACTAAACCTTCCTGTGATTCGCCGTCACCAATAATGGTATAAATTTTATAATCTGCTTTCTTATATTTTGCCGCAAGCGCTAATCCCATAGCGATAGAGATTCCCTGGCCTAAAGAACCTGTGTTAATATCAATGCCCGGTGTTTTCGTCATGTCAGGATGCCCCTGCAAATGACTGTGGATTTGGCGCAAAGTCCACAGGTCTTCTCTTGGGAAATAACCCTTATCCGCTAAAATAGCATATAATGCCGGGCAAGCATGACCCTTGCTCAAAACAATACGGTCACGATTTTCCATATTAGGGTTGGAAGCATCAACGTTGGCTACTTTATAATAAAGCGCCATTAACATTTCCACACAAGAAAGAGATCCACCTGGATGCCCTGACTGGCAAGTATAGAGCATTTTAATAATATCTGCTCTTAAATGCTTCGCCTTTTCGCTTAAATTTTCGTTATTCATTGTTACTACTCCTTTTATATTAGCCTTTTACCGCTCCTGCAGTCAGGCCTTCAACTAATCTCTTTTGTGCAAAAAAGAACATGATGCACACAGGGATAATCGTTATAATTCCACCGGCAGTCAGCAAGTCCCACTGGACACCTAACTGGCCGATCAGATTTTTAAGTGCTACCGGGATGGTACGGTTTGCTTCGTTGGTAAACATAACAGCAAATGTATATTCATTCCATGATGTCATGAAAATGTAAACACCTGTTGCAACCAGGCATGGCACCAACACCGGGAAGATAATTTTGGTGAACGCCTGCGCTTTATTTGCTCCATCAACCATAGCCGCTTCCTCTAAGGACAAAGGCAAGTCATTTAAGTATCCATTCAGAAGCCAGACGGAAAAGGGGATGGTAAACGTTGTGTAAGAAAGTACGAGTGACATTGGTGTATATAATATACCAATATTTCTCATGATAGAATAAAGCGGAATTAAAAGCAGAACGGTTGGGAACATGTTGTTGGTCAAAAATAACATCATAAATATTTTTCTGCCTTTAAACCTATACCGTGAAAAAGCATATGCAGCCAGTACGGAAACTGCAAGAGAGAGAATCATTGTGATCGTCGCAACGAGGAAGCTGTTATACATTGGCTGTAAAAAGTTAAATTCGAAAAACAGTTTTCTGTAAGACTCAAAGGTTGTGTTTAGCGGCCAGTACGTCACTATGCTGCCATAAAGTTCCTTCTCCGGCTTAATAGATGTTACAAAAGTCCAGTAAAACGGAAAAAGTAAAAAAAGTAGTAAAATCGCCAAAGGTAAATATAAAGCAAATACTCTTATGAGTACATTTTTATCTTTTTTCATTTTTACGCCCCCTGACTTTTAAACATATTTTTTAAATATGGAACCGCAACCAGCAGCAGCATTAATGTCAGCAAAATAGACATTGCTGAGGAATAACCGAGGTTTAAGGAAGTTGCCTTATTAAAGATATAAACGCTCAATGTCTGGGTAGAATAGGCAGGGCCGCCTCCGGTCATGTTAAAGATAACATCGACAGAGTTGGCAACCCAAATAATACGAAGCAAAGTAGTAACAAAGATTGTGTTCTTTACGGAAGGAATGGTAACTTTGAACAGCTTTTGAAACGCATTTGCTCCATCAATATCAGCGGCTTCATATAATTCACCCGGCACACCCTGAAGTCCAGCCAACAGCATAAGTGCAAAGAACGGAATACCCTGCCAGATAATTGTAACGACAACGGAAGGAAACGCGGTGCTTTCCTGAGCCAAAAATGGAATCTTATCCTGGATTAGCCCTAGTTTTAATAAAATATCATTCAAAACGCCATAGGACCCGTCATAAATCCATCTCCACATCAAGCCAATTAATACACCAGGCGTAACCCATGGAATGAGACTTACGGAGCGAGCAATTCCCCTGCCTTTAAATTTCTTGTTTAAAAGTAATGCCAAAGCAAAACCAAATACGAATTGGAACCCTACACCAAATACAACCCATAATATGGTCCTAAACAAAGATTGCCAAAACAATTGATCCTGTAGCACTTCACCATAGTTGCTAAGGCCCACGAAACCAATATCCGATGGTCTTCTTAGATCATAACTCTGAAAGCTCATTAAAATCGCATTGACAGCAGGAACAAAAACCATTGCCAAAATAATAATCATTGCCGGCGCGATAAGTAGGTATGGCCATATGTCTATTTTTTTTCGCAGCAAATGAATCACCTCTTTTTTAAATCTCGGGCTGCAATTTATTCAATTGCAGCCCGCCAAGTCACGAAGCAATTCAATAATTACTTCGTTCCATAAAGACCATTTTGCAGTGTTTTCATAGCATCCGCAGCAGTAGTTTTACCTGCGAGGGCAGATGCCACCGTGTTAGGCCATACAGTGCTGATCCATTCTGTGGTTGTGTCACGGATTGGGAAAATGCCTGCATGAGGCTGACCTTCAATGGAAACTTTCATGAATTTGTTATCCTGGAATACAGGCAGTTTCTGTACTCTCTTGCTGACAGGTACGTTACCGGTGGCAGTACACCATGTTTCCTGTCCTTTACCTGTTGCTAAATAGGAAAGCCATTCAAAAGCAGCATCCTTATTTTTGCATTTGTCAAACATAACGTTTTCTGTATCACCCATGGATGTCCACTGCTTTTCGCCAGCAGGGAATACAAACGCGCCAACATCATCCCCGAAAGTTTTTACCATATCGGCTGAAGAACCAATGTGATGAACTGTCATTGCTGTTTTTCCAGATTTAAAGTTTGCAATAATTTCATTAAAGCCGTCTGTTGTGGCAGTTGGTGGAACATAACCTTTTTTATAAAGGTCAATAAAGTCCTGCATGCCGGCGACTGCTTTTGCACTGGTAAAGTCCGTAAAGTCACCGCCACGTGCCCAAATAAAGCTGCCCCAAGGCTCTTGTCCGCCTTTCGCCCCTCTCATGCCAAAACCATAAACATCGGTCTTGCCATCGCCATTGGTATCTCTGGTAAGCTTTTTGCATGCAGTCAAGAATTCGTCATAGGTTTTTGGAACCGTAACGCCTGCTGCTTTGAACATGGACGGTCTGTAATAAACATACAGTACCTGAGTATTCCAAGGCATAACGTAAATGCTGTTTGATCCTCCGGCCTGTTTCATCGTGTCATACAGACTGCTTTCAATATCATCCTTGTCGCTCCATTTGGAAATATAGGTGTCAAGATTAGCAAGGAGCTTATTGGCTGTAAATTGCGGTGTAGAGGTTAATTTAAACGATGAAGTATCTGGTCCGCCGCCGCCCATTACAGCTGTAAACAATGTTTCACTGTACGCGCCGCCATCCCACGGGTATTCCTGTGCAACAACCTTAATATTGGATTTATTGGTAGCATTAAAATCCTTTACCATTTCCTGCATTTTAGCGGAATAAGAAGAGTTATCTGCCCAATACCAATGGGTGATTGTTACTGCTGATGTGCCTGCTGCTGAAGCTGCAGTACTTGCCGCTGCAGAAGCTTGAGATTGCGCAGATTGGCTTGAGCATCCTACAAACATAGACATAGACATGGCGAGTGCTAGAATAACCGATAATACCTTTTTCATATTTTTCCTCCTATAATATTTATATCTTCCTTCGTTTGCCTTAAATGCTTTTCAGTTTCGGTTTTAGCAGTTTCGGGATCCTTATTTACAATTGCCTGATAAATATTGAAGTGACTTTCAATTGCTCTTTCATAACTGCCAGGAACATTCGCGGTTTTAAAGTAACCTTCTTGAATTGATTCGCAAATAATTGGCAAAATACGATAAAGCACATCATTTTGGGTACACTCTGCAACTGCTTTATGAAAGGCTACGTCATAAGGTGTATGATTCCCTTTATTGCTGCCTGCTGCTTGAATCTTTTCAATAATTTGGGCAAGCTTTTCTATATTTACTTGTTTTGCCCTTTGCGCTGCAAGATATGCAATTCCCGGCTCAATCATCATTCTTGTTTCCATGAGGTTGTCGAGCAATTTTTTTTGATTTGCAAATTCCAAGCCCAGTGGATCTTTGCTCACCCCTGGATGTAAGGTTACAAACGTACCTTTTCCCCGTTGAATTTCCACAACATTTTCAGCGATAAGAAGTTTTATGGCTTCTCTAACTGTGGAACGGCTTACACCGAACATTTCCCCTAATTCACTTTCGCTTGGGAGTCTGTCTCCCGATTTCATCTGTTTTTGAATAATCATTTCCCTCAATCTTTTCGCTGCGATATCAGATAACTCTTTTGTTACTGTCAAAATCTCACTCATACATCTTTCCCCCAAAAATTAATGTTATGACAAGAGGAATTGACTGTCTGATATCAGACATCAGATGTCTATTTCGAAATCAATAACATTTTATGAAATCATAATTTAATATTGTGAACCATGCCGTTTATTTGGAAACTAGATAGAAATGGCAATATTGGTCAGACGTCAGACCAGTGATGAAACAAGGTACTATAACCCAAATTCCCGCAATCCACATCACACCCCACACTGTCAACTTTCGATCTTTCGCAAATTGTTTTGCTCTTTTGTAAAAGTCCAAGCGATTACAATATGCATATAAAATTTGGACTTTACGAACTAATGTTATGAATTTTTACAAGTTTATTATATATCACTGTTTTTAAATTGCAAGTCTTTTGTAGAATATATCAAAAAAATGTTGATCAAATACATAATTTGTATTAGTTTCTATTTTCGTCAGAATCTATTTATTTATAAAAACTAAATTGTCTAAAATCATTGAACTATTCGTAGAGTTTTAATGAAAGTTATTGTAACATTAAACAAAAAACAAAGCAGACATTATCATAGAAAAACGTCTGCTTTTTAAAATTACCTTCTACTTCTTTGAAAGGCTTTCTGCAGCCTCCCGTGTAAGAGTCTCTATTTTTTCAAACTCACGGTTATCAATTGCCTTTTCGGGAACCATCCAGCTTCCTCCGCAGGCAAGCACATTTTCCAGTGCGAGATATTCCGAAATATTTTGAGTATTGATGCCGCCGGTAGGCATGAACATCATTTTTGAATACGGTCCGGAGAGGGCTTTGAGCATTTTTACTCCTCCCACTACCTCAGCTGGGAACAGCTTCACTACCTCCAGTCCGAATTCCATGCAAAGTTCAACGTCACTTGGAGTTGCACATCCGGGGATAATGGTAACGCCATTATCAACACACCACTTCACCACTTTCTCATTGGTTCCAGGGCTAATAATTAATTTTGCGCCAGCATCAGCCGCACGCTTTGCATTTTCAACCGTAAGTATGGTACCCGCACACACACACGCTTCTGGTACATTTTTTGCAATTTGCCGAATTGATTCCTCCGCTGCATCCGAACGGAATGTAATTTCAGCCGCAGGAAGACCTCCCCTACAGAGTGCTTTAGCCAAATCAACTGCATTGCTGCTAGAGTTGATTCTCACGACCGGTACAATCCTTAAGGATTGGAATTGCTTAAAGATTTCTCTCATAGCCGCCTCCTAAGTAAATATTTCATATGCGTATCTGAATAATTTATTGTGGTAAAATGATTGGATTTATATTTTTTATTAGGGTCAGACATTTTGTGTTTGATTCATAAATGCTTTCAATTTAATCCTTGTAGGCAAACCGTTATTGTCACCGACAGACATGACTTGTATCGCTCCGATCGCATTGCCTCGGTTCACAGCCTGTGCGGCCGGCAACCCTTCCATCACTGCACTGATCACGCCGGTTGCAAAACCATCGCCTGCGCCAACGGTATCCACAACCTTCTCCACCTTAAAACCGGACACATAACGATGTTCCTGACGGGTTGCCAAGTACGCGCCTTTTGCACCGACCTTTATAATAATATTGGGAATACCGCACTGTAAGTAATAGTCTGCAACACCTTCCGGAGTCGTACAACCAGTTAGAATGATTCCCTCTTTGATGCCGGGCATGAAGTAGTCTGCGCAGTGTGCCAATTCATTGACCGTTGCAATCATTTTTGCTTCATCACGCCATAACTGCGGCCGTAAATTCGGGTCAAAGAATACGGTAAGACCATTTGACTTTGCCTTTTGTATCATGTATTCTGCCGCTTCCAGCGTAGTTTGAGAAAGTGCAGGAAAGATCCCAGTCATATGCAGGCTACTGTATTCTGAAAAATCGATGCGGTCAATATCCGGCTTTCTGATGGAAGTAGCCGCTGAATTTTTACGGAAGTAATAAATTTCAGGGTCGCCAGAGCGAACCTTGGATTTCAGCATAAATCCGGTCGGACGTTCCTCAGTGAAAGAAATCAGAGAGGTTTCAATTCGATTTTGCTGCATTGTGCTGACAATTTGTTTCCCAAATGGATCGTTGCCAAGCTTGGTCATATAACCAACTTCATGCCCCAAACGGCTCAACCCAACTGCCACATTAAACTCTGCGCCCGCTACTGCGGAAGAATATAGCTTGACCGTTTCCAACGGGCCCTCTGTTTGCGCTATAAAAAGCCCCATTGGTTCGCCGACCAACATAATTTTTTTTGATGACATATGGATACCTCCAAGATTATAGCGTCACACCATCTTTGAAGATTGCTAAGTCACGTTTATCAAATGATTCTGATTTTGCCGCCTTATTTCCGGAGGCAACGTCAATTACATAATCAAAGAACTCCTGCGAAAGACTGGAAAGATCCTTACCGGTCAGTAATTGACCTGCATCATAGTCAATCCATCCGGACTTTTTACGTGCCAATTCAGAATTACTCGAAATCTTGATTGTTGGAACAGGGCAGCCAAACGGCGTACCACGTCCTGTGGTGAACAATACCAAATGCGCGCCGGAAATTGCAAGAGCCGTTGAAGCCACGAGGTCATTGCCCGGCCCCTGCAGCAGATTAAGTCCTTTTTCAGAGACAGGCTGGCCGTAAGTCAGCACATCATTCACCTGAGCGGTTCCGCCCTTTTGGACGCATCCGAGAGATTTATCTTCCAATGTGGTAATTCCGCCTGCTTTGTTGCCAGGAGATGGATTGGAATCAATTTCCTGATGGTAACTCATAAAATATTTTTTGAAGTTGTTAATTAAATCAACCGTCTTATTAAAAACCGCTTTATCACGGCAGCGATTCATCAAAATCGTTTCCGCACCAAACATTTCCGGTACTTCCGTTAAAATTGCGGTACCACCCTGTGCAATCAGCAAATCGGAAAAAGCGCCGACGAGGGGATTGGCCGTAATTCCGGAAAAGCCGTCCGATCCGCCGCACTTTAAGCCGACGGTGAGGTGATCCACACTGCACGGTTCACGCCTGAATTGAGCAGCATACTTGCACAGTTCTTCCACAACCGCTACCGCTTCGCCTACCTCATCCTCATATTCCTGACAAACTAAAAATTTGACACGGTCGCTGTCGTAATCGCTCAGTACTTTTTTGAGTTCATCAATATTGCTGTTTTCGCAGCCGAGACCAAGTACAAGCACAGCTCCCGCGTTCGGGTGACGGATCAACCCTGAAAGGGCAAGCTCCGTATTGAGCTTATCCTGCGAAAGCTGTGAGCAGCCATAAGGATGACTGTACGAATAAATACCGTCCAATTCCGGAGTCAAAAATTTTCGGCACTCATCCTCAATTCGTTTGGCGATGGAATTGACGCAACCGACAGTCGGAATAATCCATACTTCATTGCGGATGCCGACTTTACCGTCTTTGCGGAGATAGCCCTGAAATGTTTTTGGCGTTGTGGGTACCAATGGTTTCCAATCAGGTTCATACGAATATTCAAGCAAATCGCCTAATTTGCTCTTGGTATTATGGGTGTGTACCCAATCACCGGCGGCAATATTGCATGCCGCCGTACCGATTGGGAAACCGTATTTTATAATATTTTCGCCCTGTGCAATCTCCTTGACTGCAACCTTATGCCCAGCTGTGATATCAGAGCGTAAGGTGATCGCGTTAGAATCCACTTGGAGGTTTTCTCCAGCCTTCAAATTTTGCAAAGCTACCACAACATTATCCTGCGGATTAATTCTAAAAATAGTTTTCATCGGATTATTCCTTTACAAGCGCTTCCACAGTCGCTGTCATTCCGTTCTTTTTGATATTGTCCAGATCATTGCAAACCATATCGACAAACCGACTATACTTCGTTAAATCTTCACCCCAGAAGTCGGTATTGGATGCAAACGCGGTGACAAATTCACGGGTGGATTTACTCTTGCTGTTTGCGGCGAAAAACTCAAGCACTTTTTTGTCATCCTTGATTTCATATGCCTCACCGTTGCGGTCACCAATGAGTACTCCATCCTGTAGGTCGTCTGAAGTATAAAACGCCATTAACGCAGCAAAAGAAAACGTCAGATGTTTTGGGGGAATTTGCGTTTTCGCGTAATTGTCCTTAAAAGTCGGCAGAATTCTTGACTTCCATTTTGAAACAGAATTTAGGGAAATAGAAAGCAGTTGATGCTTAACAAACGGATTTTCAAAGCGTTCAAACACAGAGTTTGCAAAATCCTCGGCTTCTTCTTTTGGCAGTTTAACGGTAGGAACAATTTCATTAAATACAATATTGGTCATCAGTTTACGGATTGTTTTGTCGTTCATGCACTCAAGCACAATATTTTTGCCCATGAGGTAACCAGCAAGCACAGTGGAAGTGTGTGCACCGTTTAAGATACGGACTTTTCTCTCACGATACGGTTTTTGACTTTTCGTGAAAATAACATGCATTCCTGCTTTGTCCAGTGGGAATTTTTCAGAAATATCCTTCTCACTCTCAATGACCCACAGAGCAAACGGCTCCCCGGTGTCAAGCAGATCATCTTCATATCCCAATGATTCGCAGATTTGTGCCGCCTCATCTCTTGGATACCCTGTAATGATACGGTCAACCAGCGTACTGCAGAAAATATTGCTCTCGCTTACCCATTTTTTAAATTCCGTGCCCAAATTCCACAGATCAATATATTTCAACATACATTCTCTGAGTTTGATCCCATTGTCTTCAATCAGCTCAACAGGCAGCATGATAAGCCCTTTGGCAGGATCCCCGTGAAATACTTGAAAACGTTCAAATAAAAATTTCGTGAGCTTGCCTGGATAGGTGTTTGGCGGAGTAAGTTCAAATTTATCTTCCGCATCATAGACAATTCCGGCTTCCGTTGTATTTGAAACAACAAACTGCAAAGAATCAAGATGGGCAAGTTTTGTATATTCATCATAGTTGTTATAAGTATCGAGCGCTTTTTCTACACTGGTAATGACACGGTTCTCCACATAGGTTTCTCCGTTCATTTTACCGCGCAGGGAAACGGTGTAGATATTATCCTGTGCATGGAAACGGTCTAAATTTCCAAACGAAATTGGCTTTATGATGGCGATATTTCCGTTGAAAATTCCTTTCTCATTGGCTACATCGATCATGTAATCCACAAAGCCTCTTAAAAAGTTGCCTTCACCAAATTGTATCACCTTAATTTCTCTTGGCTTGCGGCTGTAAAGTTCATTGATTTTTTTCATAACAAATGCTCCTCCTAAAATTGTAAGTACTTACAATAGCAATTGTACCATCTTAGTTTAAAAAGTCAATATAATATTTAACATAATTTTTCAACCTGATTCTATAATATTTAAAAAAATATTAAATAACAATTAGACTATTTTCCCCTTCAATTTCTGATTTATTCGGACAAATCAGAGAAAACGCTCAAATTGTTCTTCATTTTTTCCAAAGAAGGCTATTGATTTGTTTGGAAAGATGCATTATAATATATGTAAGTACTTACAAACAGGAGTAATCAAATGAATATTTATGATATTGCCAAACGCAGCGGAGTATCCATTGCGACGGTGTCACGTGTCTTGAACGGCGGTCAAAATGTCAGCCAAAAGACGCGGAACAAAGTTTTAGAGGTCATGCAGCAGGAAGATTATACTCCAAATGCATTTGCCCGTGGGTTAGGGCTAAATTCCATGCACATGATAGGTATATTGTGCACCGATATTTCAGATACTTTTTATGCTAAGGCAGTTTCACTGGTAGAAGGATTGCTGCGGCAGAACGGTTTTGACGCACTGCTGTGCTGCACCGGAAATAATCTGGAAGACAAGAAAAAATACCTTGATCTCCTTCTTACCAAAAGAGTGGATGCCGTTATTTTAATTGGCTCCGCTTTTAAAGAGAACGTAGATAACTCTCATATTGAAAATGCAGCAAAACAAGTCCCTGTAGTCATCATCAACGGATTAGTGGAACTTCCAAACACTTATTGCGTTTTGTGCGACGAACGTTCCGCAGTGTGTCAGAATGTAATGCTGCTCCACGGACAAGGCTATGATGATATTTTATATCTGTATGATGCCCTTACCTACAGCGGCTGTGAAAAAATTGAAGGCTGCAAAGATGGTTTTAAAAAAAGCGGTATTGAATTTCGAGACAGTCTCTTGGTAAAAGTTCCGAAGGATATGGATGGCGTAACCGCAAAAGTAACTGAACTGATTACCGGCGGGCTAAAGTTTTCAGCGGTGATGGCATCTGAGGATTTGCTGGCAATCGGTGCGCTTAAAGCGCTGCAAAATACAAAATTGAACATGCCGGTGATTGGTTTCAATAATTCGATTTTATCACAGTGTTCTTCGCCGGCGCTCACGACGGTTGACAATATGATTGATACCTTATGTCCGACAGCCATCAGCATGCTTACCGATATTTTCGATAGAAAAAACGTACCTCAAAAAGTGGTGCTCTCTTCAAAGTTAGTAGAACGGGATACCTTCCGAATAAACAAATAAAGCTTGAAAGATAGACATTCAAACTGCTCATACAAGAAAGGAAAGCTTATTATGAAAATTTTTATGGACGAAGAATTTTTACTCTCTAATGAAACCGCAAAAACCCTTTATCATGATTACGCGGCAAAAATGCCGGTCATTGACTACCACTGCCACATTAATCCAGAAGAAATTGCCAACAACCGCAGATTTGAAAACATTACTCAGGTGTGGCTCGGCGGCGACCACTACAAGTGGCGTATGATTCGTTCCAACGGGATTGATGAAAAATACATTACAGGGGACAGCACTGACCGTGAAAAGTTCCAAATGTTTGCAGAAGCCCTGCCAAAAGCGATTGGCAACCCGCTTTATCATTGGACACATTTAGAATTAAAAAGATACTTTGGTTATGACGGTGTGCTGAATGCGGACACAGCGGAAGAAGTATGGAACCTGTGCAATGCCAAGCTGAAAACAGATGCATTGAGTGTGCGCGGTATTATAGAGCAATCCAACGTGAAGCTGATTGCCACAACTGATGACCCAATTGACACTCTGCAATGGCATAAGGCAATTAAAGAAGATACAACCTGCAAGGTTAAGGTAATTCCCGCATGGCGTCCTGACAAAATCATGAATATTGAAAAGCCGACTTTTGCACAATATGTTGCCGATCTCGCTAAAGTCAGCAATGTAAAAATTGATACGGTGAAAGATGTTTATGCGGCTCTGCAAAAGAGATTGGATTTCTTTGCAGAAATGGGCTGTAAGGCTTCTGACCATGGCATTAACTACGTGATGCACAGCCCCGCGAGCGAAGAGCAAATTGAAGAAATCTTTGCTAAAAGCATGGCTGGAAAATCTCTTATCTCGGAAGAAATTGACCAATATAAATATGCAATTCTGCTGTTCTTAGGCAGACAGTATGCAAAACGCGGCTGGGTTATGCAGTTGCACTACGGAACCATTCGAGATACCAATACCGCAATGTTTAACAAACACGGGCCGGATACCGGTTTTGACAGCATCGCAACGCATGACAGCGCGCAGGGCATTGTGAAATTCTTTGACGCTTTAAATCAGACAAATGAACTGCCTAAATCAATTTTGTATTCCTTAAATCCGGCTGATAATGAAATGCTTGATACCATCATTGGATGCTTCCAAGGCAGCGAGGTGGCCGGAAAAATGCAGCATGGTGCTCCTTGGTGGTTTAACGACACGAAAACAGGCATGGTTGCTCAAATGACCAGTCTTGCCAACCTTTCCATCCTAGGGAACTTCATTGGCATGCTTACGGATTCGCGCAGCTTCCTTTCCTATACGAGACATGAGTATTTCAGGCGCATTCTATGTAATATGATTGGTACTTGGGTGGAGAATGGAGAATATCCATGCGACATGAAGTCACTTGGCAAAATGGTGCAGGATATTTCGTTTAACAATGCCGTAACATATTTTGGGTTTGATCTTTAAGTTGATCAATTTCTATAGAGGACTGGTTTGTTACCCTTTTGTCCGTTTTGGTGAGGGGCTGCGCATTACGACAGATAATCTGGATGCTAAAAACTTCTACGCGTTTAACCCGTCATTTGATAAAAAATAATACTCTGAGAGCGCAGTTCAAACTATGACTGCGCCCTTTATTTTTGTCAAAATTTCCGTAATAGATTGCTAAGTATTCCTTTCGTCCGCGTTTAATTGATGGTGCTTGTGTATACAAAATGTCAAAATTATGTTATTATAAAACTAATAAATGTAAATATACTAACTAAGCAGGAGGTGCCGTCTTGTGTGCATTCAATAAATATCTTGAAATAATGTCATTGATGAGCCAAAAAACGGAATGAATGTACGATGATAATAATATTTTTAGTACAATAACAAATATAGAAAAGAAAGATGGCGATATCTATGCGTACAAGAAAATTATTCTTAAATATAATGATTGTTTCTTTTGTTTTTACCATTATGGCAGGATGTTCCAATAAAGTGACTCCCCCCGATGCAAGCAGCAATACCGTTAGTACCCTTCCGTCGTCATCGGATGTAACCTCCGAAGCACCTTCGGAAGTTTCATCGGCAGTACCGAGCGCGGTATCATCCGCCGCACCGGTGGATACCGCAAAAACACTTTTGACGCAAATCATGGAATCCGCAAAAAAAGGTAAAATTATTGACTGTGAATTCCCCGTAAAAACATCAGTTATTGATGATGTGACCGCAAAATGGGGAAAGGCGGATAAAACCGAATACATCGCTTCCGCAAAAGGAACCTACGCGACTTTTTCAAAACAAAAAGTTGCCTTTGGCTTCAACAAAGGTGCTCAAATCTTTGAAGCAGAACCTTCGACAGCACCCTTAGCACCATCACCTTGTCCAAGGCAAAAGAGGTGTTTGGCAAACCCGCGTATACAAGCACTACAAAGGCAGAAGATATCATAGGTTAC
>Ga0183100_1000235_pt1 | contig 61317 bp, 48 predicted proteins | sample Biomet2_FD_127789 | JGI IMG/M metagenome (GOLD analysis project Ga0183100, IMG submission 127789) | Microbial communities from bioreactor (seeded with anoxic lake sediment) at LBNL, California, USA - Biofuel metagenome 2 | ecosystem: Engineered > Bioreactor > Anaerobic > Unclassified ...
CCATGAATGCTCTTTTGTGTTTCATTTTGAAATGTCTGTTGACACAAAAAACACAACCATTTTCAGTTGTAACTTCTATTACAAAATAAAATACCCACTTCTTAAGGACCGACTAATTAAGAGAACCGGAAACCCCCGCCTGATTATAATGATAACTACCCCAATTCATTTGAGAGCTATTCAAACCTAATGTGTAACTCAGTTGATTTTTGAGAGATGAGGCATATATGAAATTAACATGACGTCCTAAGCCCACTCCTGAAGGATGGTGATTACCAATGCCTATAGTGGCATCTAATGACAATAAAGTATTAAACCCTTGATGAATGGGGAAAAAAATATAATCGTAGCCAGACGTGCTGGGTGTGTACATGTAGTAAGACAAAAGAGGTTTGTTCAATGTGTCTTTACGAAGAGAATCGAGCGTCTCTTCATTTTTTCCTACCACCTCACTTCTTACCAAAGACGGGAATATGAATAAAGAGAAGAAGATAAAAAAGAGATTTCTATTCATCTTGCAAAACCTTTGTTGCTACAAAGTTAGATCATTTTATCTATGAGTGGCAATCTGTCTGTGCCTATTTAGATAGTTTTGCGAATAATTATCCTACATTAGTAGTTTTTTCTTTAATGCATAGTGTAGTGTGTGAAAGTTATTACTAATTTTGTCCAAAAGAAATTGACTATGGAAAAGTTTGCAAATTATATTAGCAAAATTGAAATTCTCAGTCTGTGGAGTGGACGTAAGCATGTTATTTGGGAACTTAACCCTGAGGTAAATATACTAAGTGGGGTTAATGGGGTTGGCAAAACTACTATTCTCAATAAGATAATTAGTGAACTTCATCACAAAACTTCAGAGCTAAAAAATGGTAGTGTACCTGGTGTTTATATGGATTTTTCACCTATAGATGCGACTACAATCCATTTTGATGTTATACGAAGCTTCGATAATCAGCTTATTCCCGGATCAATTTTGACTAAAATTGATGACGATAATATTCGTTCAGAATTAGATTGGCGCCTTTATGGATTGCAACGCCGTTACCTCGATTATCAGGTTAATATAGGCAATAGGATGATAACTATTCTTACAAGTGGAGAACCTGATGCTCAGACAAAAGCTATGGAAGTGTCGAAAGCCAAAACGCATTTTCAGGATTTAATCGATCAACTTTTTGATGATACCAAAAAGCGTATTGATCGTTGTAGCAATGAACTACGCTTTATTCAATATGATGAGGAGCTTTCTCCTTATACACTTTCTTCTGGAGAAAAACAAATCCTAGTCATTTTGTTGACCACGTTGTTGCAGAACGGTCAACCATACGTGCTTTTTATGGATGAGCCGGAGGTAAGTCTACATGTAGAATGGCAAGAAAAGTTGATAAACATTGTGCGCAGCATGAATCCAAATATACAAATAATATTGACAACTCATTCACCAGCTGTTGTCATGAACGGTTGGACGGATGCAGTTACAGAAGTTTCTGATATCACGAAGGAATAAAAACTAATACTGAGATGGCCAAAAGATTAGTTGAACACATAACGACAGACTACCTCGGAGCAGCTCAGGGTCTCTATTCAAAGCGTTTACGTAAAAAAATTGTGGTTTATGTAGAAAGTTATGATGATATTTTTTTTTGGAGGGATTTGCTGAATGATGTAGAAAACGATAATTATTATTTCGAAGTAATGCTGCCTTCGCGGATGTCTTTGGATAAAGGAAAGAAAAGTGCATTAATGAATACCCTTGGAAGAGGTTTAGGTGTTAACATGATTGCCTGCGTAGATGCAGATTATGATTATTTGATGCAAGGTGTCACGGATGTTTCACGTATGGTTTGCCTGAATCCCTACGTTTTTCATACATATACTTATGCTATTGAAAATTTTCAGTGTTATGCGCCTTCTCTTCATAATGTTTGTGTGATGTCTACATTGAATGACCATGATATTTTTAATTTTGAAAGTTTTATGGTTAATTTTTCAAAGATTATCTTTCCTATTTTTGTTTGGTCGATTTGGTGCTATCGTAATCAAAATCATACGATTTTCTCTATGATGGATTTGTGTGAAACTATAGCCATGAACGAAATTGATTTAGATAATCCCGAAAATGATTTGCAACGTGTTTCACGTCGTGTGAATGTTAAAATCGCATGGCTGCAACGTCGTTTTCCAGACGCCAAGGGTGGCTATCAAACGGTACGTGAGGAATTAATTCAGCTAGGAGTAACTCCAGAAACAACATATCTTTATGTGCGTGGCCATGATATTTTTGATAATATTGTCAGTCCATTATTAGATGGAGTTTGTAATGTACTTCGGCGAGAACGTGAACGTGAAATACGTAGGTATGCTGTGCACAATACACAATGTATGAATGAACTTGCTGGTTATCAACATTCTTCTGCTCTACCTGAAGAAATGCTGCGTAAGCATACGGAATATAGGAAGTCTAAACTTTATCAACGTATTCAAGAAGATTTACGTGACTTTTTGACTCATATTGAAGATAATAGGCCCAACCAACCAGTGTTGGCGCACGAGTCTAATTTTGCTAGAGAGTGGCGTCCAAACCCTTTTAACAAATATAAGCCGCATTATAGAAACTGAGACTTTTTATTTACCCATCAATTATGGTGCGCTCTCATTATTTTATAGGAATAAAAATATGAAGTGAAATATTATTTTTTTTGAGTCTTTTTTGTTGAACTGGATTGTTTGATTGAAGTTTTTGTCGAAGTTATCGGTTTGTAATATTTGGCTTTAATGGAGGCCAAATTCTTATTGATATTAGCGATACGGGTTTCATCACTGGGGTGAGAACTCATCAATTCAGGAATGGAAGTTGCTCCGTTTGCTGACATTTCTTTCCAAAAATTAATGGCAACATCTGGATTATATCCAGCCATACTCATAAGAATCAATCCCATGTAGTCGGCTTCGCTTTCTTGTTTTCGTGAAAAAGGAAGCATTACACCGTATTGTGTTCCGAGTCCAAAAACTTCACCCGCAACAGACTGAACAGCTGCGCTTTTATTGGCTAATGCAGTACTGAGAATATTGGAGCCGTATTGTGCTATTATCTGTTGGCTCATACGTTCGTTGCTGTGCTTGGCTACGGCGTGAGCTACTTCATGACCCAAAACTACCGCAAGTTCATCGTCTGTAGAAATGATTTTCATGAGTCCTTCATAAACAATAATTTTTCCACCTGGCATGCAAAAAGCATTTAATTCATCGTTTTTTACAAGATTGAATTCCCATGAAAAATTATTGATTTCATTAGAGGCGTTATTTTCTTTTAAATATTGTTCTGTGGCTGCTGCGATACGTTTACCTACGCGTGTAACGATGTCGCTCTGGGTTTTGTTGCTGGAAATAGAAGTTTTGCTCATGTAACTTTTGTACTCAGTCAAACTAGAAGAGAGTACTTCATCATCAGAAACTAAATTCAGTTGCTTGCGGCCCGTAATTGGCACGCTACTACAACTATAGAATAAAGCTGTTGCGACTAAGAATAAGATTAAATATTTTTTCATGTTTAATAATATAATATTGTTGCTGTCCTATTTTTAAAGGAGGTACAAAATAAATTCTATTAAAAAAATTTCTTTATAACATGTAGGTTTTTAATTAGGTAAAATTTTTTCCTGATTAGTAATAAATTCAAATATAGTCATCAACCGTGTCATTAATAAAATCAATAAAGGGTTTCATGAGTTTAAAACGCTTAATGGTTTCATCTATCCAATTATTTTCATCAAAAAATGAATCTTCTAACTTTGTGCCAACACAATAATTTCTACATTTAATGTATTCCGGATGGGTAAAATCTTTGGGCATTCCACGTGGAATCGTTTTTAGTGGATCGTAGGTCACTTGTTGATAAAGCTTTTTAAATTCAGGTTCTTCTACTATTTTAGTGAAAATCTGTTCTTGATCGACGATAGTTTGTCTTACAACGTTTAAAATTTTTGTTGGTAAACACCAGCACCCTCCTCCCAACATGCTTTCATGTGGTTGTAGATGAAAATAATAACCTCCATGTAGAGAGTTTTTACCTCGCGAATTGATAAAACAACCAAAATGTTGTTTATAGGGAGATTTATCATGTGAAAAACGTACATCGCGATAAATTCTATAGATGCAATCATTAGACGAAAGATTTTTGACAGAATCGTCAAATGTTGCAATGTGAACAATAAGTTCGTTTGTAAGTTCTTCAAAAGTTTTTTTTACTTCTTCATAACGAGCTTTATTTTCCTGAAACCATGGGCGCTCATTGTGTAGAGCCAAATCTTTTAGAAAGTCCATGATCAATGGTATGCGATAGTTTTTTGCCATTTGTTATTTGATAATTAATTCCCCGTTTTCAAGTTGAATATGATAAGTTTTTCCCTTTTGTGTCTGGAATGCTTTTACAGTCTGACCATATCTGATGGTGCAAAATTCACCACAGTTGGAAGTGATTTGTGCTTCTTTCATTTTTCCATTTTTCCATTGAATGCCAACTGTAAAGTTTCCTCTTGCTTTTAACCCAGTAATGCTGCCATTTTTCCATGCATCTGGAAGAGCTGGTAGAAGGTGAATGCAGCCGGCATGGCTTTGCAATAACATTTCGGTAACTCCCGCGGTGCCTCCAAAATTTCCGTCAATTTGAAAGGGTGGATGAAGATCCCAAAGATTATCTGCTGTGCCGTTTTTAAGAAGATTTCCATAAAGTGTGTAGGCGTGGTTTCCATTGAAAAGACGAGCCCACTGATTCAGTTTCCATCCCATTGACCATCCTGTGGCGCCGTCACCTCGATGTTCCAAAACTACTGCAGCAGCTTTGGCTAGTTCCGGTGTTGTCAAGGGACTGATGGTGTGTCCGGGGTGAAGGCCAAAAAGATGATTCACATGGCGATGATGATCTTCAGGATCATCAATATCATTACTCCATTCAAGCAATTGGCCGTAACGTCCTATTTTATAAGGAACGAGGTGGTCCAGAACGTTCTGCCATTGACGGCAATCATCAGCACCTATGTTTAGTAGTTTGGCTGATTGGAGGGCGTCAAGAAGGATTTCGCGTACCACGGCATGAACAAAAGTGGCCCCCTGATCTACATTACCATGTTCTGGCGACGTACTTGGCGCTGCTGTGTAGGTGCCGTCAGGTTTTTTCCATAAATAGTCCTGAGCAAATTCGGCAGCGCCTTTAATGATTGGATAACCTTCTATGCGCAGCCAATTCAGGTCACGTGTATAGTCATAGTAGTCCCACAATTGAGTGGCCAACCAAGGTCCTGCGGCGGGACTGAGATTGTATTCCATTGAATTATCTCTAAGAGGGGCGGTAAATCCAAACGGATTTGAAGATATTGAAGCCGTCCATCCACGTGCTCCATAGTAACTGCGTGCAGTCACTGCTCCGGGTTTAATCAAGGTCTTGATATAATCGATAAGAGGTTGCATACACTCTTGCAGATTGTCCTGCATGGCAGGCCAATAATTCATCTGGATATTAATATTATTATGATAGTCACAATGCCAGGGACCATCGATATTGTTTAACCAGATGCCCTGCAAATTTGCTGGCAGATTGCCGGCTCTGGAAGAGGCTATGAGAAGATAACGTCCAAATTGGAAATAGAGTGTTTCGAGATAGTTATCACTAATACCGTTTCGGTAGTTTTTCAGCCTTTCTGCAGTGGTTTCATTCATATAGTCGTTAGGACTTGAATTGAGTTGAAGATAAACCCGGTGGAATAGGAGAGAATAGTCTTCCAGATGGCGTGTAAGTAATTGATGAAAGTTTTTATGCGCAGCTTCAGTCATCCATTTTTCTGTGGTTTCTTCTGGATTGACCCCGACATAAGCGTTTGCATCATTAAAGTTTGGATTAAAGTTAATTTTATAATCGGTGTCGGCTGTTATAAGGAATGTCACTTCATCGGCACCTGTTACGCGAAGAATGCCATTTTCATTGCTAAGTTTGCCACTTTTGATAATGGCGCGAATGCGCAAACAAAACTTCATACCGTTTTCATCTAAGCTGGCACGATAAACGATTCCATCTGTTCCCCACGAAGTGCATGTTCCGCTTGCAAGCGGATTGGGACAGTATGTGAGCTCTAGGTCTTGATGCCCCTTCTTACTTGCTTTGTAGTGCATTACCATGACTTGATCAGGATAGGAGCAGAATGATTCGCGGACATATTTTACTCCGTTTTTATCAAATGAAACGGTGGCTAATGCTGAATCTAAGGACAAGACGCGAGAGTAATTGCGAACGCTGTCAGGATTAATGGCAGAAGCGATATGGAGTTCTCCCATAGTGGTGTATGTTCCGAAACGCCAGGGATCTTCATCCTGTGGTTCATACGAAATGACACCGTTCATGTTGTTGGATGTCAGTTGTTCTGCAAGTTTATCGTCTCCTTTGAGGAATGCTTCACGAATCTGTTGTAAAACTGCTGCAGAATTTTTGTTGACGTTCCAATAATATTCGGGACCTTTTGAGGTGTTCGGACCTCCCAGCCAAAGCGTTTTCTCATTAAGTGAAATACGTTCTGTTTCAATGGCACCGAAAACGGAAGCGCCCAGACTACCATTTCCTATTGGCAGTGTCTTACTCTCCCAGTAAGGGTCAATGGTTGCTGCAGGTTGATAACCGATAGGTACTTTTCCGCTAAAGTTTCCAGGCTTTCCGTTATACCAAGGCTGTGCTCCAAGAAGCGTTGTTGGTTCATTAAACCGGATTTGCAGGGGTTGCTGCTTTATTCCTTTTGCATTAGCAAATTCTGTGCTGATACCCAATGACATGAATACAAACAGAATGATAAACATCAATTTGGCCTTGTTCATTTTTCAATGTCTTTTCTATATTTTTGTTTGCAAAAATAGTGCAAATCAAGCGTAAAGTGAAATGAAAGACAATTTCTTTTCGTGATACGTTACCGAAATGCAGCCTATATTTTGCAAAGATAGTGCAAAATCAAATGAAGTTGAACATTTTGAATATTATTTTTCAGTGAGAATTTTTTTCTTGTTGGAACTTTAAGTTGTGAAAATCGTTTTTAAAATAGCTTTATAATTTGCATTTTTTCGAGGTTCCAAACTTGTTTAAAATGAATGGCCTCATACGAAAAACAAAGTTTGTTGTATTTTTGACAAAAGGCCTCGTGTGAAGTCATTTATGAATATTCGTTTTCCATATAAAAGCACTCGTTAAAAAAGAGGGTATAACTTGAGGTATCGTTTAAAACAAAAAATAATTCACTTTTGTCGAAGTCTATCCAAATATGTATTTTGCTAGGCGAAAGTAACGGATTATGTTTATAACGGCTCCACGAGATCAATACTATTTCGTTCCAGAACAAAATGATTAATTGAAATAATATATAAATCGAAATACAACCATTAACAAGTTGGAATATAAAAATGTGCTGTTGCAATGACGAAATGATGTGTGCACGTATGATTTGTGAGGTCGCAAAGAGAAGAACCTTTGAAAGCAAATATTTATCTCATTGACTGGATGATAATCAGTTTTAATGATACAGTTACATTTGTTTTAGTATAATTAAAATATGAAAGCGAATATGGAAATGAGAACTCCATATTCGCTTTCATTGATGTTCAGAATTTTTAATTAAGCCGTTTCTTTTGGTTTGTCTGTTATTTCTTCAGAAGGTTCATTCTGAACTTCTTTTGTTTCAAAATCGGTGTATCCATTAGTTATGAGGATATTATACCAATTGATAATTTTGCGGATATCGTTAGGATAAACTTTGTCTCTGTCGAAATTGGGAAGAACGCCGGCAAGAAAATTGATTAATTCATTTTTGCTGGCTTTTTTAGCGTTGATTTCAACAGGTTTGCCTTCCATCTTCTTTTTGATGTTTTCAAAAACGGTAGTAAGGAGTATATCATCGTCATCCGTAAAAATTGAAATATCGTTTAGTGAGGTAATTTTGTCTCTAATGCCAACTGAAAGTCGTTTCTTTTGATCGTCAACCGTTTCAACTATCAGTGTGGAATGACCGCGCGATACCAACAGATATAATCCGGGACTTCCGGAAATGGCTAATATGTTCTTTTCCATTTTTTATACGTATGTTTTTTATTAGATTGAAGGCAAAGTTAATAGATAAAGGCGATATAGCCATATCTAGAGATTAAAAAAAAACTTAAGAAAAGCATTCAAAGTTCTCGAATAGCTGATAATAACTTATTCACTTGTTCATAAACAGATGATTTTCCATCATTTATGATAATATAATCCGCCAATGTGATTTTTTTCTCTTCTGGCATTTGAAGTGAGATCCAGTGTAACACCTCACTACGGGATTTCCCGTCTCGTTCCATTACGCGTTTTATTCTTATTTCAAGGGGTGCTGTAACCAAAATGCTTTTATCGACTTCAGTATTAAAATGAGATTCGAATAGTAGAGCGCATTCTACAACTCTTATTGGTGAGATCTCCTTTGCAAGCCAATTTTGTAGTCTGATTCTGACTTCAGGATGGACAATGGAGTCAATACGGGATGCATTATCATGTTCTTGACAGATATAGGAAGAAATCAACTTTTTATTTAACTCTCCGTCACCTGAAAGAATATTCGTTCCTATCAATTCACTCAATGCTGCGTGAATTTTTTTATTTTCTTGTATTTCAAGACGTGCTTCTTCATCTGTATAAAAAACCGGAATTTGCAATTGTTCCATGATGTGGCACACATAACTTTTACCACTTCCAATGCCTCCCGTAATACCCAGACTAATATTCTTCCTCGACATTATCTTCTATCAGGAAATCAACATCATTAGGAACTATCCTGACATGGGAAACACCAACAGGAATCGATTTGAGAGCTAGATGGACGTTTCCATCGGTTTCTTTCAGTAAATCGGCATAATTTACGACCAAAGTAAAATCATCGGCGGTAATTTTACGATACATGCTCATGCCTACTTGAAAAATAATCTTAACTTTTGACGGAAATGTACGCAATGTTTTTGAAGCTGGGAAGTTAACCCACTTTACTGGTACAAGAACGGTTTTTTCAGTCATTTGGTCCACATTAATTCTCAACTTAACGCTGGCTGGTTCAAATTTTACACCGCGAACTTTTGCTAAATCAATGGATCGTTGTTGGCTTTCAGAAAGATTTGAAAGATAAATAGGTACTGTAGTTGCTCCTCTCAATGTGTCAAGAATTTCTTGAGTAGCGTAGACCGTAACGGAATCAGGAATTATACGTATGGAAGAAATACCGTAAAGTCGCTCGGGTTTCAATGAAGCGCGCAATTGTACCGGTAAACGAACATTTAATCCGTTGTTAAAATAATATTCTATCTTGTCCGGTTTATAAGAAATCAGTTTTGTTGTAACAGGTAATTTTTGTATGAGTACTTTTGTTATATCTGATAAGGACAACACAACATGACCAGATTGTTGATCATAGTTTTTAAAATCAATAGTTAATATAGGAAGTCCCGCATATTTATAATGTAGCAATTGACTACCTCGATCTTTTAAAACGACATGAAAAACTGGAGGTAAATTTGTTGTTATAACGACATTTTCAGGTATTCCTCGGAGTCGTATTGAAACAGCAAAATCTTTTTCATATTCATCGTTTAAGGTTAAAAATAGCCAAAAAGCGGCAGACAAGGCCAAAAAGAACAAAAACACCAAAAAGTTTCTATTCAATAATTTGGATAGAAACCTTTTGAGTCTTATTAATCTTATGGTCAGGCGAGTCATATATCGCCTTCCTTTTTATTTTTTTTCTGCCTGCTGCTGTACACTTGCAGCATTGGCATAAATGCAGGCTTTGTCTATGCGCACTTTAACATCTTTAGCAATTTCAAGAACAATGATGTTCTCCGTTTCATCGATCTGCCGTATAATCCCGTGGATACCACCGGCAGAGATTACTTCTTGACCAACTTGAAGAGACTTACGAAACTTTTCAGTTTCTTTCTGTTTTTTTTGTTGCGGGCGAATCATAAAAAAATACATGATTGCAAAAAGCGCAATAATCATAATCCAGAATCCCATTCCAGAACCTCCGGTTGCGGGGCTTTTGGTTGCCTGTAAAATAATTGTCATCAGTGTTGTCATAATCTTAATTATTTGATTAATTTGTTTTCTTCTTTGAGGTTGCGTACGATGTGGTCGAGCATGCCGTTAATATATCCCGCACTTTTAGGAGAACTATATATCTTCGCAATATTGATGTATTCGTTCAATGTAACATTGATTTCAATAGTTGGAAAATTAATAATTTCAGCCAGAGCGCAGTCCATAATGATTAAATCCATAATGGCAATGCGGCTAAAATCCCAATTCTTCGTGTTTTGTCGAATTAAATCCTCGTATTCTTCATGATGTATTAAAACGTTTTCGAAAAGTTTTTCAGCAAATTCCTTGTCTTCATCGCTGCTGTAAGCTGGTAAAAGGGGTTGCTCGCTGGTATTTGACATCTCAAATCTTTTGATCGTCTTCAATACAAATGTATCTATAATTTCCTTATCATCGTTCCAATATAAACTCCATTCTTCGAGAACAGTGTCAATAGCATCATTGTTACAAATAATCTTTTTGTAAACTCTGCGCCAAAATTCGCGGTCAATATTGTACGAATCTTCTTCCGAAGACATATATTCTTCATAAATATCACTCTCCGTAATTTGTTTATACAAATTTCGGATGACATCTTCTGCATCAGTCCAATGGTGAATTTTTCGATCTTCTTCAAACTTGCAGAGTTGCTTATTTTGCAACAATTGCAATGCAAAACGGTTTTTTACAAAACGAGGATTAGGAAATTCTTCGCTACCGATTTTTTTCAATCTCTCATTTAAAGATTCATATCTTTTTTCTGCATAATCCGTTACGTTGGTTATAAGGAGGAGTAAATAATGGTATAAATCATATGTCTTGGAAAGGCTGAAAGTTAGCTCTTTCATTGCCGAATCTAAGGATTTGCCACTATTCTTATAATTGGCATAGGCCAATTGCACAACTTTCAATCTTACTAATTCTCTATTAATCATTTCGCAATCGAATGATAGTTTTTTGGAACTGCAAAAGTAAGCATTTAATTTCATACTTCATATACGCTTACCTTAGTTTTTTTCAAACAGAGTGATTAATAAGCACGTAATATTTTGGATAATCAGAAAGAATTCTTTAATTTTGCACCGCTTTAGCCTTCAATAGGAAACGCGAAATTGTTCGTGTGATGGCGGATTAGCAAATAAAACTAATTTAGAGTAACACATTTATCAAAATGAAAGAATTTAATCTTAAAGGAACAAAGAGAAGTAATGTTGGAAAGAAGTCTTCTCGCGAACTACGTAAACAGGGTATTATTCCTTGCGTAATTTATGGGTCAAAGAAAGATGCAGAAGGTAAAACGGTTTCAATAAATTTTACGGTACCATTTGAAGGGCTTCGCAAATTGATTTACTCGCCCGAAATTTTTGTAGTAAATGTAGACTTGGATGGCGTAATGACTAAGGCCGTGATGCGTGAAATTCAATTTCATCCGGTAAGCGACTCTGTATTGCATGTAGATTTTTATGAAATTACAGAAGGAAAACCTATTACGATGAATGTTCCTGTTGTTTATGATGGTCATGCACAAGGTGTTCGTGCCGGTGGTGCTTTTTTCAGTCATATTCGGAGTCTGAAAGTTTTAGGACAATATCAGGATATTCCAGAAAAACTTCATATTGACGTTACGAATTTGGGATTAGAAAAGCATATTAAGATTGGAGACCTGAATTTCGACAAACTTGAGTTGGTGGCTCCGAAACAAGCATTAGTTTGTACAGTTCGTGCTACGCGTGCTGTTGATGCTACGGCAGCTTCTGTTCAAGAAGAGGCTGGAGAAGAAGCTTCTGCCGAGGGAAACAAAGAAGAAGCAAAATAGTTTGAAGAATATTATTTCGACATGAATTTTCTGATTGTTGGTTTGGGCAACGTCGGTGATGAATACGATGGAACCAGACATAACATGGGATTTAGAATATTGGACGCTTTAGCAAAGGCGTCCAATATTGTCTATAATGATGAGCGATATGGTTTTGTTACTGAAACAAGAGTGAAGAATCAAACACTTATTCTTTTAAAGCCCTCTACCTATATGAATGCCAGTGGCAATGCTGTACGTTATTGGGTGAATAAGAAAAAAATTGAGATTGATCATCTGCTCATTGTTTGTGATGATTTAGCTTTACCTTTCGGAACTTTGCGTATGAAGGGAGGAGGAAGTGAAGGTGGACATAATGGCCTGCGCAGTATCACGCAATGCTTAGAAACAAATAAATATGCACGTTTACGTTTTGGTATTGGTAACGACTATCCTCGTGGTGCTCAGGCAGATTTTGTACTTGGCCCTTTTGATGATGAGGAATTAATACGAATGGATGAGAGAGTTGAAACAGCTCGAAAGATGATTACAACGTTTTGTCTCGCTGGAATAAACGAAGCGATGAATCAATACAACGGAAAATGAACCAGGAAGCACGATTGGATAAATGGCTGTGGTCTGCTCGTATTTATAAAACGCGTTCTATAGCGATTAATGCTTGTAAAAATGGGCGCGTTATGATGAACGGTGTGCGTATGAAGCCGGCACATCTTGTTAAAGTAGGTGATATTATTGAAGTTCGTAAATCACCGATAACTTTTTCTTTTCGTATTAAACAGACTATTGAGCATCGTGTGGGAGCTAAATTAGTTCCTGAAATTTTTGAAAATGTGACTACTCCAGAGCAATATAAATTGCTTGAAATGAACAAAATACGAAATTTCATTGATAGATCAAAAGGTATGGGACGTCCTACAAAAAAAGAACGTCGAGATTTAGACGATTTTTCTATTTCCTCTTATTCTGAAGAATCCAATTTTGATGAAGAAACTGATTTTGATTTCGATATTAACGAATTAAAACCTTTATAATTCAGGATTAGAATACTACAATAGAAAAAGAGGACCATAAAATGCAGTGTGTCGCATTTTCGTTTTATTTTTATAAAACGTTGCTACGTTGAGTGCTTTTTCTAGTTTTATTTCATCAAATTCATCAGAGAAGCTCTTTCGCCCACGATCCAAATTACGTCACCATCTTTAAAGATGCGTGTGGTATGTGGTTGTCCCAGATGTTCCTGATCATCTTCAAAACCAATTAACATACATTGGAAATCTTCTCTTAGACCGCTTTCTTTAACAGGTTTTCCTATAAGAGGAGAGTTCGAACTAATGGTATAACTACTTAGAAGCATTTTATGTTCATCAGAATAGTCAAAATCTGTGAAAACTTCTGTTTGTAGCCTGAGGGCAAAATCGGAAAGATTAGAATCATCTCCAATGACTTGTAAACGATCTCCAGGAAATAATTTTACATGAGCTCCCGGAATATTGATCCGCTGACCATCACGAATAATGGATGCTACCATCACACCGTGTTTTTTAGAAAGATCAAGTTCTCGCAGGGTAAATCCTGCCAACTGTGTATTCATTGGTAGGGTCAAAATAGACAAATGAACATCTCTTGATAGTAATTTTTTTGCATAACCGGGCTTTTCTTTCCCCAAGTGTTCAGCTTGAATTTCTCGAGAGCGCAAATTTCTTAAAAATAAATGCTCCAAACGAATACTACTAAGTTTGACATGTTGTGATGCCATTAAAATAAACATTAGCGAAAAAGCTCCAAACCAATGAAGCAAAGTAGAATAAGGAGACAAATAATTAATGATGTAAAAGATAAATGTTGCTGATAAAATAAATCTTACCAGAATCGTAAATAGCAAAGGGAAATGATTATATTTGTTTTTATCCCATAATGTTTTGAATTCATCAGAATGGTTTTTTCTCATCACGATTGCTCGCAAAAAGGGGCTAACGAAAGCACATGTCAGAATTCCACAAATCAGGTTACCCCACCAATGTGTGAATAAGTGTCTCATGATAGGCAAAATGACAGTAAACATGATGGCTATCACGGCTACGCTTAGAAAAGCATACGAAACAACTTGTTTAGCTAGAGCTGTCAATAATTTTTTCCATTCGTTTGCATCGCTCATTGAAGGAATACCGTTGGAGTCATCTAAAGTTTTCTTTAGTTTGGATGGTAATTTTTGTTCTATTTTATGATAAGCTGGTATAGCTAGTTTTATCATATAAGGAGTCAAAAAAGTTGTGATAACGCTTACTGCAACAACGACTGGATATAGAAAATGTCCTGTTACTCCAAGACTTTCACCGAGAGATGCGATAATGAATGCAAACTCACCGATTTGTGCCATACTAAAACCGCACTGCATGGCTACTTTCAGGGGTTGACCGGAAAGTAAAAAGCCCAGCGTGCCAAAGACGGCCTGTCCTATAAGTATTGTAAGAACAAGAACTAAAATAGGAATGGCGTATTGTACTAGTATTGCAGGGGCTACAAGCATTCCTACTGAGACAAAGAAAATAGCGCCAAAGAGGTCTTTCACAGGGGCAACTATAGCTTCAATTTGTTCTGCTTCAATTGTTTCTGCCAAAATACTACCCATCATGAAGGCTCCAAATGCAGAACTATAATTCATTTTAGATGCCAATACGACCATTAAAAAACATAAGCCTAAAGATACAATTAGTAAAGTTTCTTTTGAGATCCATCTGCGGTTGTGTCTCAAAAAAGTTGGAATGACGAAAACTCCTACAAGAAACCAGACAACAAGTACAAGTAATAGTTTCATAATGCTCCCAACAAGAGCCATACCTTCCAAAATGCTGCTTTGTGCCAACATGGCAAGTACAACCATTAATAAGATCCCCAAAATGTCTTCAATAATCAACACACTTAAAACAAGACTTGAAAACCGCTTCTGACGTAAGCCCAAATCGTCGAGTGCCTTAAAAATGATGGTTGTAGAAGACATTGCAAGCATTCCACCTAGAAACAAACTATTTATTCGTGTCCAACCAAAAGCATGTCCGGCCATAGATCCCAATCCAATCATACAGAATATAATTGCCAAAGCTGCAATGAATGGACTTCGTCCAATCTTCAGAATTTTCTTGAAACTAAACTCCAGACCAAGAGTAAACATCAAGAAAATAACGCCAATGTCAGCCCATGTTTTTATACTTTCTGGGTCGGCAACTGATGGCGTAAAATGAACATGAGGGCCACAGATAAAGCCCGCAACAATATATCCAAGTACTAAGGGTTGATTCAGCCTTTTAAATAGAATGGTAACCATTCCCGCTAAAACGAGAATGAGAGCCAAATCTCCTATTAATGTTGGCAATTCACCCATTTAGTCATTAAAAGCAGCTGTCAGTTTAGATATTTCTACAACCATAAGCATTGCTTTTTCAATGGATGGAATAGGTACGAATTCAAAAGGTCCATGAAAATTGATACCGCCTGCAAAGATATTGGGGCAGGGTAGCCCTTTGAAACTTAATTGAGCTCCGTCTGTACCACCACGAATAGCCTGAACTTTTGGGGAGATCCCTAAACGTTCCATGGCTTTAATGGCAATGTCTATCACATGCATCATGGGCTCTACTTTTTCTTTCATATTGTAGTACTGATCGTGCATTTCCAGAGCTAAGGTGCCTGCTCCATATTTTTCATTCAGTTCTGTTACAAGTTTTTCTATAAGTTCCTTACGGTCTTCGAATTTTTTATGATCATGATCACGGATAATGTAACTCATTTGAGCTTGTTCCACATTACCTTGTATATTCATCAAATGGAAAAAGCCTTGGTATCCCTCAGTAGTTTCTGGCGTTTCATCCTGAGGTAACATGCTCTGAAGTTCTGTAGTGATTCGTATTGCATTAATCATTTTGCCTTTGGCATAACCAGTGTGTACACTAGCACCTTTAATTTTAATTTTAGCTGCGGCAGCGTTGAAACATTCGTACTCCAATTCGCCAACATCTCCGCCATCCATAGTATAAGCCCATTCGCAACCAAATTTTTCTATATTAAAAAGATGTGCGCCCATACCAATTTCTTCATCAGGATTAAAACCTATACGAATATCACCATGTTCTATTTCAGGATGTTCCATCAAATAAACCATAGCCTGAACAATGGCCGCAATGCCTGATTTATCATCAGCTCCAAGTAGTGTGTGCCCATCCGTGACGATAAGGTCTTCACCTTGATGAAGAAGTAATTCAGGAAATTTTTTTGGAGATAGGACCAAAGCGTCTTTTTCGCTTAGTATAATATCTTCACCGTCATATTCTTTCACAATACGTGGTTTTATATTTGCTCCACTTGCATCTGGGCTTGTATCCATGTGGGAAATGAAACCAATTGTTGGTGCTTCTTTATCTGTGTTACTTGGCAGCGTGGCATAAAGATAACCATTGTCATCCAGTTCCACATCTTTCAAACCAATGTTATCTAACTCATCTCGTAAATATTTTGCAAATATAAGTTGCTTTGACGTGCTTGGCGTAGTATTTGATTCTTCGCTTGATTGAGTATCAAATTTTACGTAGTTTAAAAATCTCTCTACAATATCCATATTAGTTCTTATGTTTTATCATTTTTGTGACAATGTAAATAACTGTCTTTAACTTCATCTTCAACGCAAAAATACGAAAAATGGAGCAAAATAACAATAGAAAGAACAAAAAGATTTATAAATGTTTTAGGTTCTTTGTATAGAAAGCTTTGATTTTCTTGTTCATGTATTTTCTTCCTACAACAGTAGCCACTGCAATTAAAATCAGAATGACGCCGATGGCAATATAGACTGTGATGTGTTCATTAAATATTAAAACTCCAATCGTCAAGGCTGTAACCGGTTCGAGTGCTCCGATAATGGCGCTTAGTGTAGGCCCAATGTTTTTTATGGCGATATTAATGAAAAATATGGGCACAATGGTAGGTAATAATGAGACTCCAAAGACATTGATCCATCCAAAACTAGTCATTGGGAAAAACTGCAATTTAGTTAAGCAACCTGTCAAAAGAAAAAAGAGCATGCTTCCAGAAACTAACACCCAAAATGTCATCTTACCTGATGGAATTGTTTTTAAAATGGAATGGTCTACACCGATGATGTAGATAGAATAACAAATTGAAGAAAGTATGACAAGAAGCAACCCAATCACGTTTAATGTTGTTTTTCCGTCTCCGCGGTAGAGTAAGCAAACGCCCATAACAGCCATTAAAATACAGAGGGTTGTGAGTAGAGATGTTTTTTGATGAAAAAACACAGTTTGGAAAACTGCTACCAAAATAGGATATGTAAACAAAATTGAGCAGGCGATACCGGCATCCATATAGAAAAAACTTTGATAAAGTGTTTGTGACGATAAAGCGAAAAGTAGCCCCATCATGCATAGAGGCAATATTTCATGTCGCTTGAGTCCTAGTTTTATGCCCATCAGTTTCAAAAGAATACCGAAAAACAAAGTAGCACCTATGTACCGGAAAAAAAGTACAGACTCCAAATCTACACCCATTTTGAATAAGGGTAAAGAAAAAAGAGGGTTTGTACCGTAAGCCATAGCTCCTATGACACCGCAAATAGTGCCTTTTACCGTATTTGTCATTGTGTTACTACCAATTTTTTTTGACTTTTGGCGTTTCTTGCCAAATTTATTTATGTTTGGATTAATTTTGTTTCCTGAGTGTGCAAAATTAAATTATGATGTTCTTGCCAAAACATTTGCAAGGTGTTTTTGTGACTTTCCTCAGAAAAGTTGTGCGCTATTAGTTGTCTTTATATAAACGAATTTAGTAATTATCGATTAGGAAACGGCGTGTTTTCAATTTTGTAACCATATTAATCTAAAAATTAGAGATAAAAAATGCTTGAAGACCTTTTTTGTGAAGTATATAATTATAATAGTGAGCCTAAAGAGTTTATTATCTTACAGCATTGGTATGATAGGAACGAAACCAGTCGTAAAACTGGGTAAGGCCTTTGAAAATTGAAACTTTTGGTTCGTAACCGAAATCTTTTTGTAGTAAACTAGTGTCTGCAAAAGTTGAAAAAACGTCGCCGGGCTGCATTTCTTCCATGTTAATCAGAGCTTTACACCCTGTTATTTGTTCAATTTTGAATATAAAATCCATGAGTTTTATGGGAGAAGAGCAACCTATATTATAGATTTTATGAGGAACTTTTTCTGTGCATGGATTTTGCAATACACACATCATACCGTCGATAATATCATCTATATAGGTAAAATCGCGACTTAGGTTGCCGTGATTAAAAACATTAATGGTATCCCCATTTAGTATGGCTTTCATAAATTTGTATGGGGCCATGTCAGGACGTCCCCAAGGACCGTAAACGGTAAAGAATCGCAATCCGGTAGTTGGAAGACCATAAAGATTGCTATATGCGTAGGCCATAAGTTCATCCGATTTTTTCATAGCAGCATATAAGCTGACCGGAGTGTCAGTTTTGTCGGTTTCAGAATTAGGAGTATGTGTATTGTTACCGTAAATGCTACTTGAACTAGCATAAACCAAATGTTTAACTGCATGATGACGACAGTTTTCCAAAATATTCAGGAAACCGTAAATATTAGAGTCCAAATAGGCATAGGGATTTTCGATAGAATAGCGAACGCCAGCTTGTGCTGCTAAATTGACTACAAGATCAAAATGTTCAGATTTAAATAGGTTACAAAGCTCTTCGCGGTCCGTCAAATCCAACTTCATAAAGTAATAATGGGAGTTGGTAGTACTTATAGTGGGTTTACAGTAATGAATATATTCTTGAAAAATTCCAACTTGGGCCAGACGAGCGTATTTAAGTTGTGTATCATAGTAGGAATTGACATTGTCAATTCCTACTATGTCAAATCCGTTTTTAAGTAGGGTACTAACTAATGAAGAACCAATAAATCCGGCTGCTCCTGTTACTAAAACTTTCATAACTTATTTGTTATTAGAATGATTACCGATAATAAGATTTCGAATATAAGCTACAGCACCAAATGATTGACCCAGGATGAGAACCAAGTCGGTACGCATACAACCATAAGAGCATATAATAAGAGATCCCGTAAGACTTAAAATCCAAAATCCTTTTGGTAGGATAGACTGACCTTTGCGGTAGGAGTATATCCATTGATAAACAAAACGCAATGTAAAAATTATTTGTCCGATGGATCCGTATAAAACGAGCCAGAGGGGAATTTTCTTATTTTCCAAGAAGCCCGAAACAAAAGATGCAGCGTCCCGCAGGACCCAAGCAATGGCCAATATTGGCGTAAGCATAAGAATAACAGCAATGGCATGTGGCAACTTAATTAAAAAGCCTTTTTCTTTTAAATTCCAAAGATAGGCATAATAGGAGATAAACTGTCCAAGAATGATGGAAAAGTCGTTACGAAGCCAACCATAAATGCAAAGAAGGTAAGCTCCCGCCAAACTTAGTAACCAAAAAATCGTTGGAGAGAGAACTTTTCGGGCGCGTTCAGACAAAATCCACTGTACCAGCATCCGAGCAGAGAAGAAACCTTGTGCCAGAAATCCAATAGCTAAAACAAACGGATTCGTTCCCATTAAGTGAGAGTTTTAGAATTCAATATCGTTTTCAGAAACGTTATAATTAATATAGCGTTTTTTCATCCAACGATAAGCAAAACAATCTATTAAAGGCGCTACTAAACGATTCCATAAATTGTATTTGGATTGCCCTTTAGTTCGCGGATAATGTCTTACTGGTATTTGTTTTATGCGAGCGTGTTGCAAGAGAAACAAAGCGGGAAGAAATCGGTGCATACCGTTAAAAAATGGAACGCGTTTGGCGTAATTTGTATGCATTACCTTTAAAGGACAGCCTGTATCTTGTGCGCCGTCGAGAGTCATCATACGTCGAAAGCTATTTGCAATTTTAGATTGAAGTTTTTTGAGAGTTGAGTCTTTACGATTAGCACGGATACCCATCACTAATTCAAAATCTTTTATGTGCTCGAGAAGTAGATTAAAATCTTCTGGATTCGTTTGCAAATCAGCGTCGATATAGCCAATAAAAGGAGATTCACAGACGTCTATTCCGGCTTTTATTGCGGCACTGAGTCCTGAATTTTTTTGAAGTGAAATGAAAAAGAAATCTTTATGCCGATGGCATACCGTCTTTATCCGTTCCAGACTAGTATCTCGTGATCCGTCGTTTACAAATAGAACACAACTGCGATAGAGTGATTGAGGCAGAAAGAGGCTTAATTTTTCTTCTAATGTAGAGATATTATCTTCTTCATTAAAGACAGGAATAATAATGGTGAATTGATAGTTTTCCGTGTGATTCATTTTGGTTAAATTCTTTCTTTTTTAATATGGTTACATAATAAATAAAGTCCATTTTGTACCAATGGCTGTTTTTAGGACGGTAGTTATCATCGTAAAGACCTATATATATAGTGTCAGCGTAATTCCATAACTGAGAGGGAAATTCTTTGCTGGCCCGTTTGTGGGTGAGTATGGCGCATGGCATTTTACTAATAAGTTCTTTTAAGTTTATGACGTTTACGGGACGAATTGTTTTTCGAGCCATATAGACCATTTCTATGCGTAGAGGTTCGGACTTGTTATAGTAAAATGGTATGTTTGTTAAATGTTTATCAAACTGTGTTTGAGCAATACTTTTCATATCTGGATTATTGACAATGTTTTTTATAGATGGGAGAACAAAACATTCAGCCACCATAAATAAAAGGGTAACGCACCAAAGCATTCTCATGGGATGGAGATGTATGGCGGAAAAATATAAAATGATGGCTATGATCCAAGCAATAATAGAAAAAGCACACAGTATTGGGAGTGAAATATATCCTGGTTTATACATAAAAACGTAAGTTGCAATTGGAAGGAGCATTACCACCAATGCGATTGTTCCGCTATTAATCCGAAAAATGGTTTTATCTGTAGGTGTGGCACTGTGGTTATTGAATATTTCTATCCAAGTATTCAATAAGTATGCCATTACATAACAAGCAGGTAATAGAATTGGAAGCAAATATCTGCTTTTCTTTTCAGGCAGTATAGATAACAAGATGAGTGAAGCAAAAAGCCATACTAAAGGCTGCAAAATTTTTTTATTGGTGTATAGAATTTTGTTTTTGAGAGGGGAAAAGATGGCTGTTAATAAAAGAAGTGACCAAATGCCAGTTTCTAAAAAAAATTTCCAATAATAATACCATGGTCTCACACTATGATTTAACCACGAACCGGATTCTTTTGCGGCAACTTGAGCCATAGCCGCTGATTGATATACAAAAATATAAGCGTACCACCAGCATCCAATAATCAGAGCAAGTAATATCATCGTGACGATCGCCGTATATTTTCCTTTCAAGCATGGGCGACAATAAATGGAATAACTTATGAGAAATGGTAGCAATAATCCATATAATGATACCGGTCCTTTACTTAAGATGGACAATCCAATGAATATACCAGATGAAATAAATAAGCGCCATTGACATCTTTGAGATTTAAGGGCTAAAGTCAAAAAATATATTGCGCCCATCATAAATGCGTGACAATAGATGTCCCATGTGGCTGTGCGTCCTGCCAAAATAATGTTATAGCACGTACATAAAAGAAGGGCGGGAACCAAAGGTGGAATTATAAGAATTTTTCTAGCAAATTCATAAAAACAAAATACAAGAAAACTAGCGACAACACCGGCCATAGCACGTTGGAGGGCAAGATTATTGGGAGAAATGATTTCAGTTACAGCTGAAATCCAAGTTGGTAGAGGCGGCTTTTCTAATCTTAAATCCCCATTCATTGTGGGTACTAGCCAATGGCCGTCATATACCATTTCACGTGCTGTCACAATATTACGCGACTCCATAATATCAGGAACAAGTACACTATTGTTCACAAAGAAAGTTATGAAACATATGAACAATAGTGTCCATTTTTCTTTCTTGTTGTTGCTAAATAATGTTTTTGTTAGATTGAACATATGTGAAATTTTCAAATAAAATGCTGTAAATTTTAATATGAACAACAAATTTACTCATTATCCCATTGAAAGGATCGTTTTATGAGATATTTATTCTTAAAATAAGAAATTTCGCCCGATACTAGAGTAAAAAGGCTTATATCAAGTAAAAGCGTTTATATATATCAAAATGTAAATAGGACAAATAAACGTAAAAAATTTGTATGTGTTAAAATTAGAAACCTATTTGAAATTGAGTTATCCATGCGTTTGTTGTAGCGCCAATTTTAGGTTGAGTTTTTACGTATTCTGACAATATTCTGCAACGTTTGTAAACCCAATATTGAAAACCAGCCAAGTATGTATGTGTCACACTATTATCTAATGTATTGTTCTTTTTTAAATAATCATAATCAGCCACAATATCAAATTTAGGTAATATATGTGCTTCAAAATCTATATAATAACCTTTGCTGTGGATTCCGGCATCATTACCGATTATGTATTCACTACGTGCATAAAGTGGGCTAGTTTTTACTTCTGCACCACACGACCAGCGATTGCGCTTATAGTTTTGATCTGCTTTGAATACGCCATAAGGATTGTCAGATTCAGCATGTCCTGTTCCTAAAATAAAAGAAGAGGAAAGCATAAGACTTTTAATAGGCGTAATATTCAGTTGACCGATAATATCTTTTTGACTGTTGTTTTCCTTTTGATTCATACCCGTTCCGTTAAAAACGCCAATGCTGTAATTAAAAAGTTTCCATGTCTTGTACTTGAAAAAATCGCCAGTAAACATAATACCTGCGTCGCGTCCCACATGATTCCCTATGCACGGATCTGTTGCAATTCCAGCCAAATAGAGAATGCTGTTGTCATAACTGATATTGTTGAGAATGGTTGGAGAAATGACACTTTCTAATGTAAAAGGTTGTTTGTATTGTCCTATTCGTAATTTTAAGGTAGAAGAAAACGCATATTCGGCGTAATATTCGTGAAGTTGGCTTTTAGCGGCGTCATACATAATGAAAAAGCTCAATTGGTTTGTCAACTCTCCGCGTGCCATAAGAATAATACGTGTAATGTCAAGTGCGTTTGTTTTTGTACCATCAGCGTCTTTAATCGTGTAGCCGGTTTGAGCGTATCCCCAAAGTGTTAGCTTGCGAGGTCCAATAATTAAGTTGAGCGGCTGTACGGGTTTTTCTCCATCAATGGTGCGTTGGGCTTTTAACTCTTTGTCGGATGCGGTAGTGGAATAGAGTTTTATATCAATGCTCTTCTCTTGTGATGTTGAATCTGTTCCTACAATCGCAAAAACATTTTGGAAAAATGACAAACAGATTGCAATTAATGCTAGACTTTTGAACTTCATGAAGATTATTTATATGATTTACTGTGCAAAATTAATATTTTTAGTGTCAAAAAGATTGAATTCGTCAGTTATTTTTGTATTTTTGCTGCACAAATAAACAACAATAATTAAGAATCAACTATGTTTGGCATTAAAGACCCTTTAATTTTATTGCCTTATTTGCTTGGTGTACTTTGTCTGATTTTTTCTGCTTGTTATGGCTTGAAATATTGGAACAGAGAGGACCGTCATGATAAGGAGGAACGCAGATGAATACATTTACTTTGGGGCTAATTGTACTGCTCTATTTATTATCACTGGCATATTTGGGCTGGTTAGGTTATCGTAAAACGAATTCTACATCCGATTATTTGGTGGGAGGACGAGAGATGAACCCGATAATTATGGCACTGTCTTATGGTGCTACTTTTATTTCAGCTTCTGCTATTGTCGGTTTTGGTGGTGTTGCAGCTGCTTTTGGTATGGGAATACAGTGGTTGTGCCTTTTAAATATGCTTGTTGGTGTGATTATTGCGTTTATTTTCTTTGGTTTGCGTACTCGGCGTATGGGAGTAAAGATGGGTGTGAGTACATTTCCCCAATTTCTTGGAAAATATTATGGGAGTAGAGCCGTTAGGGTTGTTGTAGCTGCGGTTGTTTTTATTACAATGCCTATATATGCTGCTGTTGTAATGAAAGGAGGCGCTGTTTTCATTGAACAGATTTTTCATGTAGATTATAATATATCGCTTCTTATTTTCACACTTATTATTGCTGCTTACGTAATTGCTGGTGGAATTAAAGGCGTAATGTATACAGACGCTTTGCAGGCCTGTATTATGTTTGTTTGTACTGCTTTTCTTATAATTTATTTTTATACTAACGTTTTAGGAATGAGTTTTACTGAAGCAAATGTACGTCTTGGAGAAATGTCTTCTTTTGTGCCAGATAAATTTCGCGTTCTTGGGCATCAAGGATGGACGATGATGCCTGTTAGCGGTTCTCCACAGTGGTACACCCTTGTTACGTCTCTTATTTTGGGCGTTGGAATTGGATGTCTTGCACAGCCTCAGCTAGTAGTCCGATTTATGACTGTGAAAAGTGGAAAGGAACTTAAGCGTGGGGTTTTTGTCGGATGCCTTTTTATCGCTGTTACAGTAGGTACTGTTTATCATGTCGGGGCACTAAGTAACTTGTATTTTATGAAATCACAAGGTATGGTGGCAACCAATGTTGTACAAGATATAGATAAAATTATTCCTTATTTTATTGGCCATGCTATGCCACCATGGTTTTCTGGTTTATTTATGCTCTGTATTTTGTCTGCTAGCATGAGTACACTAAGTTCCCAATTTCATACAATGGGTTCGGCTCTTGGTTCTGATATTGTTGGAGCATATCGTCAAAATGGAAGTAAACATTCTCGTATCGTTCGTTTGGGCGTGTTAATTTCCATTATTGTTAGTTATATGATTTGCTATATGTTACCAGAAGATATTATTGCCCGTGGTACGAGCTTTTTTATGGGCTTGTGTGCTGTGGCATTTCTTCCAGCATATTTTTGTGCTCTATATTGGAAACGTACTACGCGGCGTGCTGCCATGGCTAGTTTAATAGTAGGCACATTTTCAATGCTTTTTTGTTTGTTATTTATGCATGAGAAGGAGAGTGCTGCAGTAGGTTTATGCAAAGTTATTTTTGGACGAGATGTATTGATCAACTGTTATCCTGTTCAAGTTATAGATCCAATTCTTTATGCTTTGCCGCTTTCAGTGGCAACTATTGTGATTGTCTCTTTTCTTGATAAGAAAAAGATTTCTGTATTAGAATAAACCTTTTTTTGACCATAATAATAAAGGCACAGTCTCAAAAATGGACTGTGCCTTTATTATTAAAATTAATTATTCACATACAGTTAAAGTATAACCTTTCTTTAATTATTGAACACAATACTATTGTTCTTGCAATCTGCTACAACTGGTTTCCTTCTATCTAGGTTTCCTGATAAAATAGTTTTACTTAAATCATTTAGTAAATCACGTTGAATAGCTCGTTTGACGGGGCGTGCACCAAATTCAGGGTCATAACCTGCTTGTCCAAGAAATTTTATAGCAGCATCAGAAACTTCTAACGTAATGTCGTTTTCAGCAAGATGTTTAATAACAATCGCTAATTGTAGACGCACGACGTTTTCTATTTGTTCTTCATTCAGAGGTTGGAACATAATGATTTCGTCAATTCTGTTTAAGAATTCTGGACGAATAGTCTTTTTAAGCATTTCAAAAACATTTTTTTTGGTGTCTTCCAAAATACTTTCACGGTCTGTTTGATTTTTATGTTCCATTTCTCCAAAACGACTTTGAATATAATTACTCCCTAAGTTGCTTGTCATAATAATAATAGTGTTCTTAAAGTTTACGGTACGACCTTTATTATCTGTCAGTCGGCCGTCATCCAATACTTGAAGGAGAATATTGAATACGTCTGGATGTGCTTTCTCTATTTCGTCGAACAAAACGACAGAGTAGGGCTTTCTGCGTACAGTTTCTGTGAGTTGCCCACCTTCCTCGTAGCCTACGTAGCCCGGAGGAGCTCCAATTAGGCGTGAAACGCTGAATTTTTCCTGATACTCGCTCATATCGATGCGAGTCATCATACCTTCGTCGTTAAAGAGGTATTCTGCCAGAGCTTTTGCAAGTTCTGTTTTTCCGACACCTGTTGTTCCCAAAAAAATGAAAGAACCAATAGGTCTTTTAGGATCTTGGACACCGGCGCGACTTCGCCGCACAGCATCACTCACAGCCTGAATAGCTTCATCTTGGCCAATAACACGTTTGTGAAGTTCTACTTCCATATTCAGAAGTTTTTCACGTTCACTTTGAAGCATTCTTGTAACGGGAATACCTGTCCATCGACTAACAACTTCAGCAATATCGTCTGTTGTTACTTCTTCTTTAATTAATGCATTTCCACCTTGCGTTTCAGTCAATTTGTGTTGTATTTGTTCTATTTCGTCACTGAGCAATTTCAATTGGCCATAGCGAATTTCGGCTACATGTTCATAATTGCCTTCGCGTTCAGCTCGTTCAGCTTCAAATTTCAAGTTTTCAATTTCCTGTTTGTTTTGTTGTATTTTGTCCACAAGAGATTTTTCACCTTGCCATTTGGCACGATAGCTGTTTTCTTGTTCTTTCAGATCGGCTATTTGCTGATTCAGTTGTTTTAATTTTGAAGCATCACCTTCACGTTTAATGGCTTCACGTTCAATTTCCAATTGTTTCAATCTTCGAATAATATCATCGAGTTCTTCAGGTAATGAGTCTCGTTCAATTCTGAGTTTTGCAGCTGCTTCATCCATTAGATCGATGGCTTTATCTGGCAAAAATCTGTCGCTGATGTAACGTTGTGAAAGCTGTACGGCAGCAATAACTGCATCGTCCTGAATACGTACTTTATGATGATTCTCGTACCGTTCTTTTAGTCCTCTCAAAATGGAAATACTGTCTTCAGTACTTGGTTCGTCAACCATAACAACTTGAAATCTGCGTTCCAAAGCCTTATCTTTTTCAAAATATTTTTGATATTCATCAAGAGTTGTGGCTCCGATGGTGCGAATTTCTCCACGTGAAAGTGCTGGTTTTAATATATTTGCTGCATCCATAGCACCTTCACTTTTTCCAGCACCGACAAGTGTGTGGATTTCATCAATAAAAAGGATGATATTTCCATCACTCTTTTTTACTTCATTTACTACACTTTTAAGACGCTCTTCAAATTCCCCCTTATATTTTGCTCCGGCAATTAACGACCCCATGTCAAGTGAAAACAATTGTTTGTTTTTTAGGTTTTCTGGAACATCACCTTTCATGATTCTTTCAGACAATCCTTCAACTATTGCAGTCTTACCTGTTCCTGGTTCACCTATCAAAATGGGATTGTTTTTAGTTCTTCTGCTTAAAATCTGCAGAACTCGACGAATTTCATCATCTCTACCTATTACAGGATCTAATTTACCGTCTCTGGCTTCTTTAATAAGATCACGAGCATATTTGCCGAGTGATTGATAGTTATCTTCAGCTGATTGTGATTTAACTTTCTCTCCTCCTCGAAGTTCTTCAATAGCTTTCCGCAAAGTTTCTTGTGTCATTCCGGCGTCTTTTAGAATTCCACTCACCGTACTGCTTACATCTAGTAAAGCTTGTAGTATGGCTTCTAATCCGGTAAATTCATCACCTTTTCGAGTCGCAATTTCTTCGGCTTTAATAAGGACCTGGTTTGAGGTATTTGAAAGGTAAGGTTGTCCACCCGTAACACGTGGCAAAGAACGTAATTGATTTTCCAAAATGGACCGCAATTGCTGCTCATTTACTCCTAACTTATTAAAAATGTATTTAATTACATTTTCGCCAACTTCCAAAATCCCGTTTAAAAGATGTTCTGGCTCAATCACTTGTTGGCTTCCAGATGAAGCGTAACGCAAGGCGGCTTGTATGGCTTCCTGTGCTTTAATTGTGTACTTTTCTATATTCATAGCTTTCTTTATATGTTCGTTTAACTCATTTGTATAAACCAAAAAACTTGCCACAGATTTTAACTGCTGTTTTGGCTGCTCAGACTGTCTTTTTGTCAGGTTATAAGTATATTATAAATTAATGTATATCAGACTTGACAAGTCAACAGTATTGTGTTGGATGGGGTGGTTACGTATGTTAAATTTATATTGTATTTTTGCAAGTTGTAATTAAATCCTGATTAATAAAAAATGATTGAAAACCATATGATACGAAAGAGCCTTTTTATTACTTTCGGAATTTTTTTCACTGTATTATATGTTAGAGCGTCCGTTCCAATGCAGTATATTGTTTTTTCAATGCCAACTTATGAAGATAATGCTATTTATCAGATTGCAAAAGAATATGGCGGATATAAAGGTGGAAAAATAGCAGTTGCAGCTGGACTTAATCTTTCTTATCTTGACATGCCTAAAAAACAGGTGGAAGAACGAGTAAAAGATGTACTTACAGCTGCCGAAAGACTCAATTTACCAATTCTTATGGAATTGGAAGGTATTAATTATTGGAGGGCCTATCCTCAATTATGGAATTGGTGGAATCCTTCTGCTCCTGGTTATAATCCAAGAAATCGTAAAAATGTTGAATGGTTTTCATGGACGCCCGATTCTGCAGTAAAAATAGGATGGCGCAATTGGGGACAGCAATATCGTGAGTTGCCTATGCCCAATTTATCGTCTTCTGCATATAGAAAGGTAGCTTTTAATGTACTCCAAAGTGTATTGTCAATAATTTATAAATGGTGGGTGAAGTTGCCACAAGACCGTAAATATTTATTAGTTGGTATTCAATTGGGTACCGAAATATCAATAGGTGTTAATAATTGGTATTATGATCAGGGAAATACTTTGTTTTATAAACCATTAAATGAAGATCCTACTACAGGCTTGAATGTCAACGATGTTCCCTCCCGTGGTGTTCGAGCAATTGGCTATGCTGCTGTAAAAACTGCAAAAATTGCGCATCAAGGAGCGATCACGGAAATGCAGGTTACGAAAGCTGTGCAACTTTATGTGAATAAGATTTGTAAAATTACTCGCAAAAGGGGGTTCCCGCGTTCTATGATTTTTACTCATGCAGGAGGTTGGAAAGAAGGTGAATCTATTTATGGAGTTGCTGACAATAAATATTCTTGTCCTTGTTGGAGCTTTTATGGAGCTTATGCTGAACGTCCATTGGAAGAACATACGGCTATGCAAATTCTAGGGAAGAGTGATGCAAAGTTTTTTTCAATGGGTGAATGGCTGATTTTTGGCGATCGTACTGATGCTGATTGGCAAAAGGCTATGGAACAAAGTTTGGCAGTGAGTCGTTTGAGATATTTTCAAATTCGTCATTGGGGAATTGTCAGAAACAAAGTAGAGGTGCTCAAAGCGATACATCAAATATTGCTCTCCAGATAATATTGAAATTCAATAAGTCTTATCAGTATAATTTTTTTGATAATGTAAAATGGTTTATTTTGAACTACTTTCTCAATTAGTTAGTGGCATAGTGTTGTGCCTTCTAATATATATACAATAATAGGTACATTATTAGAGATCGTATTTTTACAGGAGTTTTATTTATCTTAAGAACTTATGGATGAAGTATGATTTTTAAAAATTTATTGGTGTCCGCTAAAAGTTCTCATCACGAGTTAAACACGCGATTTAGCGGACAGCCGTCTGTGCATCAAATATAAGTGATCTTATGGCAGAAAAAAGGATGTGTTTCTTTTAGCAAGCTCTTTCCTTAGAAAGGAAATTGTCTCGTCCCAAAATAACATTACTTCTTTTGTGTAACGCTATTTTAGGACGAGACAATTAAAAGAAATAAGGAGTGACACCTTTTGGGAATCACTCCTTATATAATTTGTTAGAAATTGATTAAAAAATCCTTTTCTTGCTCTGTTATCACATCAATTTGCGTGAACCATCAGCAATAACTACATCAATAACAATCGGTTCTTTGCCAAATTTCTCCTGATAGCTCTTCTTTGCTGTTGAAAGGAAGTTTTCATAAAGATCATCGCTTACGAGGTTTATTGTACAACCTCCAAAACCACCACCCATAATACGAGAACCGGTTACTCCACATGATTTTGCAACTTCATTCAGAAAGTCAAGTTCTGGGCAAGAAACTTCATATTCCTTACTTAAGCCGTAGTGGGTTTCAAACATTTTCTTTCCAACTGCATCATAGTCACCTTCTTCAAGTGCAACAGAAACCTCGTAAACTCTGTATTTTTCACCAATAACATATTTGGCGCGCATGAAATCTTCCTCACTAACTTCAGCTTTAACGCTATTGAGCATGTCAAAATCTGCATCGCGTAGGGTATTAACGTCGGTCCAATGTTTTTTCATCACGGTAACAACGTTTTCACAACTTTTGCGACGTTCATTGTATGCAGAGGATGCTAATTCATGTTTAACGCAAGAATTCAATAAAACAAGTTTGTAACCAACAGGATCAAATGGAAAATATTTATATTGTAGTGAACGGCAGTCCAAACGGATTAAACTCCCTTTGCGACCAAAAACAGAAGCGAATTGGTCCATGATTCCACAGTTAACTCCCAAAAAATGATGTTCCGTAGCCTGACCAACTTTAGCCAAAGTAAATTTGTCTACTTTATTTTCTCCAAAAAGGTCGTTAATAGCAAAAGCAAAAGTACTTTCAAGTGCAGCAGACGAGGACATGCCTGCTCCAAGAGGAACATCTCCAGCGAAGGCTGTGTTAAATCCCTGTACAGGAACGCCCAGTTTCATCATTTCGCGGCAAACACCAAAAATATAACGGAAATGACTTGCTGATGGACCTTTTTCATCATCTAAACTAAATTCCACATAGTCTTTTAAATCAATTGAATATGCGCGCACCTTGCGGGTTTCATTTGGCTTAATTTCAGCCATAATACCCTGTTGTACGGCTCCAGGAAATACGAAGCCACCATTGTAATCAGTGTGTTCTCCTATCAGATTCACACGACCCGGAGAAGCATAAATTGAGCCCGTGGTACCGTCGAAGTGCTCAATAAAACGGCTTCTGATGTCATCTATTTTTAATTTCATAATTTATATGGTTATGGATTTTATTATTATATAACTTATTTTTTTGAAATTCTACTGCCAATAAGAGCATAGAAGAGAATATAGGCGGTGCAGATCAAAACAACAATGTAACTTGAAAGGAAACTTCCTGTAAAATCTGCTACCCATCCTTGTAGTGGAACCAGAATGGCACCACCAAAAACCATGGTCATAAACATACCGCTGGCAAATTCCGTATATTTTCCAAGTCCTTCAACGGCCATGTTAAAGATGCCACCCCACATGATAGAAGTGCAAAGACCTCCAAGTACAAAAAGTAGTATGACAACAGGAATGTGGGAATCCATAACGTCAATAGTCAGATTCTTTGGACCAAACATACCAATGAGGACAAATATAATCAAAACAATAGCTAGTACGGAAACTTGTTTACGACTGGAAACATTAGCTCCAATAATTCCACCAACTAAACGACCACAAAGCATCAGAAGCCAGTATGCACCTGCAATAGTTGCTGCGATGGCTGCATTAATACCAAGTCCTGGAACAGCTGCGTCCGTTGGGGTCGATAGGTATTGCAAAACGTAGGTTGGCAGACCTACTTCAACACCTATATATAAAAAGATGGCAAGAATTCCAAGGTCAAAATGACGATATTTGAAAACTCCTGTTGTTGCAGATTCTTTAGAAACATTTGTTTCAGGCTCAGGAATGTTTACAATCGAGAGAACTATGAAAACAATTGCAAAAACACCCAGGGCAATAAAAAGAGCTGGAGTAATGTCCTTGATGGATGTGTTTTTGGTTACTTCTCCGATCAGTGCGCCACCAAAGATGGTAACAGCTGTAGCTGCAAGAGAGTTGCAGACACCACCGAACTGAACCAATTGATTTCCATGATTTCCGCCGCCGCCGATTGTATTAAGCATGGGGTTAACCACCGCGTTCAGCATACACATGCAGAAACCTGCAATAAATGCTCCAAACAAGTAGATCCAAAAACTTTGAATGCTTTGCCAACCGGAAACATACTCCAGAAATACGCCCACAAAACCAATAACAATGGCTAAAAGAGCTGTTTTCTTATAACCGATTTTTTTCAATAGTAAACCAGAAGGAATACCCATCACAAGGTAAGCGATAAAGTTGGCCAAGTTTCCTAGCTGGCACTGAAAGTTAGAAAGGCTGAACTGATTTTTTACGATGACGCCCATTGGGTTGCAAAGATTTGTAACGAATGCAATCATTGCAAACAATAGGAACATCATAATAATAGGAACGACATTTGTCTTTTTAGTTGTACTCATAATTTTTTTTATGTTTTAATTTGTTTTGTTATGCTGTTAATTTATTCAATACCAAATTTGTACATTGTTTTCTGGCGATAAATCTCTCCGGGTTTTAAAACTACTGAAGGGAAATACGGGTGATTTGGTGAATCTGGTATATGTTGGGCTTCAAAGCAGAGAGCACTGCGACGGGGAAATGTGGCACCGTGTTGGCCTTTATAACCGTCTGCCCAATTGTCAGAATAAAATTGTACTCCTGGTTCTGTTGTATAAACTTCCATGGATCGACCACTGTTAGGCTCTATGATTTTAGCGGCAAAACTAAATTCGTCTACTTCCTTTTTGTTAAGTATGTAGCAGTGGTCATAGCCGGCACCGTTCTTTGTTTGTTCGTTATCGGCGTCGATACGTTCGCCTACTATATGAGGCGAGGTAAAATCAAAAGGAGTGCCTTTGACGCTGCGAATTTCTCCTATAGGAATAGATGTTTCATCAATGGGAACATAATAATCTGCATTTATTGTGCAAAGTACGTTCATTGCTGATGGGGTTGGGCATGCTGTTCCCGCCAGAGAGAAAAAACCATGGCTGGTCATGTTGACAATTGTTGTCCGATCTGTGGTTCCTTCGTAATCTATGATTAATTCGTTGTCATTGGTCCAAGTGTACATAACACTCATAGTTAGTGTTCCAGGGAAGCCCTCTTCTCCATCTTCGGAAACATATTGTAAGGCCAAACTGTGTTTATTAATTTGTTTGGCATCCCATACACGGGCATGAAAGCCAGTTGGCCCACCATGTAAATGATTTGGACCATTATTGATTGATAGTTGATATTCTTTACCGTCTAAAGTAAATTTTCCATGGCAAATGCGGTTGCCATAACGACCAACAAGCGTGCTTAGAAAAGGTTCTGGACTGTTAATGACATCTGTAATGTTGTCATGCCCCTGAATAATATTTGCAATTTCACCGTTTTTGTCCGGTACCATGATTCCAACTAATGCGCCACCATAGTTGGTGATTGCTACTTCGTTTCCTTTGTCATTTTTTAAAATGAAAAGGTATGTTTTCTTTCCGTCTATCTCTTTTTCAAAATCTTTTGGAGATAGACCACAAAGATTCTTTTCTGTATCTTCCCTCATTTATCTAATTTTAAGGTTGCAGGTTTATCGAATTATGTTGCAAATATAACTCAAAAGAAATAACCTTGCAAAGAAATAAACTAGAAAAATTACAGAAAAATTCTGCTTTTAAAATAAATTGAGAAAATCAGCAACAATATAGCTACTTCCGCCGATGTAAATAAAATCATCAGGAGAAGAATCTTTGAAGGCTTCCTCATAGGCAAGACCTACAGTCGGAAAAGAAATACCCTCTAGCTTAAAACTTTTGGCCATTTCTCTTAATTTATTTTCATCAAGAGCTCTTTTTATATTTGCTTTTGTAAAATAGTATTGGGCATTTTGAGGAAGCATTTTAAGAACAGTGCAAATATCCTTGTCGCTGACCATGCCGAAAATGATGCGTAATGTTTTATATTTTTGAGCTTGAAGTTGGTGGGTAATGTAGGTAAATCCTCCCTCATTATGACCAGTGTCGCAAACAATGGTTGGATTGTTTGCTATTTTTTGCCAACGTCCCAATAGACCTGTCATTTCGCATACATGCGCAAATCCATCTGTAATATTTTGATCCGAAATATTGAATCCTTGTTTTCTAAGTTCAATGACAGCATTGAGAATCGTATTTGCATTTTTTTCTTGACAAAGTCCTCCTAATTCTCCGTGTAGCAGATTGAAGTCCTTTGTAATAAAGTCTCTACTACAATTTTCATAATTAGGAAATGAACTTTTTATTTGCTGATGCTCTTCAGCAAATAAAATTGGTGCTTTTTCTTGAGCTGCCTTTTCTATAAATACAGGTTTTGTTTCAGGTACTGCTTCTCCTATTATAATAGGTATGCCCTTCTTGATGATTCCAGCTTTTTCCTGAGCTATTTTTTTTAGTGTGTGCCCTAAAAATTGCATGTGGTCAAAACTGATATTTGTAATGATGGAAAGAATGGGGCTAATAATGTTTGTACAATCTAGACGACCTCCCAGACCAACTTCAATTACAGCAATGTCAACATTGCATTCTTTGAAATATTTGAATGCCAACGCTGTTGTCAATTCAAAAAATGAAGGATGTAACGGTTCAAAAAAATGGCGTTCGTTTTCAACAAAATCTATAACGTATTGTTCAGAAATTGGTATACCGTTAATACGAATTCTTTCTCTGAAATCTTTCAGGTGTGGGGAAGTATAAAGTCCTACACGTTTCCCGGTTGATTGCAAAATAGCGGCTAAACTATGTGCACAAGAACCTTTACCGTTTGTTCCCGCAATGTGAATTGTCGAAAAAGAAAGATGCGGATGATCGAAGTGCTCATCTAGAGTAAGTGTATTTGCCAGACCTTCCTTATAACCGTCTTTCCCGATTCGTTCAAAAGCCGGTACTGTTTGATAGAGATAGGAAATCGTCTCCTGATAGGTCATTTAATCAAAGAAAGTTTTAAATTTTTCAGAAATCGTTTTTCTTAATGCTTCTGTTGGTGTAAAATTATTACTATCTCTTAGATTTTTTATCGTATCTTTTTCTTCGGAGGTAAGTTTTTCTGGAATATAGATACTGACTTTTACAACCAAATCTCCAGCGCTGTTACCATATCCTTTTATTGCTGGAATTCCTTTTCCGCGTAGGCGTAAAACCTTTCCTGGTTGAGTTCCAGGTTCAATATTGATCTTCGCTTTTCCTTCCATGGTAGGTATGGTGACCGTATCGCCTAAAACAGCTTGGGGTATGGAGAGAAGTAGATTATAGATTAAATCGTTATCATCGCGAATAAAATTTGAGTCTTCTTCTTCTTCAATCAGAACTTGTATATCTCCCGTAACACCATTTCTTCTTCCAGCATTACCTTTTCCGGGAACGTTTACAATCATTTCATTGCTTACGCCGGCCGGAATCTTAATTTCAACAATGTCTTCACCCATTACGACTCCTTCACCATGACAATGATGACATTTGTTTTTGATAATTTTGCCTTCGCCTTGACAAGTTGGACAAACACTTTGAGTCTGCATCATACCAAACAGGCTCTGACGAACTTTACTGATGTAACCAGAACCATGACATTGAGGACAAGTCTCCATTTGAGAATGCCCTTCACATCCTGTGCCGTAACAATCGGGGCAAGTCACATATTTCTTGACTTTAATTTTTTTTGTAACCCCGCTGTAAATATCTTTCAGGTTCAGTTTTATTCTCACGCGCATATCACTGCCTCTATACTGAGGTTGTCTTGTTTGTTGAGAGTTGCCTCCGAATCCTCCAAATCCGCTGAAACCTGCATGACCTCCAAAGATGTCGCCAAACATCGAGAAAATATCATCCATGCCCATATTTTGCCCGTTGAAACCTGCTCCTGCACCATTCAGACCTTCAGGGCCAAAACGATCATATCTGGCTCGCTTATCCGCATCGTGGAGCACATCATAAGCTTCTGCTGCTTCTTTAAATTTTTCTTCAGCCTCCTTATTACCAGGGTTGCGGTCCGGATGATATTTGATGGCCATCTTTTTATAGGCCCGCTTTATCTCATCATCAGAGGCTGTCTTTTCGACGCCTAAAATTTCATAAAAATCTCTTTTCTCCATTGATTTAAAATAGATTCTCCAATCGTTATTGGCCGATAGCTACTTTTGCGTGACGAATTACTTTATCATTTAGCATATATCCTGCTTGGACACAATCAACGACCATGCCTTTCTGTTCGTTATTTTGAGCTGGAACCATGGCAATGGCTTCATGGAAATCCGTATTGAAATTCTGATCTTTCGTGTCTATTTTCTTTAAACCTTGTGATTCTAAAATTTTTTGCAATTTTTGGAATACCAACTCTAGACCTTCTTTTAGAGAATTAATGTCATCAGATTTTTCCATATTTTGTTGCGCTCTTTCAAGATCATCCATAATGGGTAATAGCGCAGTCATCACCTTTTCTCCGCCATTAAGAATGAGCTCAGTCTTTTCTTTCAGCGTACGTTTACGATAATTATCAAATTCTGCAACTTGACGAAGATACTTATCTTTCATTTCTGCTAACTCGTTTTCGAGTTTTTCGGTCTCCGAAACTTCAAAAGTGGGTTCTTCTGTTGCAGTTTCTTCTGTGTCCTCTTTTTTCTCTTTGCTTTCCGTTTCAATTGTAGAAGTCTGTGTAGCTTCTTTATTGATTTCGGGCTTCTCTATATTTTCTTCTTCGATTTTTTTGTTTTTGCTCATCTTGCTTGATTGTTTTTGATTAATAACTAACAAACAGCGTACCAATTTTAGGCTTTAGCATAGAGTTTTTCTTTCAATTCCTTAATATGCTCGTCAACAATATAATCTTCATAATTCATCAGCTTGTCAATACTGCCATTTGGAGAGAGTTCGATGATTCTATCTGCAAGGGATTCGATAAACTCGTGGTCATGACTGGCAAATAGAAGATTTCCTTTATAAAGTTTTAAATTATTGTTAAATGCTTGAATGCTCTCCAAATCCAAATGATTTGTAGGGGTATCCAAGATTAAGCAGTTGGCATTTTTCAGTTGCATGCGAGCAATCATTAGTCTCATTTTTTCTCCTCCGGAAAGTACATTTACTTTTTTCAAAATTTCTTCTCCTGAGAACAGCATTCGTCCAAGAAATCCTTTAAAATATACTTCGTTACCGTCACCAAATTGTGCCAGCCATTCTAACATATTGAAATCTGTCCCGAAAAAATTGGTATTGTCTACGGGAAGATAAGCTGTCGTAATGGTTACGCCCCATTTATAGTTACCTGCTGCTGGTTGCTGGTCTCCGCTAATAATTTCAAATAAGGCGGTCATCGCACGTGGATCATGACTGATGAAAACTATTTTTTCGCCTTTTTCTACATTGAAATTGAGATGATCAAACAAAACAGTTCCATCCTTAGTTACAGCTTTCAGATCGTTTACTTCCAAAATCTGATTTCCTGGCTCGCGGTCCATTTGGAAGATGATGCCCGGATATTTGCGGGTTGAAGGTTGTATTTCTTCGATATTCAGTCTCTCTAACATTTTTTTGCGGCTGGTCGTTTGTTTACTCTTTGCAACATTGGCAGAGAAGCGGCGTATGAATTCCTCCAATTCTTTTCGTTTTTCGTCAGCTTTCTGTCGTTGGTTTTGTACTTGTCTCAAAGCCAATTGACTCGATTCGTACCAGAAAGTGTAGTTTCCGGCATATAGAGTAATTTTCCCGTAGTCTACGTCAACTGTATGCGTAGAAACGGCATCTAGGAAGTGACGGTCGTGACTTACTACCAAAACCGTATGCTCATAATTTCCTAAATAGCCTTCCAACCATTCTACTGTTTCTAAGTCCAAATCATTCGTGGGCTCATCGAGTAGTAAGTTGTCTGGATTGCCAAACAAGGCTTGTGCGAGCATAACGCGTACTTTCTCTTTTCCAGAAAGTTCTTTCATGAACATCTGATGTTTGCCATCTGGTATCCCAAGCTGGTTAAGTAGCGTGCCGGCGTTGCTTTCAGCGTCATAGCCTCCCATATTGGCAAATTTTTCTTCCAGTTCAGCTACTTTCATGCCATCTTCTTCACTAAAATCGGATTTTGCATAAAGCTCATTGCGTTTTTGCGAAATGTCCCAAAGTTCATTAAAACCCATTAACACCGTGTCCAGAACTTTGAATTCATCGAATTTGAAGTGATCCTGACTCAGTACGCTCATTCTTTCACCAGGACCTATTTCGATGTTCCCTTTAGTTGTTTCCAATTCTCCTGAAATGGCTCGAAGCAACGTACTCTTTCCAGCTCCGTTGGCTCCGATAATACCGTAAATATTACCGTTTGTAAACTTGAGGTTCACGTCTTTGTACAATACTTGGCGGCCAAATTGTATGGCCAAATCTGAAATGGTAATCATGCTTTTAGCTTTTGTGTCCGAATTTTTCGATTTATTGATAATCTCTTTTCTTTCATGCTGATTGGCACAGGAACAATTTCCTGTATTTTTCATTGATTATGGCACAAAATATGTAGAGCTCTTTCTTTTGGACTGCAAAATTACGAAAAAATAATGATATAGCCCAGTGTTTCGTGATTTTGGCTCCACCTTTAATTCATCAATTTTAAGAAGAATGATAACACTTTGATAAATTTGAAATCACTATGATTATCAAACTATTATTCTCTCTTTATAGCCCTTGCAAAAGTTCTATTATAGAATGTATGAGATATTTTCTTAAGTCAATCAGATTGCTTCTAAAACAAATCAGGGTCAAAAACTGTTAATGGCTTTACAAATACGCCATTCTTATCAATTGCACCACTCGCGTAATTGTCAGGTTCAACACCATAGCCGTCCTCGTCGCCATAGTTTTGTTGCACACATTCATGGAGATGTACTAGGCCATCGGAAACATTGTAACTTGCCTCAGTAAAATACACACCCTTTTTTTTTGCATTCCTAATACTATCATAATCATAGTTGATCTGGCTGAAAAGCTCTGGAGTTACGCTGAATAGTAGATAAAACCTAACGTCTTTTAATGAGGAAAGAATTTGATAAATAACATTCCAAGATGGAAAATCCGGTTTATTTTGTATCATACTGTTATCATACGAATCGTATTTAAATGTACCTTGACTGATTTTATCTATTAACTCTTGTCGACGCTTATTATTAATGTTATCTTGATCTCTATCAATAAATTTGATTGAGTTAAAATCTTCTATGGCTTTTTCCATTTCATTTTTTGTTTTCATCTAATAATTGTGTATGTTGGGACAAATATAAATAAAAAGGTTTAATCAACATAAGGCCTTTGTATTAAATACAGAAAGTGCCCGATCTTTTTGAGACTGGGCACTTTCTGTATTTGTTTTAATTGAATTATTTCTTGATTATTTTGACTTCTTTGGGAGCATTAATGGTAGAAATAATTTTGCCGTTTGCGGCTTTCCTATGCGTTATAGAGATAATTCCATAAGGAGTAGGGAAGGTTCCTTTTACCCATTTCAAGTTGCCCAAATGAGGTTCAATAAGCACTTCTTTGCAGCCCGGCTTTAGAATTTTCACACCGAGAACGTGCTCACTCAACCAAGATGTAGGACCTGAAGCCCAACCATGACAAAAAGAATGGCGATAGCCTTTATAGCAGTAGTTGCCATAAGCCTGATGGATGTCCACTTTACCCTCAGGAACGAGTTCATCTATGCGAGCTGCGTTTTTGGTCCAATCCATATTAAAATCTTCCCAAAACGTAGTGGCACCCAAATTCAGCATGGCTCCCCAATATTCACAAATTCTGTCCATGGCGTCCTGATAATCACCAGCCTTCGCCATTGCTTCCAGCATATAATATCCGTAAAATGTTGAAAAATTCTTGGCTCCACCAACATTGATAATGTCATTCACGGCTTTTTGGGAATCCATCATTCCTGCAAGTGACAAGAGTGATGCTCCTTGTTTCGAGTCATTACAGTCGGGTACTACCTTTCTCAATCTGGCAGCAGCTTCTTTGCATTTGGCCGCCATTGCAGGATCCCCCAAAATGGTAGATATATCTTGTCCTGCATCCATTGCAATGGCCATCAAAGCCTGCAATCCTGCATGAATGCCTTCTTTGTTCTCACTGGAAGGCCAGTCCAGAAAACGACTGTCCAAATTTTCTGTTCCGTCTTTGTCTATCTTGCCGATAAGTTGATTAAGCAGTGGAATAATATAGGATTTTTGTTCCATCAAATATTTCTTATCTCCCTGATAATAGTACCATTTGTAGTGGTCTAGCAACCACCAGATGGAGTAAGAACTCAAACCGTCCATCCACTGAGGTAGAGGTGTTTCGTCGCGTGCTAAATCCAAACTCTTTTGTACCACTTCATTATATCCGAATACTGAATTGATGGTCATGATTTCAGGATTCATATCCCCGATCCACACGAGGCGGTCACGCTTGATACCGTCCCACATAAATCCTTGCATGTTCAATTGTACCGTATAGGCTCCTGTCATCCAAATTTTATTCAGTAATTCGTTATCGCACTGGAAAGAGCCTTTATATTGGAGATCACGATATACAAAAGATGCGCGCACTTCTTTTAGTAAAATGTCTGTATTTTCTCCTAGTACGTCAATACGTAGAAAGCGAAAGCCCGTATTGCCATATTCGGCAACTCCAAGCCATGGCAGTGGAAACGTGAAATCGCGCATGGCATGGTCATTGCAGGCACCATTTTTGCCGTCAATATCGCACATCGCTTCCGATGCAGATTCACCAAAACGCAGGCGTACTTTTACATTCTCGTGTGTAGCAGACATGCCGGTAATGATTTGTATACCTCCATGCAGTTCACGGCCAAAGTCAAGCAACAGAGAAGCTTGGCCTGTTTTTCCGTTCGTCAAATGACACAAATCTTTAGCTCCTAGCATGGATTGTCCATTTCCCGGTTTTAATAAACTTTCCTCATTCGCTATGGTAGCATCGCCTGTGGTTTGTGTCCACATCACGCGTGCAGGAGATAAATATGCCCTTGTGCGGTTATCAAACTGAACAGCATGAGTATTTCCTCCCCATGCAGGTGGCAATTGATGTTGTTGGGCTTTTGTCTGAACGATACATGCTGACAACGCGAAGGCCAACATACAAAATTTGATCGATTTCATTCTTAACGGGTTAACTGATATGGATCCAAATGATTGTTTACGTGTAATATGCTGAGAACAGGACCCATTAATTCTCACAACTACGTCTGTTTGTTTTGCAAAAGTAACAATTATATTTTGATTCCCGGCTAACACCAGAAGCGAAATACGCTGAAATTAAATGATGGCACCGGACTCTTGATCTGGTTATTCCAACATTTCGGCGTCAAACTGAAAAGGTAATAAGTTTGCCATACCTTTAATAATGATAATTCTGCTAGTTCCGTACATCAACAGACGAATCGGACTTTTTTGACGGTTTTCAGCTTCCAATAATTCTTGTCTGCACAGTCCGCAGGGCGGCAATGGTTGGGCCGTAAATGCATCTCGTGTTTCTGCTGCAATGGCGATGTCTTGAATGACTCCGTCAGGGTAATTTGCCTGCGTGTAAAAGAGGGTCGTTCGCTCTGCACAGCTTCCACATGGATACGAAGCATTTTCCTGATTACTGCCCTGCAATAAGACTCCGTTCTCCAAACGTAAGGCGCAACCCACATGAAATTCTGAATAAGGTGCATAGCTTCGTTCTGCAATGCTCTTAGCGGTATTAACAAGTTCTTTGTCAGTTTCATTTAAAGCATCAAAATTGCAAGACTCAAAATGGATGATGACGTTTTCTTTTTTCATGTCTAATATTTTTGTGCCCCAAAATTACGTTTTTTTAGTTACCTGCATTCACATTGCCATCGTATAGTTTCTATTTCTATATTTAGAATATGTACTTAATACTACAGCTATAGTTGGATTCATACTGATCAGCATGCGTATGTGCTATTCATCAGGCATATTATACAGTAAAAATTGTATTTCTATGCTCATCTTATTTTTATGCTTTATTGTATTCTTTCATTTACTATTGGAAGTATCTCTTTTTTGATGATTTTCTCCTCCAGCTCGTTGGCCTTTTGTTCAAGGTCTTCGTTCACTAGAAGATCTTCTTTACGAAGGTTTTCATAGCTTTATATAAATCGTTCAATCACGGCATAATATTATAATATTTTATACTATACGCTTAACATCTCCAATACTTTGTCCATTCCTATTTCTATCGCGTGAAATGCGACCACAGAAGGTATAGACTTAAGCACTTTCAATGCTCTACGAATTATTCCAGGATTAGAATTTCCATTATCTATTTCACCTTGAATGGTAGCTATGCTCTCGTCAACATCCTGCTTATCGGTTGCATTTTTAGGCGTTGGAATTCTCGTATCAAAATAGACTTTAAATTCGGACTTATCCACATTGCAAATTCAAAAGCAATGTCTTGATGAGCAAATGTCCCGCCATACCGTCCTGTTTTGGATATGATGCCGATTGCATTCGTTTTCTCCATCCATTCTTTTGCGCTGAGTCGATAGCTGTTTAGCCCTGCTTAACTTTTAATTATGTCGAATTCGACACAATTAAAATTGGGATTGTTCAACTTCTCCCAAATGCCTAAAAATTCCACGGTATTTCTGTTTCTCAACCAATTGGCAAAAAAGAAATCACCATCTTTTGCCTTTAACATATCTGTCAGGCTTATATAGCCGCTATTATTGATTCTTGCAACTGTATCTTTCGTTCAAGACCTGTTTTATCTTAGTTAGCTTCATAAGATTATTTGAATTTTTGCTGCAAATATAGTGAAAATTTTGCGATAAAGTTTGTGCGTTATCCATAAGCTGAATTCTATTAATAACATGATTTTTAGTTCTTAATATTGCAAATTATGGAAGTATAGAATAATAAAATGTGATTGCTTGATAGATGCCTTACTATTCAGAGTGGTATTTCTACTATTCCAAAACAAGCATTTCAAATTTCAAAAGAATCTTGGAATATGAGCTAGCTCCCATTTTGCCAATCAATAAGGAAACATTTTATCTCGTAGTATCTTTGATACACTTGATATATTTCATTATTTGGCTGAAATTCTATCAGGATATAGTGTTCTAAATGAAATATTACTTCTCATTCTATGTGACGCGGTGCGTTTCTTTTGTGACGCGACGCGTTTTTTTCATGACGCACTGTGTTTCTTTTGTGACGCACTGCGTCACAAACTTTTATTAAGCATGTAAAAATTTGAAAAACACGATCGAATCAATCATTTGAAAGCAACAGTTCATTTTACGGCCTGTATTTTTACAAAAAGAAAACGAAGATAAACAACAGCCCCAGAGCTAAATAGAACTTTTCTTCCCCTAAACTTTAATTTTTTAAACATTTGAGTTGATTTTACTCTTGCCTGTTGACTTTAGGTATACTTAGTATAGAAAATATATTTTTTTCTTGTAAAAATGCTTGCAGATATCATAAAATTTTGCGAATATTGCAAACCATAAAGAGTTGTACTTCCGAACTTTGGAATATGAAAAGCACTGATTTATTCTGATATGCCGGAAAGAGAAAGTACATATATTGATTATAGATTATATGTTAGTTTATTAATCTTATTTAGAATGAATGAACTTAATCTGTTTCTTAAAAGTTTATGTTTGGTATTTGCTTTAATGCCGGTTTATGGTTTCTCCCAAGTTTCAAAAAAAGATTCCATTCAGACAGAAACTCATGTTTCCAAAAAATTGGATGAAGTTGTTGTTAAGGGGAAGCGCCAAGTAATTAAATACATGGGGAATAAAATGATCTACTATGTAAACAAAGATCCAGAAGCAAAAGGATTAAAGTTTTTTGATGTTCTGCGTAAAATGCCTATTATACAAGTGCAAGATAATGACCAAATTACCATTCAAGGGAACAAGAGTTTTAAGGTGCTGTTTAACGGGAAAGAGGATAAAGTGTTTAATAATAATCTGAAAGAGTTTATTAAAAGTATTCCGGCCGACGAAATTGATCGCTTTGAGGTTATCATGGAACCAGACCCCAAATATACCCAGGAAGGTTACACAAAGGTTTTAAATATTGTAACTGCCTCAGGTGGCAGACTTAAAGGTTTTACTTCAACCTACAGAGAAAACATGGATAATCACCAAACAAACGATGCATCCATTTTTTCATGCATTCAAAATAGGACTACGAGTGTTTCTGCAAAGATTGGGGAGCATCATACCAATCGGGCTGTGTTATCAAAGAGTTCTTCGTACACAGAGAATTATGTGGCGAAAAATTTACAGAAGATAAATGAAAGTGCTGATGACAGCAAACATGGTAGAAACCATCAATATAATGTAGAATTAGATGCTACTTGCGAAATGGATTCTTTAAATTTGCTTTGCATGTCCGGACAATTTGATGAGAATCGTAGTAAGCAGTGGGTAAACGCTACATACAATATGGAAGAAAATTTTTCATATAATATTGAACGGTATATCAGAAATCACAATCAGAATGCAACATTTTCAACAGATTACCAGCATTTTTTTAGAAAAAACAGAAATGCTTCGTTAACGGTATCATATTTGTTTAACAACATTGTTGATAACCATTTACAAGAAGAAAATTACTGGAACATTGAAGGAGATGTTCCTACAATTAGTTTAGATAAAACGACTGTAGAAAAAACATATTTTATAACAAACAAAATTCCAATTACGATCAAAGAACACACTTTTCAAACAGACTTTTCTACAGCATTGAAACATCAAGATGTTGATTTGGGAGTAAAGTATATTAACAGGAACAGACAACAAAAAGATACATTTAAAAATATAGAACAGGTATTCAAATTCTATGCAGGTTATACATTGTCATTAAACAAATGGCAGATTTGGCCTGAAATTAGCTGTGATCATGAAACAAGCAAAATAGATCATTACGAAAGAAATTTCAATCTATTTCAACCTCATTTGACTTTGTCGTATCAAATAAGAGATAATTTAAAATTTATGATAGAAGGTAGCTATAAAGAATCTAGTCCTGACATTTATGCTTTAAACCCGTTTCAGGAAAGATACTCAAACAGAGTGAAATATGGCAATCCGGATTTGAATAACGAAAGTGTTGTTGGCGGTGCATTTAGTTTACAATACTTTTCGCAAAAAATATATGCTGTGTTAGGTGGACATGTTTATCATACGGGAAACAGTATTGAACTTTATTCTTGGACCAACGATAACGGAATCTTAAGTTCTACTTACGGCAATGTTGGACATGTGGATGGTGGAGGCCTTGATGTATATATGTGTGGAAATCTATGGAAAAACACCTATATCACAATAAATCCAAGAGCTTCATTCAAATACGACCGTTGCCCAATTATTGGTATTGACCACAAAAAACTTGCATTGCAATATACCTTTACTCTTCAACAAAAAATGCCTTTGGGTTTGTCATTATACCTGATGATTGATGGTAGCACTTCTGATATTGGCATGATGACTAAAACATCCGGATATCTGGATCACTCATTTTCACTATACCGTAATTTCCTTAAAAATGATACGCTATCTGTTGGACTCATTTTTAATGATCCTTTTAAAAAATATCACGAAACAGAGACAGAGACACTTTCTAGTAATTATTACTCTCAGGAAAAAAGGCGGAATGACGTTCAATTTTTTGGAATCGATATCAATTATCACTTCGGGAAATTGCAAAATGCCGTTAAGAAAACAAAGAAGTCAATTATAAATAATGATGTAAAAGTATTATAAGATTTATTCTGTTGAAGGACTAAAAAGAATGTGGGGCCATTTATTGAAGATGGCCCCACCTAATTTTCTTACAAATTCAAATCTAAATTCATTCTGAAGAATTTGGCTATAAATTAAATTGTATATTGCCTCCCAACATCAGCCAAAAACCAGGTTGTGGTACACTCCCCAAATCATAATAACGGTGGTTCGTGATGTTATCAAAAGAGGCATATAGATTATATCGCGGTCTGTTCCATTGCAATTTGCAGGAAAGCAAAGCATAAGGATGATAGGCAATGCGCTCGGTGATTCCATCGTGAAAGGATAACCAATTGCCACAACGTTCCTGCCAGCGTAAATACCATGAAGCACTCAAATCGTGCCAAATGCGCTGATTCAGATTAAATATGATTTTGTGGCGCAAATAATCGAGTGCATAATTTGACTGATAAATATATTGATTGTCATGCCGTTGCTGGTAATTGTAAAAGTATCCCATTGATATAGATTGTAAGGGAAATTGTGCACCAAAAAGGCGATTAAAGTCTATGCTGCACTGAGCTTGAAACTCGTAATTATCTACTTTAAAGTTAATGGAATGGTAAACATCAGTAGCAGAGAACATAACCCAGTCAATCATATCTGTGCCATGACGATAAATGCCATTAACACTCGCTGAAAACGCAGTGCGTTGGTAGTCTGCACCGATTTTAAATGTAGAAGTTTTCTCTGGATGCAAACCAACGTTTCCTTCTTGTGTGGGACTTTTATAATAAAGATCTGTGAATGTGGGTAAACGCAAGGATTTGTTCCATGAAGCAAAGAGTTTGAGTCCGTCAAAAGGACGATAACTCAAGTCCAGGCCCGGATAGAACGTAAAACGTTCGTTAATAGCACTGTTGCGGTTTGCCATTACTCCAGCTGAAAAAGTAAACTGTTTGAGTAGTATGTCGTGTTCTGCAAAAAAGCTAACATTGGTACGACTGTCACGATGGTTATAAAATATGGAATCCTGATTTTCCACTTTAACTTGTTGGTCTGTTGCAAGCGGATGTCCCAAATTGGTAGACAGAATGCCTTCATAACGAATTTCACCTCCAACGGCAGTGCGACCAAGAGCCCAATTGGTGTATGTTGTAAGACCGGAAGTGAAAACATCGTTGCGATGGAAATTTTCACCAGTTGAGGTATTATGAATCAGTTGAAAATGATCAAAAGAGCGCAACCAGGATAGGGAAGGAACAAAATGAATTTGGCCATTTGTCACAGCTTTTATTGCGGCCATATGGCGACTCCCCGATTCCCACTGGTTGGGAAACTTTTCGCTATAAAAAGTATTAGCGCCATAGCATTGTGAGGTAAAGCCATACTGCCAGGAAAACTTCAAATCGGGCGTTACGTAATCACCGTGATAAAAAGCGCGAGACTTATGGAAAGCACTATTCTGGGTGCCACCGTCAGAACGTAGGTAATCACCACTAATGCGGTTCAAAAAATGTTGCGAAGCGAGATTTAAAAAAGCACCGTCACCAAAGGTGCCAAAAGAACCACCGTCAGTATGAAAGCCAGTGATATTTCGATTTTCTGTCTTGGTAATGATGTTGATAGCTCCGTTGAGAGCCTGACTGCCAAAAGTACGAGCAGAAGCGCCATCATAAATTTCTATTCTTTCAATATCCGCGATGGCAACGGGAAAATCAGCTGAATGGTGACCTGTTTGAGGATCATTAATACTGACGCCGTTAAGAAGTATGGCAATCTGATCAAATGTGCCACCTCCAATACTAATGTCTGTTTGAACTCCATCAGCTCCACGTTGGCGGACGTCAATTCCAACGCAAAGTTTAAGAAGATCGTTTACGCTTTGTGCTTTCGCCCGTTCAATGTCCTGGCGCGTAATCACAGAGACTTTGTTTGCCGTCTCTGCAAAAGTGAGCGGTACGCGCGATCCCGTCACTTCAGCGTTGTCAAGCAGTACATCCGGCATTTGCTGGTGCAGCATCTGCGTAGAATCTGCACGTGATGCAAATGTTTCGATGTGTGCAAATGTAAGTACACAGGCCGAAAGGCATCCAATGCGAATTTCACGCTTCAAGCTCTGAAACACAGCATAGTTCTGATGCGAAAAATGCTTAAATGTTACGGCATGACTTTTTTTTGTTTTTTGTTGTAACATAAATGATATTGTTTAAACGCCGGCAAAGGTACTATTTTCCTCTCCATTCAGTTTATTTCATGGATAATCCATATATTTGCAGGAGGAATGTAGCAGAAGAATGAAACCCTATTTATTAAGATGTTTATCTGCAGGAATGTTTCTGCTGTGTACGTATGCCTTTGCTGATAAAGTAAGCATAACGACTGCGCGTTATACTGCCATGCAATTTTTTAGTCAACATGGCGATACGCGCTCCGGCGCTTTTATACGCAAAAGCATGCAACAAGAAGAATTGTTGAATGACAGCACTTATCTTTTTGTAAACGGGAACGGGAGGTTTGTGTTAGTATCCGGAAGAAATGATTTACCTCCTATTTTAGGGTACGGAGAATATCAGGATACCATACCTCATGAAGGATTCCAAAAATTGGCTAAAATGATGGGGAACGGAAAATATATGTTTCAGCAGGAACTATCATCAACACCCATTTTACCGTTACTGAAAACTATACGTAGTCAGAATGATCCATTCAACGGTAGTTGTCCTTATTTTCTGGATGACGGAAAACAAGTAGATACCAAACGTTGTAAAGTGGGATGTGTTGCTACTGCTCTTGAGGAAATTCTAACTTATTACCAATACCCACAGGAACTTAAAGATACACTTTGGGGATGGAAAACTGCACATTATGGTGTAGATACTATTCCAAAAGGTACCAAAATAGATTTTGATCAAATTCTCAATGTATATGAAGCTGGGCATTACTCTGATGAACAAGCTCATGCGGTAGCGAATTTATGCTATTACTGTGGCATTGCAGCAAAAATGAATTGGGGATTGTCTTCCTCCGGAGCTGACGGAGAACAATTGGTTGCACCATTAAAAAGAGTTTTTGGTTATAGATATGTGAGACATTTGTATGCTACCAACTATACTCCTCAAAGATGGCGTGAACTAATTGATAAAGAACTAAATGAAGGTAGACCCCTTTGGTTTGCCGGTTATACTTATTATATAAGTGGACATGCGTTCGTAATTGATGGTAAAGATAGTAATGGCTTTTACCATATTCATTGGGGATATGGTGGTAATTATGATGGTTACTACGATTTGAGTGTGCTAAACACTTTTGAAAATCCGTCGCGACCAACTGAAACAGGCAAATGGATGGGAAATTATTGCGATCAAGAAGTATTGCTGCTACATCCGGATTCTGTGAAATGGACAGACGGAGACACTATCAGGCTGAAAGACAATTTAAGGATAGATTCCGTTCATTATCTGAGGAAGCCTGACGGAAACGCATATGTAACCATAAAAATTTATGCTAAAAACATTTCAGAAGAACCTATTAATGCAGCTGTAGAAATGCTGACGTATAAGCCGGGAGATACCGCTATATTTAAAAATGCAGACTATGTTGGAATGTTGGGCTCTGATATTGCGCCTCATGAGTCGGTATGCCTGACAGCATATTGCCATTTTACAGAGACAGGAGAGAGAGTTTTTGGAATTACAGCAGACGGCAAAAGTTTTGTTTTTAATGATACATTGCAAATTCAACCGCAAAACGAATATGGTGTAACAATTGTGAATGTAGACACTATCATGAAAGGAAATGAAGCGGTATTTTATGTCCGAATAAACAATAACAGTGACACGGCATGGGCCGGAGACATATTGACATATAGTTTGTTTGAAGGTGATTACACAACGGCCGAAGGAGATTGGCGACAATGGCATGTACTTAATTTGCCTCCAGAGACCATGATAACAGACACGATAAGTTTCGGAACTTTAAAAACAAATACAATATATACATTTATAGTTCGGAATCCATGGCTCCCAAGTTTTTCTATGAGCTTCAATACGGCAGAGGTAACAGCTCTTCGGACCATAAAATCAGTTGCAAAAGACGGCAGGATATACAAGTTAGACGGTTTACCCGTGGAGGAAATCAAACGTGGAGGCATTTATTTACAGTTGAAAAACGGACATTATATAAAGGTATATCACTAAAGATAAAGTTATGAACGCTAAAGATCTTATTGACAAATATTATCCTGAAGAAAACAAGTTAAAAAAAATGCTATTAACACATAGCAGTGAAGTTTCTCATAAAACCCTTGAGGTCTCATATCGTCATCCGGAATTACATTTGGATGAAGACGTTTTATACAATGGTGCCATGCTGCATGATATAGGTATTTTTTTAACAAATGCTCCTACCATACATTGTCATGGTACTGCTAATTATTTGCTTCATGGTTATTTAGGTGGACAAATACTTCGAAAAGAGGGCTTTCCGACGCTGGCCCGTATTTGTGAGCGTCATACAGGTGCCGGGTTAACATGTGAAGATATTATTCGACAGCAGATACCTCTGCCGCATAAAGATTTCCTACCTGAAACTGAAGAAGAAAAAGTAATCTGTTATGCAGACAAATTTTATTCAAAATCCGATATGAGTCATGTCAAAACCGTCGAAGAGGTTTATCGCAGTCTTTCTAAATTTGGGAAAGAAGGAGTTATGCGTTTTAAATGTTGGCAAGATCAATTCGGATAAGCAGATTCGAAAGGTTTTTTTTGGCATTTACATTTATAAGGATTGTTTAGAGCCATAAGACAGGGATTTTGTGTATTTTTGCAGCTGGAAACAGCAAAACGACTCGCTTGAGAAATTTTTTAGTTGTAAGTATTTTATTTTTGGTTTCCTTTGGTTTCGTAATGGGCATGTCAATAGGAAATTTGTTGCGGGCAGAATCTTCTGCGGCGCAAAAGGATACAATATCTTCGAAACAAAAGAAGCTTATTAAAAGCAATAATAAGAAACAGTCTGAACAGCATCCCACGAAAGCGGATACGCTGTCCAATGGTACGACAATCTTGATGAAAAAAGATTCCACTGGCAGAAATATCTCTTTTACCGTTGACTCTGTTCACAACGACTCTATAAGCAAAGATTCTACTAAGAAAAAGAAAAATACACTGGAAGCTCCTGTCGAATATGTGGCAAACGATTCCATGACCTATTATGCGGACACGCGTTTGACGAAACTTTATGGTGACAGTAAAGTGACGTATCAGGAAATGTCGCTTGAAGCTGATGTGATTTCTATGAATATGGATAGTACCTTAGTTCATGCACATGGTGTAAAAGATTCTACGGGGGTTTTGAAAGGAAAACCTGTATACACCCAGGGGAAGGAGAATTATGAAAGCGAAGTGATGAGCTATAATTTCAAAACAAAGAAGGGTTTCATTCAAAATGTCACAACGGCGCAGGGTGATGGATTTATGCAGAGTCAATCATCTAAACGATCAAAAGATGGTGTACTCTTTCTTGAACATGCTAAATATACTACTTGTGACGCTGATCCTCCTCACTTTTACTTATCTCTGTCGAGAGCAAAAGTTTATCCGGGAAAAGAAACTATATTTGGGCCAGCATATCTTGTTGTTGAGGATGTGCCGTTACCATTTGCAGTTCCGTTTGGATTCTTTCCTTTCCGTGATAAATATTCCAGCGGATTTATTATGCCTACTTATGGTAATGAAACCAGTCGCGGTTTTTATTTGCGCGATGGCGGTTATTATTTTGCTATCAGTGATTGTATGGATTTGAATGTTTTAGGCGAAATTTATACGAAGGGTTCTTGGGGACTTAATGCTCAGTCCAATTATCGCAAACGTTATAAATATTCAGGTAATTTCTATGTGAATTATCTAAATACTATTGAGGGTGAAAAGAATATGCCGGATTATTCTAAAACAACCAGTTTTAAGATACAATGGTCACATCGTCAGGATTCCAAAGCGTCAGTCAATTCATCTCTCTCTGCAAGCGTGAATTTTGCTACTTCGAGTTTTGAACATAATAATCTGGCTAGTATGTACAATCCTCTTTCTTATACTCAGAGTACAAGAACAAGTAGTATGAGTTATTCCCGTACATTTTCAGAAATTGGTTTGACACTTTCAGGTTCTGGTAATTTGAGCCAAAATATGAGCGATTCTACGATTGCAGTCTCTATGCCTGAGTTGAACATCACGTTGAGTCGTTTTTATCCATTTCGAAAAAAGAACCAAGTTGGCAAGCAAAGTTGGTATGAAAAAATTGCAGTTAACTATACAGGAGAGCTTAGCAACAGTATTTCCACTAAAGAGGACAAAATCATGCACTCCAGCCTTATTAAGGATTGGAGAAATGGCATGAAACATAGTATTCCCGTTAGTGCTACTTTTTCTGTTCTTAAATACATCAACGTTTCACCTTCTTTTACGTTAGATGACCGCATGTACACGAATAAAGTGATGCGTTCGTGGGATATTCAAAATCAAAAGGAAATTCCTGATACACTTTATGGCTTTTATAATGTTTACAATTGGCAGATGGCCATTTCTGCTAATACTACTTTGTATGGTTTTTATAAACCGTGGAAAAACCTTTTCGGAAATAAAATCATTGCGGTTCGCCATGTGTTGAAGCCTACAGTTTCCTATAATTATGCGCCAGATTTTAGTACAGCTTCTTATGGATATTACGATAGTTATGTGCACACAGATGCCAAAGGAAATGTTTCTACTATTTCATATTCTCCTTATCAAAATAGTCTTTTTGGTGTACCCTCAAAGGGCAAAACAGGAAGCGTAAATATGTCGCTTTCCAATAATGTAGAGATGAAAGTAAAGAGTGACAAAGATTCTACTGGAGAGAAGAAAATTAGTATTATTGACGAACTTTATGGGACTCTTTCATATAATCTTGCAGCAAAAACTCACCAATGGAGTGATCTCAACACGCGTATCAGATTAAAACTCTTTAAAAATTATACGTTCAGTTTGTCTGCTCTTTTTGCTACTTATGCTTATCAGTTTGATGAAAACGGAAATGTTTACATTGGAAATCGCACAGAATGGAGTTATGGCCGTTTTGGACGCTTTCAGGGTATGTCTCAAAACTTTTCCTATACTTTTAATAATTCCACATTTAGTAAAAAGAAGAAAAGCAAAAAGAAATCCAACTCAAACTCAAACGAGAACACGCAGAATAATAATGAAACTGATGAAGACGAGGAAGCAGCGGACAATGATAATACTGAAGTTGATACCAATGTTGATCCAACGTTAGCCTCAAAAGATAAAGGAGCAGAAGGCCCTAAAGTTTCCAATCTTGATCCGGATGGTTATATGAAGTTTTCTATTCCTTGGAGTTTTACTGTTTCTTACGGTATTTCTATGCGAGAAAATACTTCAGCTAAAATTAATGCAAAAACAATGCGCTATCCCTATCAATTTACTCAAACTATGAACTTTTCGGGCAATATTGGTTTATCTAGCGGATGGAACATAAACTACAGTTCCGGTTACGATTTCAATTACCATAAACTTTCCATGACGACAGCTTCACTAAGTCGTGACTTGCATTGCTTTTCCATGACCTGTTCAGTTGTTATTCGTCCTTATACATCCTATAATTTTTCGTTTCGAGCTAAGATGTCTACATTGGCAGATGTTTTGAAATGGGACAAACGTAGTAGTTACAGTTCGAATATCCAGTGGTATTAATTTATACTTTATGCTTTTCCGTACTTTTTCCTAGCAAAGTACACGGAAATACACTTTCTTAACATATCAGCCTAAAAAAAGATGGCGTACACTTTCTCTAATCAAATATTTTTTTTATCTTTGTAGTTGCAAGATTTTATGGCTGTATCGGTTTGAATGGGATACTCATCATAATAATATCAGAAAACCGGGTTAGCTTCTCAAATCAATGGCGTGCTGCTTCGGCAGATTGCAAAGAGAGAGGGCGCCCAAATCCTATTAATAAGGAGTTTTCGTCACATCACCGATACAGCTTTTTTGTGTTTCGCCGAAAATAATTTAGTACTTATTTATAAGTTGAATCGTGTTGTTCTGCAACATGATGGTTCTTTGGCAGACAAGCATAATATCCCAATTTATAAATCATAAAAAGAATGAGAGAGGGATATTTACTGCATAATTGCTTGCGTTCAATAGTTCCGAAAATGTGATGCCACACTTTAACGACACTTGCTAATCCACATGATTTCAACTTATTGTATATGCGTGAAACTTTTATAATTTGCTCATATGAAGGGCTCAGGTTAGCAATGTTTTGAAGGGCTGTTTCCGTTTTAAGTAAAAATGTTTCGTTATCGTCAATTCCTGTATGAATAAGAGGGTTTTCAATGTATTTTATTGTGATACAATGATTTTTCAAATCTAATCCAAAAAGTGTATCCTCATAGCCATATGAACGAATCTCTTCATTAAATTGTATTTGGTCAAAAATATTTTTTTTCAGTAGAACATTGAAAGTTGTAAAATAATTATACGGATGAGCATTCATAAACTTCTGTTTGCGAATACGATTAGCTGCCATTTCATATTTAAATCTAAGTTTGTTTGCAGTTCGCAAATAAGCTTTTGATGTAATGATACTTCCACAAATAACATCTGCTGCTTCTGCTACTTTCAGGTAGTTCGTTATGAAAAGCTCTGAACATACTTTTGCGTCACAATCAATAAGCAATACAAACGGAAAAATTGCTCTTTTTACTGCTCTGTTGAGTAAAATGGCTTTACCCGTATTTTCCGATTGTTCACTAAAGTAGCAGTTCTTCCATTCGTTAATTTTACTATTTCTGTCGCAAATCAAAGCATTTTTGGAACCATCATCTATGACGATGATTTCATATTGACTATTTAGTGTAGATTTTTCACATAATGCACGTAGATCACTGACTAGCTCTCTACAATCAAAGCCGTAAGTAGGTATAAGAATCGATAATCCCTGCATTTTAAATTATTTTCCGGATAGATTAAAAACAAGGTGACTTATTTTTTAAGCCACTTGTCCAACCAGTTAAAAAATGTTCGTTGCCAAAGAATCCCATTTTGTGGTTTCAAAACCCAATGATTTTCATCAGGATAAAGCAGCAATTGGGCATCTATTCCACGCATTTTTGCAGCGTCAAATGCAGATTGTGCTTGTGATGAAAGTATGCGATAATCTTTCATTCCGTGTATACACAATATTGGGGTATCCCATTTGTCCACACTTTCATGGGGAGAATCTTTATAGACTTTCAGTGTTTGTGCATTGTTGTTCACCCACGGTGCACCTGAAAGGTCCCAATTGGGAAACCACATTTCTTCAGTTTCCATATATTGTTGTTGTGTGTTAAAAATGCCATCGTGAGCAATAAAACATTTAAAACGCTTCTCATGATGACCTGCGAGCCAGTAAACGCTATATCCGCCGAAACTTGCGCCTACGCAACCTAGACGATCTTTATCAACAAAAGGTTCTTTTGCAAAGTCATCTATAGCGGAAAGATAATCTTTCATACAGAGACCGGTATAGTCGCCACTAATTTCTTGTAGCCAGTCCATGCCATAGCCAGGTAGTCCTCTTCGGTTTGGGGCCACAATAATATAACCATGTGAGGCCATTATCTGAAAATTCCAACGAAAACTCCAAAATTGACTAATGGGTGACTGTGGTCCACCTTCACAGTATAATAAGGTGGGATATTTTTTATGAGGATCAAAATGTGGTGGATAGATAATCCAGCATTGTTCCTTTTTCCCATCAACAGTTTCTACCCAATGTTCGTCAACTTTACCCATTGTAAGGTTGTCATAAAAATATTTGTTTTCTTGGGTTAATTGTGAAACTACGTTTTTACCTTTTAAGTTTATTGCATATATTTCGTCAGCCTGACTCATACTTTGACGTTTGACAATCAGGTCTTTCCCGTCTGCTGTTAATTGTACTATAGAATAGTCATAAACACCATCTGTGATTTTATTAATTTGTCCTTTCAAATCAGTGTTATAAATCATTGAGGTACCATGCCAAACGCCACTGAAATAAAGTGATTTTGAATCTTTTCCCCAGCAGTATGAATCAACTCCTGACTCGAATTTTTCTGTCACATAGATTTTTTTCCGACTGCTCAATTCGTAGACACAAAGCCTATTGCGATCACTTTCGTAACCATCGCGCTCCATACTCAACCACGCTATATATTTTCCATCAGGAGAATATTGTGGGTTCGTATCATAACCCATATTGCAGTCTTTTTCATTTTTGTTGACAGTTTGGTTTTCATAGGAATGAAGGTCGTCGGTTACGGGTCGTTGATAACCATCTGGTTTGCATATATTTTTTGTAGAACCTGATGATAAGTCATATAGAAAAATGTCGCTGTCCGTACTTCCTGCATACTTTTTGCCTGTCATTTTGCGACAAGTGTAGGCGATTGTTTTAGAGTCTTTACTCCAGCATAGTTGTTCTATTCCTCCAAAAGGTTGTATAGGGCATTCATAGGGCTCTCCATTCAGGATGTCTTTAGCATTCGAAATTTTATTCCCACTAAAATCTGCCACAAACGGATGTGGAATAGACGTTACAAAATGATCCCAATGTTTATACATTAAATCATTGATAACCATACCACTTGCTTTTGGTAGGTCATCGTATTTCTTCTCAATGGAACTGTAATCATCTATTTCCTGTATAAATATAATTTTCTTTTCGTCGGGAGAAATTAGAAAATCCTCAATATCATTTTCTTCTTTCGAAATTTGTTTTCTCTCCGATCCGTCGGCGTTCATTATCCATAATTGGCTGCTACCGCTTTGATTGCTCAGAAAAACTATTTTTTTGCCACCTTCTACAAAAACACCTCCATTCTCATTGTCATTGCTTGTAGTCAAAAGCTTGGACGTTTTCTGAACAATATCCATTGAGTAGATCACACTATGACTTTTGTTTTGAGCTACGCTATAATAAGTTACACCATAAACTGCACTTCTACTGTCGGGAGTAATGGTATAATTTCCCAGTCTTCCCATAGCCCAGAGAGCTTCAGGTGTCATAAGGTCACTCTTCAATATAGATGTATTCTTGCCAATAAAACTACTTTCGTTGGTCGTGTCTGCTTGTACCATAATTTGTGAGGCAAAAAGAATAAATGTTAGAACTGTTAGTTTAATTTTCATGAGCATAATTATTAAAATTGAATAACCCGTTAGTGCTTTGCAACGGGTTACTCAAAAGTATATTTACCTTCTTGTTTTTTGTTTTTGCAACTCTTGTTGTTTTTGTAAGGCTTCTAAACGCGCAGCCATACCTTTCATCTTTTGTGGATTGTTGATGTTCTTTTTGTAGTTTTGTTCTAGTTTTGCTAATAAACGCTTATCATCAGTACGGAAACGTAACCACCACATCGTTAGTGCACTACATAAGAGTGAAATAAAATAATAGTAGTTCAAACCGGAAGAGTAGTCATTAAACATAAAGAAGAAGAAGAGCGGCATGAGCATCATCATCCATTGCATCATTTTCATTTGGTCAGCTTGTTGCCCTACCATGCTTTCTTTTTGCATCTTCATGTTTATCCAACTATAAAGCAAGTTTGTAGCGCAGAACAGCAGACAGAAAATGCTCAGGTGGTTTCCCAAGAGCCAAATGGGATGTTGCCATCTTAGAACGTCATCATATGTTGACAGGTCTGTTGCCCAAAGGAAACTCTGCTGACGCAATTCAATGGCATTGGGCACAAAATTGAACATCGCAATCCAAATTGGGGTTTGTAACAAAATAGGAAGACATCCACCTACAGGACTGACACCATATTTACTATATGTGGCCATAATTTCCTGTTGTTTTTTCATATTGTCGTCTTTATTCGGATATTTTGCTCCAATTTCGTCTAATTTCGGCTTAAGTACCCTCATCTTTGCACTGCTCATATAACTTTTTTTGGTAGTAGGGTATACCATAAGTTTCAATAGGATAGTTATCAAAAGTAGTACAATGCCCATAGGAATACCAAGTTTTGTCAACCAGTCGAATATGTAAATAGTAAAATAGCGGTTAATATAGCGAAAGAGTGGCCAACCAAGATATACCAAATGCTCCATGTCGAGGTTTTTGCCTTTATCCATGCTGTAATTGTTTATTTGTTGCAATAAACGGAATTTATTCGGACCCATATATATTTGCATACGAGTATCTTTCTTGCCCCTAGGATCGAAGAATGTCTGCATGGAAGATTCGTAATTCTTCAAGTATCCACTTTCTTTTGTAAGTGGTGTACTCTTCAGCTTTGCTTTACTGAACCCGTCATAGCTGATATATACGTAACTGAAAAATTGATTTTTGTAAGCTACCCAGTCGAGTGGATCTTTCTCTTCTTCTTCTTTTTCTTTGGTTTCATTTAGGTAGTCAGTGTTGCTATCCTTTTTTTTGTAGGTTAGTGTGGCATATCGGTTTTCAAAAGTATAACCTTTTTCCTGAGGTTTCACCGAGTCCTGCCATTCCATTGACAAGGAGTTCACATTTGGCATGATGTGTTTTTCCAGTCCTGCTGACTGTATAACAAAATTCACCATATAGGTATGAGGTATCAGTTTGTAAACAAATATCAAACTGCTCCCGTCTTTTCCTTTCAAACGCATAGTTACGGTGGAATCCGTTATTTGTTCAGGAGTAAAAAAGAGTTCGGATGTGCGTACGTTTTCTTCTTTAAGTGGAAATGTAAAATTAATTCTTGATGTCTTCTCGTTAAATAATTCTACAGGCTTTTTCTCCTGATTCTTATATTTTTTCAATTGTGCAGCGACTATGTTTCCTCCTAATGTATTCAGGTCCACTCTGACAAGCTCGTTCTGAAGTACGATTTTTTTGTTCACTCCACTTTTAGATAATCCAAAAAGTGATATCGAGTCTTTGGTAAGAGCTAAGGAATCGCCTTTTGTCATGTTAGCCTGTTTGGCAGCCTGCAACTTCTGTAAGGCTAGTTGTTTTTGGGCGTTTACTGTAACCAGAGAATCTTGAGTTCGTTGGCGTGACAGCTCTTCTTTGCTTGGCTGACTGAAATAGGTAAACCCGATGAATACTATAGCGATCAGAACAAATCCTGTAATTGTGTTTTTATCCATAAATTTTTTTCTAAGTTGTATTTCAAGCTTTTTGCTCTTTGTTTTCTATCGATGCCTTAATGAAACTCATAAAAAGTGGATGTGGTGCCAGTACCCTGCTGCTATATTCCGGATGAAACTGAGTTCCAAGATACCATTTCAATTTCGGGACTTCCACAATTTCCACTAAATTCGTATCCGGATTGATACCAGTGCACGTCATGCCATTCTGCTCAAGTTCATCTTTATATGCGTCGTTAAATTCATAACGATGACGATGGCGTTCAGAAATCATTTCTTTATTGTATGCGCTATAGGCCAGACTATTTTTATGAAGCTTGCAACTGTAGGCTCCTAATCGCATTGTTCCACCCATATTCGTAATATTCTTCTGTTCCTCCATAATGTCAATCACATTATGCTTTGTTTGCTCGTCCATTTCTGCACTATTGGCGTCGTCATACTTTAGTACATTTCTGGCATATTCTATCACCATGATTTGCATTCCCAGACAAATTCCGAATGTAGGCTTATTGTGTGTACGGCAAAATTCAGCTGCAATGATTTTTCCTTCTATTCCGCGTTGACCGAATCCGGGACATATAATAATGCCATCCATCGCGCTTAATTTCTCGTTTACGTCTTCGCGAGTTAATTTCTCACTATTGATAAACTGTGTTTTTATTTTGTAATCATTATATGTGGCTGATTGGGAGAGCGATTCCAAAATACTTTTATAAGCATCTTGTAAATCATATTTACCTACGAGGCCGATATTTACAACTGATTTTGCATTATGGCGCCTTGTCAAAAATGTTTTCCACGGGCCCAAAATAACTTGCTCATCATTAGTTTCTATACCAAATTTCTTGAGAATCGTCATATCCAATTTCTGTTCAGCCATTTTGACAGGTACTTCATAGATGGTAGGCATATCTATACTTTGTACTACGGCATCAAATTCTACATTGCAGAAGCTAGCTACCTTTTTGCGCAGGTTTTGGTTGAGTTCACGTTCTGCACGGAGAACGAGAATGTCTGGCTGAATACCTAGGCTTTGCAATTCTTTGACAGAGTGCTGGGTAGGTTTCGTTTTTAGTTCTTTAGCAGCAGCTAGGTAAGGTACGTAAGTCAGGTGTATACAAAGTGCAGATTTACCCAATTCCCATTTTAATTGCCGGATTGCTTCTAGAAAAGGTAGCCCTTCAATGTCGCCTACTGTACCGCCTATTTCACTGATAACAAAATCATATTTGAGCTTTGTACCCAAATACATGATGTCACGTTTAATTTCGTCCGTTATATGAGGCACCACCTGAATAGTCTTGCCCAAGTAATCGCCGCGACGCTCTTTCTCTATGACGTTTTTATAAATTTTACCAGTTGTATAATTATTGTATTTGGAAGTTTTTATACCGGTAAATCTCTCATAATGACCCAAATCCAGGTCGGTTTCCTGTCCGTCTGCCGTTACGTAGCATTCACCATGCTCATATGGATTCAATGTTCCCGGATCAATATTGATATAAGGATCAAATTTTTGAATCGTAATGTTATAGCCTCTTGCCTGCAACAATTTTCCGATTGATGCTGAAATGATGCCTTTACCTAATGATGATGCAACTCCGCCCGTTACAAAAATGTACTTTGTCTCTGACATATTCGCCGTTTTATTAATGATTATATAACGGGTTGCAAAGATACGAATTTAACTCCAAATATTGCTTTTTTATTTTTTCATAAAGTTGTCTATTATTGATTATATATTGAAATACCTTGTTGAAACAAAACTAACTGATACATTTGTACCAATGAATTCCGAAATCAAAAAGATGTGCTGTCTCTTATGATTATTAATCTTCTTGCAAGATATGCTGAAGTGAGTGCTTGCGACATAAAGAACATTTTTAAGGGAATATGATAATTATATGGTGACAAGCAGATTCAATAAAGTAGCTATCTTTTTATCAGAATAAGCATATAATAGATGTACTCTACCAATTAATATTTTGTTAGATTCAAAAACGAAGTACAAGAATTTTAAGGTGAAAAATAAATGAAATGCACCGCAGGGTGAGCCAAGTGGTAGGAGGTACGCAGCCACTTGAGAGCGTATAAGAAACAATAAATATATAAAGAAGGGGAGAAACAAATATCCCAAAGATTAATTACTTTTGTGTTGTACATGTACAAACAATTTACCTCGACGTAAAAATCAAAAATATTTATCTTACTCCGAAAAAATCGCCAAAATAAATAGATTTCTTTTTTATTATATTATCAGTCGATTATTCTCAGTAGGGAATAATTGCGCTAACAAGGTCAGTGATCTATTTTCAAGGTACGCACAAGTGTCTATAGGGATTTTATTGAACTATTCCGATGTTCTCAATCTTTCTACAAAAGATGATTCTTTGTAAAAATATATTTGTTGTATTTTTGACGAATGGCCTCATTGTTTTAACGAATACAAACATCTGAAAAACACGCTCCGGAAGTATCGATCATCTTCATTGAACATAATAGCAAAACACTGTCTTGTCCTAAAATAGGTTGACTCATAAACTGAAGAATGATGAAAGAATTAGAAAAAGGAAAAAATGGAACAAGAGTGTTTGCGTCTCGAATTTTTTATAGCGAAGAAGTTCGTA
>Ga0183100_1000236_pt1 | contig 60786 bp, 56 predicted proteins | sample Biomet2_FD_127789 | JGI IMG/M metagenome (GOLD analysis project Ga0183100, IMG submission 127789) | Microbial communities from bioreactor (seeded with anoxic lake sediment) at LBNL, California, USA - Biofuel metagenome 2 | ecosystem: Engineered > Bioreactor > Anaerobic > Unclassified ...
GTGGTCCAGCTGGACACAAAGTCGAAATATTTTGTTGTCTGCGGAAGTTATTATTTTCATTGTCTCCTATATTGAGAAAAAGCCGGCATCACACCGGCTTATAAATCTTCTGTTCCATCTGGGATTCCTATTTCAAAAATGATGGGATATCAAAGATGTCTGTTCCGGTTTGACTTGTTTCTTGTTTTGGTTCCTCCTGGTCCAGTCCATCCTCTTCTGTCAGCGAACCGATATTCAATGAGTCGATACCAAAGAATTTGCCGGTTTCCGCATAGTTGCTGGGTTTGTTTTCAAATCCGGTTGCGATGACCGTTATGTGAAGTTCATCCTTCATGTCTTCGCGAACGGCTGCGCCGAATATGATGATGGCGTCCTTGTCGGATTCAGCCTGAATTTGATTGGCTGCGTCGGTCACGTCCATCATGCCCAAATCATATCCACCTGTAATATTCAACAGAATGGCTTTTGCCCCGGAAACAGTGGTTTCTAGCAATGGGCTGTCTATCGCGCTACGGACGGCATCCTTCACCTTGTCCGCCCCACGTCCAACACCGATGCCCATATGGGCGATTCCTCTGTCACGCATGACCGTTTCCACATCCGCGAAATCCAAATTGATCAATCCGGAGTCCCCGATCAAATCGGTGATGCCTTGCACGCCTTGGCGCAAAACATTGTCCGCCATATTGAACGCATCAAGCAGGGATGTCTTTTCTTCAGCGATCTGCAGCAGCTTGTCGTTTGGAACGACAACCATGGAGTCCACGTATTTTCTGAGGAACTTCACACCCAAGTCGGCATGTTCCCCACGTTTTCTGCCTTCGAAGGAAAACGGCTTCGTGACAACGCCTACAGTCAAAATGCCCATGTCTTTGGCTATTTTGGCAACGATAGGTGCGGCTCCTGTTCCAGTCCCGCCACCCATGCCGGCTGTGACAAAAACCATCTCCGCACCGGTGATGAATTTTGAAATCTCATCCATGCTTTCTTCGGCGGATTTTTGTCCAATTTCGGGATTGCCGCCGGCGCCAAGACCCTTGGTGAGTTTTTCTCCGATCTGTAGCGTGGCTTCGGCTTTACTGGCGGAAAGCGCTTGTTTATCCGTATTGATTGCCAGATAGGTAATTCCTGCCAATCCGTCGTCGATCATACGGTTGACCGCGTTACATCCGCCGCCTCCGACACCGATAACGACGATTCTGGCATTCTGATCCTCATTCATTTCAAACTGTAGCATCCTTCGATATCCTCCCATCTCGCAACATATAGTTGGCATGCCGATATTATATCATAGAAAAGCGGGGTTGCACAATATTTTCAACTGATTTCAAGCTATTAAGCAAGGCATTTTTACTCCAGGCTGGGGCTGAATGAACAGAGCTTGTCCGCACCCACATTAATGGTCCCGCGATGGATTCCTTTTTTGTAAAGGTCATATAATATTATCTGCAAGTTTCCTGTATCCATACTGTTCATAATATTCTCAGGTGTCCCCTTGCAGATCAGCCGATCATAAATATATGCCTTTATCACTACCTTGGAAATGTCTATCTTTTTGAAAAACAAGTCGCTGTTTTCCATGGTTTTCAGCATGACCAGGGTTTCATTGAACAGGCTTTTCTCTTTGACGGTCAGCGGTCTGCCCTCTTCCATTCCTGTGATGGTGAGGCCGATCAACAAGGTAAGTTTCGGTTCCTTGTCCGCCGTCCGCAGCACATATCCTTCGTTGTCGATCAAAATGTATTTTTTGTCCAGTGGGACTGCGGCGATTTCAGTGCGTTCATCCACATCCAGCACTACGGTGCCAGGTAGGCGAATACTGACTTTCGCGCTGTCGATATAGGAATCGCCTTCCATTTTTTTGATTGTCCGTCCCTTGTTCAAGAAGAAAGTGAAAATATTGCCACCGGTTTTAATGCCTGAAATTTTGACGATTTCCGCTTTCGTGTAGTTGTTGTTGTTTTGAACGGATATCTTGTCGATGGCAAAAAAACTCGAGGACAAAAACCAACCCAATCCGGCCAAAAAAATCAGTGAAATGAAAAATTTCAGCAGATAATGCTTTTTCTTTCGTTTCTTTCGTTTTCTCTCTTGGTTGGCTCCAACCAGCCTTTTTGATTTCTTTGTCATGCCTGGATGGTCTCCCAAATGATTTCAGTGGCGTCTTTTGGGGCGTTCGCTTTGCTTTTCAGACCCATTTCTTTGAGGACGGAAGGATTCTCCCGGAGATTTTGTATATGGTTGAGCAAATCTTCATCCGTCAGGTTCTTTTCTTCGATGACGATGGCCCCTCCGCTTTTGCCCAGCACATTCGCGTTGAACAGTTGATGGTCCCCTGTGACGATTGGCGAGGGGATCAGGATCGCCGGTTTGCCGCAGACTGCAATTTCTGAAACAGTCAGGGCGCCGCTCCTGCTGATCACCAAATCCGCCGCCGGCAAGTAATGGTTCATATCGTTAATATATTCAAGAATCTGTATATTCTCGTGAAGGATGATACCTTTCTCCATCAGTTCAGTCAAAACCGGAAGATAATAATACTTCCCAGGAACAAAAATAACAGTCACCCCCGGCATGCCATTGAATTGTTCAACCACATGAATCATCGCCTTGTTTATTCGACCCGCTCCCTGGCTGCCGCCAAAGGCCAAGATGATGAAATCTTCTTTGTCCAGATGAAGCAAATCTCTGCACCGTTGCATGTCGCAATTGAAAAACGCGCTGCGTACCGGATTTCCGGATACAACATGTTTTTCAGGATGACGAAACCCTGTCGACGCTTCGCGGAAACCAAGAAAGACTTTTTCCACTTCTCCCTCCAGCAATCGATTGGTCAATCCCGGTATGGCGTTTTGCTCCTGCAAATAGGTTTTGATTCCGCGCTTCGCAGCCCCTCTCAAAACCGGTGCGGAGACATAACCGCCTGTCCCGATGACCACATCCGGCTTGAACCTGTCGATGATATTCCCCGCATCCCGCGTCGCCACGGCGTAATCCATCATCACTTTCACATTCTGAAGCCAGTTTTTCCGGTTCAAACCACGCACTTTGATGAATTGGATTTCATATCCGCTTTGTGGCACCAGTTCACTTTCCTTGCCTTTTTCGGTACCTACAAAAAGAATTTGCGCTGTTGGGTCTTTTTCTTTTATCTTGTCTGCAATGGCGATGGCCGGATAAATGTGTCCTCCGGTGCCGCCGCCTGTCATTATCACTTTCATTTCCCACTAGCCCCCTTTGATTGTTTTGAAATATTGAGGAGAATCCCGATGGATCCCATGAACAGCCACATGGCGTTGCCCCCATAGCTTACAAAAGGAAGGGTCACCCCGGTGGGTGGCATGGAGGATGTGACGACAGCCACGTTCATCAGCACTTGTACCCCGATCATTATTGTTATTCCGGATGCGATCAACATTCCGAATCGATCTTTTGCGTTCACGGCGATCAAAATCCCGCGATAGATGAGTACTAAATAGCAAATCAGCAAGCCCAAAATTCCCAAATAGCCCAATTCTTCACCAATGATGGCGAGAATGAAATCGTTTTGCGGCTCAGGCAGATAGAGATTTTTTTCGATACTTTGTCCAAGACCCACACCAAAAAGTCCTCCGGACCCCAACGCCATCAAGGATTGGCATACCTGGTATCCATCCCCCAACGGATCTGCGAACGGATCCATAAAACTCATCACCCTTTTCATCCGATAACCGGTGCCGTCGGTCAATATCAATCCCACGCCGCCGGTTACGCCCAGGAGGCCCAGACTGATCAGATATCGCCATTTTAAGCCGGCCACAAACATCATTCCAAGAATAATGACGGAAACGATGATAGCCGTGGACATGTTGGGTTGTTTCATGATCAAGGCGCCGTAGATTCCTATGAGGACAAGCAACGGTAGGATTCCTTTTTTGAAAGATAAAATAATTTCTTCTTTTTGGCTCAGAAACCATGCGACAAACAAGATTGCGCTGATTTTGGCGACCTCGCCGGGCATGATGGTGATATCGCCGAAGCCCAACCACCTTTGCGCGTTGTTTCGTTCTATGCCGAGTGGGGTGAGGACAAGCAATAACAAAACGATACTGAAAATCAAAATCGCCCATCCGAATTTTTGATACACATGATAATCGATGACCGTGCCCAACCAAAGCAAGACAACGCCTGAGGCAACCCAGATCAGTTCCCGTATCAAATAGTAATACGGTCCCCCTTCATTCAGTGAACTGTAATAACTGGCGCTTGTGACCATCATTATCCCGAAAACAACCAAAATGGTTGTCACTACGATGACGGCAAAGTCCATCTGTGTTTTTTGTTTTCTTTTTACACGGATTTTGTTTGCTTCTGCCATGGTGTTTATTTTTCCAATCCGGCGACACAATCCTTGAAGTGCCGTCCACGTTGTTCAAAATTATCGTACATGTCCCAGCTGGCGCAGGCAGGCGAAAGAAGCACAGTCGTGCCGGGTTTGGCTTGTCTGAACGCCTCGGTGACACAAGCTTCCATGTCTTTGAGAATGATGGTTTTGTCAAATCCCTTCTTCTCAGCGGCTTCCTTGATTTTGACTGCGGTTTTTCCCATTAAAAGGGCAAGCTCAACTTTTCCGGGAAAGGCGTCAATCAATTCATCAAAATCCGATCCCTTGTCATATCCGCCGGCGATCAGGATAATAGGAGCGGCGATCGCCTCGATGGCTTTGATGGCCGCATCCGGATTGGTTCCCTTGGAATCGTTCACAAAACGGACGCCGTCGATTTCATCGACAAATTCAATTCGATGCTCCACCCCGGCGAATGTCTGTAGGGTACGGGTGATGACATCTGCGGGGATTCCGGCGAAATATGCGACAGCAGCCGCGGCCAATGCGTTTTCCAGATTGTGGGTTCCTGGAATCATCAACTCATCCTGGCGACAAAACTGGATTTCTTTGCCAGTTTGGTCCCGGATGGTCAGGAAACCGTCCTTCACAAAAGCTCCAAAAGGCAGGATCTCCTTTCGGCTGAACGGCACCACCGTGGCTTTTGCTGTATGGGCAAGCTTATAGCATGCTTTGTCGTCATAATTGATGACTAAAAAATCCGCGGCCGTTTGATTCTCAAAAATCCTTGCTTTCACTCGACCGTATTCCACCAACGTTTTATGACGATCCATATGGTCCGGCGTCAAATTTAAAATGGCGGATACAACGGGATGAAAATATTTTATTGTTTCCAACTGAAAACTGCTCACTTCTGTAATCATCCAGGTGTCTTCAGTGGAGAGGACTGATTTAGTGGTGACCGCCACACCGATATTGCCGACCACCTCGGCCTTGAGATCCGCATTTTGGAAGATCTCTCCTACCAAAGTGGTGGTGGTGGTTTTGCCGTTTGTACCGGTGATCCCTATATATTTGCCATGTCCCAGCTGGTAGGCCAGCTCCAGTTCACCGGCGACCCATACTCCTTTTGCCTCCGCATCTTTGATAAACTGCAGATCCGTGGGCACGCCCGGGCTCAGCACCACCATATCAAAGTCCGCCGGGTTTTTAGGCATCTCCGTAAAATAGCAGGTGACTTTTTCGTTCTCAAGATAAGTGATCAATTGGGGATCCATTTCCTCCGCCGTCTTATTATCCTGCACAGAAACGTTCGCTCCCTGATTCACCAGGGCTTGCGCGGCCGCGATGCCTGATTTTCCAAGACCGATGACCAATACCTTCTTATTATTGAATTCCCAAGCTGTTTGTGCCATGTTCTCTCCTACCTTTCAACCTTGGATATAATATCTTTATATTGACAGCATTGCGATGAAGCAAAATGCCAGAGTGATCAACCAAAATATTAAAACGACGACGGTTTCCTTCAAACCGGATTTTTCAAAGTGATGATGCAAAGGAGCCATTTTAAACAATCTTTTTCCACCGCTCGCTTTGAAATATCCCACCTGGAGCACGACCGACAACGCCTCCAGCACATATATGATGCCCACGATAGGAAGGAACAGCTCCATTTTCATGACAATGGCGGTCAACGCCACCGCCCCGCCCAAAGCCAATGATCCCGTATCTCCCATGAACACTTTGGCAGGATGGCGGTTGAACACAAGAAAACCCAGACATCCGCCTGATAAGGCAACATAGATGAGCGCCTCTTGGACAGCCCCCGCATTCACGGCCAACATGACAAAAAACAAGGCGACAATGGCAGTCACACCTGCGGCAAGGCCATCCAGCCCATCGGTCAGATTTATGCCATTGACCATAGCTAAAATTGTGAATACGATAAAGGGTATGAACCAGCCGCCAAAATCGACAAAATGATTCCAAAAGGGAACATAAACCTGGGTGCCGTAAGGAGACATGGTGGAGATATAGAATGCGAACGCCAGCGAAATCAACAGTTGAAAACCAAATTTTTGCCAGGCGCGTAGGCCAAGATTCTGTTTCTTGACGACTTTAAGATAATCATCCAGAAAGCCGATCATGCCAAAAAGAACGAATCCGCAGAGTGCGGCCCACAAATTACCGGTAAAAGATCCTCCGGAGAAGGCAATGCCGATGATGGAAGCCAAAAGGACGCCGCCGATGATGGCGATGCCACCCATGCTGGGGGTGCCGGCTTTTTTTAGATGGGACTCCGGCCCATCCTCCCGAATATTCTGGCCCGCCTTGGCTTTTATCAATGTCGGAATCAGGATGGCGGTCAGTAGCGTTGTCGCGATAAAGCCCACAACACCGATGACAGCAATATATATGGTACTCATATTGTCTCCTTTGTGTTCAGCAAATAGTCGGAAACCTCGTCCAGCGCCATACCGCGTGAAGCCTTGATCAATATCACATCGTTTCGGTTTATCAGTTGAGGCAATGCCGAAATCAAGGACTCTTTGTCTGGAAAATGTCTTCCTTTCGATCCAGCCCCCTTGGTGAGATTTTGGGACAGATCGCCAACGCCGATGATTAAATCCACACCGTTTTCAGCCGCGAAAATGCCTACCTCCCGATGAAATGATGCCGTTTCTTCCCCAAGTTCCAACATATCCCCCAAAATCGCCACCTTGCGGCCGCCTCCCATTGAAATCAGGGACAATATTCCGGATCTCATGGAATCCGGGCTGGCGTTATAAGAATCATCAATGATGGTCAAATGCTTGGCGTCTTTGGTTTCTTTCACGTTCAGGCGTCCGCTGGATTGTTTTAAATTGAGCAATCCCCTTGCCGCCTCCTCCATGGAGATGCCAAGTTCAATGCCCACCGCTATGGCCTGCGCCGCATTCATCGCTTGGTGCGCGCCTAGGACCGGCACGGTGAAGTGCCTTTTTTCTTGACCTGCCGTCAAGTCAAACTCAAGCATCTGACCGACTCCTTTGGCAATGTTGGACACTTTGAACTCATTGTCCATGTCTTTGCCAACAGATACGATGCGAAGGGGTCTTTTCAGATGACTGATAATTTGCTCCTTGGTGAGAAAGTCCTTCCCTTTTTGGATAATCAACACATCATCCGGGGCAAAACCGCCGGCAATTTCCAATTTTGCCCGAAAAATGCCTTCACGGGTACCAAAATGCTCCAAATGGGATTGACCGATGTTGGTGATCACACCAATATGGGGTTTGAATCGTTCAACGACCTGCTTTATTTCACCGGGATGATCTGTTCCCATTTCCAGCACCGCGACCTGGGTGTCCGGTTGAAAATCGAAAATGCACATGGATATGCCAATTCCGGTGTTCAAATTCCCCTTGGTTTTGCCGGTCATGTATTTTTGACTGCATATGGCGTCAATCATGTCTTTGGTGGAAGTTTTGCCGACACTGCCGGTAACGCCGATTTTGACGGCTTTCATTTCATCAAGTACAAAAGCGGCAAGGGTCATCAACGCATTGGTGGTGTCTTCCACCAATATGATGTTGGCGTCTTTTGCTTCCGGTAAATCTTTCGCTTCAATATGGGATACCACCCAATTTTTACAGCCGGATGTTGCGACCTGGGGAAGAAATTCATGGGCGTCGTGTGTCTGTCCAATCAACGCAAAGAACAAAGAGTCCGGAGACGTTTCCCTGGAGTCTTTGGTGATTTTTTCGATGGGCAAGTCCCCGTTACCTGAGATCATATGGCCTTGAACCGCTTCTGCGATAACGTCCAGCGTCAGTGCTTTCATTTATTTCCTCCAGTATAACCGATTAATTATACATCATTCGCTACTCTCTGTACAGGTATACAACCTCATCCGTTTCCGCTTCATCCCCGGGTTTTGGGTACTGGTCTTTGATGATGAAGTCCTTTCCGCTTGGGTTGGCGGGTGACACAACATACTTTAAGGAAGATCCGCCCAGCTTGCCGATCGCCTCACTGAAACTCTCTCCAATCAAATTGGGAACCGTTGTTTTATGGCTGCTGTTCACTTTCTTTTCTTCAGCGGTGTAGACCGGTTTGACATTCAGGTATCGAAGCACATTCTCCAAAATGACCTTGGCGCCGGGCGCCGCTGTCAAACTGCCGTATTTGACACCCTTCGGGTTGTCGACAATAATAAGGATTGCAACCTGCGGGTCATCCATCGGTGCCATCCCGACAAAAGAGGCGCAGACCTGATTGGTGTATTTGCCATTTTTGGCTTTGTAGGCCGTTCCTGTTTTGCCGCCAACCCGGTACCCCGGAATTTTTGCTGTTCCCGCGCCGCCTTCGGACACGACGGATTCCATCATTATTCGGACTTCCTTTGCCGTTGCTTTGGATACTGTCTGTCGAACCTTGACATTGGGGAATTCCTTGATGACCGTGCCATCCTCCGCAACGATTTTTTTGACCAGTTTCGGCTGCATGAGCATGCCGTCGTTGCCGATGGAGCAAACAGCGGAAAGCAGTTGAATGGGCGTGACGGCGATTCCCTGGCCATATCCCATGGTTGCCAGGCCCACCGGTCCTGCGGTTTTTTTGTTTTGTAGAATGGAATTGGCTTCACCCGGATAGTCAATTCCGGTTTTTTGCGTGATGCCGAAAGTTTCCATATATTTATAATATTTATTGATGCCGATTCTTCCTGCCAATTCGGCAAAAACCGGATTGCAGGAATTGCCAAGAGCCTGCGTCAATGTTTCAACGCCATGGGGATTTCCAATTCGCCAACAATGGAGTGTCACTCCATGGATTTTAATAAAACCTTTACACACAAAAGTTTCGTTTTTCGCCACCAAACCTTCTTCCAGGACAATGGATGTTGTCATGAGCTTGGCTGTCGAACCCGGTTCATAGGTATCCTGCACCAGCGGGTTCCTCCACATGTTGTTCAAATAATTCAGTTGGTTTTCGCCGGTCAATGAAGCCAGTTTCTTCTGTGCTTTTTTTGTCAGTGGGGTTCTGGGCGAATTGGGGTCAAAGGACGGTGTCGCAGCCATTGCCATGATTTCGCCGGTCTTTGGATTCATCACAATACATCTGACGCCATCCGCACCAGTGTCTTTCATCACCTGAGTCAGTGTTTTTTCCACATAATGCTGCACCACTTCGTCGATGGTCAATTCCACCGTGGCACCATTTTGTGGCTTGTAATATCGCTTCAGGCCGTAGGAAAGAGGATTTCCAGAGGCGTCGGTATCCAACACCCATCTGCCCGCCACACCCTTCAGGTATTGGTTGTATTGGCGTTCCAGTCCGGTCAAACCATTGTTGTCGTCTGTCACGCTCCCTAAAAGCTGAGAGGCGAAATTGCCCAAAGGATAGAATCTTTTTGTTTCTTCGGTGATTGATACTCCTGGAATCTTGGCGGCTCTCACCTTATCTGCGGCGTCCCTGTCCAAATACTTGGCCACTTTCACCAGGGATTTTTTTTGAGAGATGAGATCCAAGATTTCTTTTGGAGTCATTTTTAAAATGGGGGATAGTGTTTTGGCATATTCAGCCTGTTTCCCGTCTTTGATATCGGAAGGCCTGGACCATACGGAATAGCAGATGGAGCTGACAGCCAGTTCTTTGCCTTTGCAATCTGTGATGTTCCCACGTTTTGCCTCCAGCTCCTCATCGTTTGTTTGTTGCAGAATCGCCTTTTTGCTCAAATCTTCTCCGTCCACAATTTGCACAACCCCCACACGAATGCAAAGCGCCACAAGCACAAGGCAAAAAATCCCGAAAAAAAGGATGATTCTATTTTTGCTGTTTCGCTCAAAACCCGGCATTTCTTTGATCCTTTCTGAAAGAAAAGTCAGACAAACATGATCTCCATCATTCAATTGTCTGACTGATATATTCTATACGGTTGTAGTGCTCGTTGCAATCACGTATGTCAGTTAAATGCGGCCTCTTTCAATAAAGTGGCAAAATCGCTGCCCGGCGCTTCCTGTCCGGCGATTTCGACATACTGGTCCGCCCTTGGATAAACCATCCCCAATTCCTTGGTGGCTTTCTGTTCAATGGTCTGCACATTGCTGGCGCTTTCAATCTTGATGTTCAGTCCGTCGACTTCGCCCTGCAACATGGTGATTTCGTTTTTCAGTTGGTTGTTGTCGTAGGCGATGGATGCCGCATAGGCCGAAGCGATGATGGCTCCGATGCAGATCAAACCGACCGCCAGAATCAAAATCATCACCTTGCGGGTGTCGACGATGGTTCGCTTGGCGACCTTGGTCTTTGGCGCCGCAGTACGCGGTCTCATGTCAAAGCCGTATTTTGAATAATTTCCCTGATATTCCATCCAATGTTCTGCTGTAATCATTCTATTCTCCGCCTTTTCTCAATCACACGCAACTTCGCGCTTCTGGAACGAGGGTTTTCCTCCAGCTCCTGCTCTCCAGCAATCAATGGTTTTCTTGTTATTTTGACTATATCCGGCTGTTTGCCGCACACACACTGGGGAAATTCCTTGGGACATGTGCACGGATTCAGTCTTTGTTGAATGATTTCTTTTACGATCCGGTCCTCCAGGGAGTGGAACGTGATCACACACAGACGTCCTCCTTCGTTCAGCACATCGCAGAATGATGTCACAGCCTTCTTCAATTGGCCCAGTTCATCGTTCACTTCAATGCGAATGGCTTGGAATGTCCGTTTGGCGGGGTGCGGGCCTTCCCGTCTTGCCGCCGCCGGAATGGCTGCCTTTATAATGTCCACCAATTGTGTCGTGTTCTCGATGGGTCCTTTTTTTCGTTCCTTGTCGATAAAGGAAGCGATCCGGGTGGCCCATCTCTCTTCACCATATTTGGTGATGATGTTGGCCAATTCCTTTTGACTGTATGTATTGACAACGTCATATGCTGTGAAGGCGTCATCCCGGTTCATTCTCATATCCAACGGTGCTTCCTGCATGTAGGAAAAGCCTCTGTGTGGGTTGTCCAGTTGGAAGGACGAAACCCCCAAATCCAGCAATGCGCCATCGATGCCCGGCACTTTCAACTCGTCCAGAATGTCTTTTATTTCCGAATAATTTCTTTGTACAAAAATCTTTTTGCAAGGATATGGTTCCAGTCTGTTTTTTGCCGCGTCCAGAGCGTCTTGGTCTCTGTCAATTCCGATCAGCGTGCCATTTGGACCTAGATGGCTGCATATGGACTCCGAATGTCCTCCGCCGCCCAGTGTGCCATCCACATATATCCCGTCTTTTTTTATATTCAGTCCTTCGATGGATTCCTCCAGAAGAACCGAGGTGTGCTTAAACGTATTCATATTCGCCATCATCAGGCAACTGCATTACTCTCTCATACTCGTCCCTGCTCCAGATTTCGATTTTGTTGATGAAACCTACGGTGACGACATCTTTTTTGATATCCACCATCTCTCGGAGTTTCTGGGGGATTGTAATGCGATATTGGGAATCCACCTCGACCTCGACGGCATTTGCGGTAAATTTTCGAATTCTTCTTCTTGCTTCCTCGGATCCCGTCGGCAATGCCATCAATTCTCTGGCGTGCTTCTCCCACTCCTCCAATGTGAACAGGTAGAGGCAATGGTCGTTGCTCTTTGTAAGATAGCACTTTCGTCCAAGTTCGTCTCTGAACTTGGCTGGTACGATCAGGCGGAATTTCGCGTCTATTGAGTTGTAATATTCTCCTGAAAACATGAATGATTCCTCATACCACTGTGCCAAAAATAGTACAAATGCGTCCTATTTGAATACCACTTTACTCCACTTCACTCCACTTTACAACCATTTTGCAATAAAAAATGGGCCGAAGCGCCCACTTTTTTGGAATTAACTTTTGATTTCCGAGGAAAACAAATCTCACCCCCAATATGTTGTATCAATTTTCATCAGACACCCAAGATATCGTCGTATCCAGACCTCAAATTATCAGATAATTCAATGGGAATCGGTTCATTCAGCATCAGTAAATCCGGCTTGACCAGACAGTCAAACGCCAATGCGACAACTCCTGTTTTGCATGCACGCCGAAGAGCCGATCCGAACGCAGGGTCCATTTCATCGTTGGGTCGGAATGATTTCATTCCCCTCATTTGGAGTACAAACACAACATACCCCAGGTACCCGTCAACGACACCCTTTTCAAGCTCTTCCAGATGCTTTCTGCCCCGCAGTGTCGGGGCATCGGGAAATCGGGCATGGGCGTTGTCTTCCAGGGTCACTCCTTTGACTTCCAGCAATGCGATACGGCCCAGACAATCTTCCACAATGAAGTCAAGCCGGGATTGGCCGACGACTTGTTCCCGTCTGTACCGATATGGCTGACACATTCCAGGAAGCGGCAGGTTCCCATGGCTCAGTGCTTCTCCAACGATTTCGTTGGGTGCCTGGGAATCAATGTTGAACAACATCTCCCCCTTTTCAACGGCAATCAAGGAGTAACGGAGCTTACGGCTGCCCATGCTGTTGCAATGGTCGGTCAAGTACACAGTTGCCCCGGAAACCAGCAGTTCTCTGCACCTGCCCGTATTTTTGACATGAGCCCGAACTTTGACTCCTTCAATCATGACTTCCGCGATAAACCGATTGGGTCTTTCTATAAAAATTCCTTGCACAATGTATTCGTACTTCATGGGATTATTGTAACAAACTTTAGCGGAAAAACAAGGAAAGAAGTTGAGAACAAGGTTCCCGCAGAGTATAATGTCTTGTAAGGCTGATTCACTGCGACAGAAAAGGAGAAACAGTATATGCCCAATCCAGTGGCTTTTCATCTTTTTAGTTTAGATATACGTTGGTATGGCATTTTGGTTGCCACAGGGATTGCCCTGGGGACTCTTGTCTTCTATAGAAGGGGCCCCAAACGCGGGATATCCGGCGACTCGGTCCTTGACATCCTGATTATCAGCATTCCGGTTGGCGTCGTTTGCGCCAGACTGTATTATGTCCTGTTCAACTGGGATTATTACGCCTTGGATCCCATTCAAATCCTGAATGTGAGAGGCGGCGGGCTGGCGATTCATGGAGGTCTGTTGGGCGGTCTGCTGGCGGCTTGGCTGGTTGCCAGACACAAAAAGATCCACTACTTGGATATTGTGGATTCCGTGGTGCCGGGTTTCGCATTGGCTCAGGCCATCGGCAGATGGGGCAATTATTTCAATGGTGAGGCCCATGGCGGACCCACCGACTTGCCTTGGGGAATTATGGTCAATGGAGAAAAGGTGCATCCGACATTTCTGTATGAATCCATATGGTGCTTCCTATTGTTTCTCTTTCTCATTTGGTTGGACCGCAAGCCGCGTTTTCCGGGTCAATTGGCTTGCCTCTACGGCATATTGTATTCTCTTGAACGATTTTTTGTTGAATCGCTTCGGACCGACAGTCTGATGCTGGGGCCTTTCAAACAAGCTCAGCTGCTGAGTCTTGCCGTTATAATCATCTGCATTTTTTTATATTACTATTTTCGAACAAAAACAACACCGGGTCGGGATGTATGGCCTGATGTTGAAGATAAAGGAGACCATTCATGAAATTAGGTATTGTTGGCCTGCCAAATGTGGGCAAAAGCACATTGTTCAACGCCATCACCAAATCCGGCGCCGAGGCGACGAATTATCCGTTCAGCACAAAGACCGCCAATGTTGGTGTTGTTGCTGTCCCCGATTCCCGGCTCCCCATTCTCCATGAAATGTACCATTCCAAAAAAACCACCTACGCGGCCATCGAGTTCTGCGATATCGCGGGTCTGGTGCGGGGCGCTTCAAAAGGCGAAGGTTTGGGCAATAAATTTCTTGCCGATATCCGGCAGGTTTCGGCGATTGTCCACGTGGTCCGGTGTTTTGATGACGACAATGTCTTTCATGTCGACGGCAAAGTGGATCCCATGTCAGACATCGAAACGGTGAATCTTGAGCTGATCATTTCAGATCTGGATATTCTGGAACGCAGACGGGACCGTACAGTCAAAGCGCTGAAGGGCGACAAAGAAGTGCAACGTGAAATCGATATGCTCAATAAAATCATTTCTTGGCTTGAAGACGGCAAGCCGCTACGCACCATGGATCTCAATGATGAGGAGTCCGCTTTTGTGAAAACACTGGAGATGCTGTCCAACAAACCGGTCATCTACGTGGCGAATGTTTCAGAGGATGATGCCGCCGACGAGGGCGAGGGCAGCCAATATGTGACAGATATGAAAATTTTCGCGGCGGAGGAAGGATCCGACGTCGTGGTGATTTCCGCCAAGCTTGAAGCCGAATTGTCCCAATTGGAAGAAGAAGAAAAAGCCATGTTTTTAGAAGAGTTGGGTATTGCGTCTTCTGGATTGGACAAGTTGATTCGTGCGTCCTACCACCTGCTGGATTTGATTTCATTTTTAACAGCCGGCCAGGATGAAGTCAGGGCTTGGACAATACGAAGAGGCACAAAAGCCCCCGGTGCGGCCGGCAAGATCCACTCGGACATTGAGCGGGGATTTATCCGTGCGGAAACCATCCCCTTTGAAACCCTCGTTGAATTTGATGGGAATCTGGCCCATGCCAAGGAAAAGGGTCTTTTGAAGCTGGAAGGCAAAGAGTATGAAGTGAAAGACGGCGATGTGATCAATTTCCTATTCAATATATAGCGATGGGTCAGCTGACATCCCTAGGGATTTTCTTGAGAAGGAGGACGAGGTGGTTCTATGATGACACCGCCTCAATTGTACGATGATGAAACCAATCAACTTATATATCGATCATACCTTGTTGAAGCCGGAAGCCACTGGAGCGGATATCAAAAAGTTGTGCGCCGAAGCCAGGGAATACCATTTTTATTCAGTTTGTGTCAATTCCAGCTATGTCGAGCTTGCGGCAAAGGAACTTGCCGGTTCCGATGTGAAAGTATGCGCCGTTGTTGGATTTCCCCTGGGTGCCATGGGATTGAACGCCAAGGCGTTTGAGGCGGATCAAGCTTGTCTTCATGGCGCCTCGGAAATCGATATGGTGCTTCATATCGGTGCCTTGAAGGAAGGTCGATATGATTACGTGGCAGACGATATCGCCGCGGTCGTTTCGGTGGCTGCGGATTATCAGGCAAAGGTGAAGGTGATTTTGGAAACTTGTCTGTTGACAAAAGAGGAGATTATCAAGGCCTGTCAATTGGCTGTTCACGCTGAAGCGGACTTTGTCAAAACATCAACCGGTTTCAGCACCGGGGGGGCAACCGTCGAGGATGTCGCGTTGATGCGTTCCACGGTTGGAGACAAAGCTCAGGTAAAAGCCTCCGGCGGCATTCGTGATGCGGCCCGGGCAAAAGAAATGATTGAAGCCGGCGCCGACCGGTTGGGCACCAGTGCGTCCATCGCCATCGTGGAAGGTGTCCGTTCAGCACCCGGTGCTTCCGAAGAGAATTATTGATCGGCAGGATCACGACCGAACGATGTGCAGGACCACAAATTGGTTCATAACAAAAGACTCCGCCCGGTGATGGCATTCAAGCCCTCGCCAAACGGAGTTTTTATTTTAGGTGGTTTGTTTGATCTTACAGGGATTTGATGACTTCTCCCACCGAATCGGTGCCCAGTCCGGCTGCATTGCCTTCATCGGTATCCAGATGAATCTCCCCATTGTGGGCCGCTCCGGAGCGCACCAGCACATTGTTGAAAATCAGGCCTCTTTCGCCTTCAACCTTGACACTGACGAAATCCTTGTCCTTTACATTCAGCACTTCAGCCTGGGAGGGAGACAAGTGGACATGTCGCAAGGCAACAATCACACCGTGGTCCAATTCCACTTCTCCTGCAGGACCAATAAGTTTGCAGCCCGGAGTACCGCTCAGCTTTCCGGATTCACGAACCGGTGCCTTGATGCCGACTCCACGTGCATCCGTCGCTGCCAGTTCCACTTGAGTCTCCGGACGAACCGGTCCCAAAACTCTGATGCCTTTCAAGACTCCCTTTGGACCCACGATGTCCACTTTCTCTTCGCAGGCGAACTGACCTGGCTGGGTCAAATCTTTGGTGGGAGTCAATTGGTGGCCCTTCCCGAACAATGTGTCCACATCAGCCTGTTGTAGATGTAAATGCTTGTTTGAAAGACCAATTTTTACCTTGTTACTCATTTGTTGCTGTTCCTCCTTTATTAATCCTCGGCTAAGCAGCTGATATACGGCAGCTGCCTGTACTTCTGATTGAAGTCCAGGCCATATCCTACAATAAACTTATCTTCAACGGAGAAGCCAACATAATCGCCGTACACGTCGGCCCGTCGTCTGGCTGGCTTGTCCAACAAAGCACAGATTTTGATACTCTTTGGTTTTCGGTTTTCAAGATATCCCGTCAGGTACTGAAGAGTGATTCCGGTATCCACAATATCTTCGACAATAATGACATGACGTCCTTCAATATCGGAATCCAGGTCCTTGTTGATTTTGACTACACCGGAACTCTTTGTCGCGGCGCCGTAACTGCTGACCGCCATAAAATCGATTTCAACGTCCAGGTCGATATGCTTCATCACGTCCACCATCCATGGCACCGCTCCCCGCAAAATCCCAACGAGCAAAACGCTCTCCCCTTTGTAATCTTCAGTGATCTCAGCGGCGATTTCAATGGCGCGCTGTTGAATTTCTTCTTGGCTGATCATGACTTGGCCAATGACCTGACTTTTATTCATTGCTTACTCCTTGGTTCTTCTTTTGTATGTTGCGTGGATTCATCTTCTTTGACTTCATACTCCACATTATTGATCACTTTTTTGCCTTTGAATTTTCCGGAAAAATCCTCTGTGTCACCCAGCCAATATTTGTCCAGCGTGTCACGAAGGTGCCAGGAAATCCAAATCCATAAAATCAGATCATCAATCCAGCCGACAGTGAACAATAAAGGTGGAATCAAGTTGAACGGCAAAACAAGATAAATAAGGCCCCCTATCACCAGCGCTTTCTTACGTCGTGGGACCGTCTTGTCCTTCATCATGAAACGAATCGCTTTGATTCGCTTAAAAAATATATTTATGGCAACAAAAAACTGCATCGAATCTCCTTATTCCTGATTCTTCAGCACAGCATCCATGGCCGCCAATAAATCTTCATGACCGGTTTTGTTCAGTGTGGAAACCGGAATAACCAAGTCCTCCGGCGCCATACCCAATGTTTTTCGGATCACCATCAATGATCTTGCCATCTCATTGCGGGATATTTTGTCAGCCTTCGTCGCCACCACCAGTCCATCCAGCTGAAAGTGCTTCAGATAATCGTACATCTGAATATCCAACGTGGAAGGAGCATGGCGTATATCAACCAGCTGAACAACCTTAACCAAGCCTTCCCTGTTCTTGAGGTACGTCTCGATCATCTCTCCCCAACCGGCACTGATGCTTTTTGACACTTTGGCATAACCATAGCCGGGCAAGTCCACAATTCTGAATGCGTCATTAATATCATAAAAATTGATGGTCCTGGTTTTGCCGGGATTGCCGCTGACCCGTGCCAGGCTTTTACGGTTTGTCAACAGATTCAGCAAGGATGATTTCCCAACATTGGATCGACCTGCAAAGGCGATCTCTTTTTTGTCCTCGGTGGGATACTGCTCCTTTTTTGCTGTGACTGCAACCAGTTCGGCCTTTTTTATTATCATTTTTTTGGTCCTATCAGCACGTACTTGATGGCATCGTCCACAGAACGGATCAAAACGAATTTCATCGCTTTACGGACCTTGATGGGGATATCTTCGATATCCTTTTCATTGTCGGCCGGAAGCAAAACCATTCGGATGCCGGCCCGATGGGCGGCAAGCACTTTTTCGCGGATTCCGCCAACCGGCAGAACGTTGCCTCTTAAGGTGATTTCACCGGTCATGGCCACGTCCTTTCTGGCCGGGGTCTTGGTCAGGGTGGAGATCATGGCGACACACATCGTCACACCTGCGGAAGGACCATCTTTCGGTGTCGCACCTTCAGGTATGTGCAAATGGATGTCCAATGATTTGTAGAAATCATCGGCAATGCCGAATTTTGTCGCCACGGAACGGATGTAGCTGATTCCCGCTTTGGCGGATTCCTGCATGACATCGCCCAACTGACCCGTCAATTGAAGCTGACCGGTGCCTGGGACGGCGGTGGTTTCGATGAACAGGGTATCCCCGCCAACGATCGTCCAGGCCAAACCGGTGGTTACCCCGATTTCGGCTTCTCCTGCTATTTTATCATATCTGTATTTCTTTTTGCCCAGATAATCGTCCAAATTTTCGGCCGTGATGGAAAATTTCTTTTTTCTGCCCGAAACGGTCTTGCGGGCGACTTTTCTACAGACATTGGCGATTTCACGTTCCAGATTTCGAACGCCGGATTCCCTCGTGTAATAATTGATCATGTCCCTGATGGCATCCTCCGATATAAGGATATTCTCAGGCTTCAATCCATGTTCAGAGACTTTTTTGGGGATCAAATATTTTTGGGCTATATTGACTTTTTCTTCTTCGGTATATCCCATGACTTCAATGACTTCCATACGGTCGAGCAACGGTCTTGGGATCGTTTCGGTCGTATTGGCCGTGGCGATGAACATCACCTTTGAAAGGTCAAACGGAGTCTCCAGGTAATGGTCTGTAAAGTCTTTATTTTGCTCGGGATCCAAAACTTCAAGCAAAGCGGATGCTGGATCTCCTTTGAAATCCGCACCGATTTTATCCACTTCATCAAACAGGAACACCGGGTTTTTGGTTCCGGCTTCCTTGATCGCATTGATGACCCGACCGGGAATCGCTCCGATATATGTTCTCCTGTGTCCACGAATTTCGGCTTCGTCCCGAACACCGCCCAAAGACATGCGCACAAACTCACGGTTGACAGCTCTTGCCACTGATTTTGCAATCGAAGTCTTGCCTGTCCCCGGAGGTCCGACCAGACAAAGAATGGGTCCCTTGATTTTTTGTGACAATTCCACAACCGCCAAGTATTCCAGCACCCTCTCTTTGACTTTGTCCAGTCCATAATGGTCTTCTTCCAAAATGGCCTCAGCACGCTTCAGGTCGATGTTGCTGTCTGTTTCCTTATTCCAGGGCAATGCCAAAATGGTTTCGATGTAGGTTCTGATGACAGCCCCTTCTGCGGACGACGCCTGCATTTTTGACATCCTTTTTATTTCTTTTTCGATTTTTTCACGGGTTTTCTCCGGCAAATTCAGCTCTTCCAACTGTTTGTACCAGAGATTGATTTCACCTTCCACATCTTCATCCGTTCCCAATTCTTCCTGGATGGCGCGCATCTGCTCCCGCAAATAGTATTCCCTTTGATTTTGATTGATTTGGGTCTTCACCTTGCTGCTGATGTCATGTTCGATGTTGAGGATCTCGATTTCCTTGACCAATATCGTATTCAGCTGGTCCAAACGTTCCGTGATGTCCAACGTCTCCAGCAGCAGCTGCTTGTCTTCGACCTTTAGATCCATGTGGCCTGCGATCATATCCGCGAAGCGGCCCGGTTGGGTTATGGTCGCCACGGTGGGAAAAATGTCCGAGGAAATCTTTTGATTCAACGCAAGATAACTGTCGAAATTCCCCAGGACCGAGCGCATCAGCGCCTGCATTTTTGCAGGAACCGTTTCAGGTTCTTCATCGGGGATTTCGGAAACAGCGCACTTGAAATACGGGACTTCGAATAGAATTTCTTCAATTCGTCCCCTGCTTATGCCTTCCACAAGCACTCGGATGGAATCTCCCGGCAATTTGAGCATTTGCTTGATTTTTGCCACAGTTCCCATTGTATAGAAATCATCATTGGTGGGCAAATCCGTCGATTCGTCTTTTTGCGCCGCCAAGAAAATATACTGGTTTTTGATCATCGCCTTTTCAAGGGCATTGATGGATTTTTCTCGTCCTATATCAAAATGCAGAACCATGTTGGGAAAAATCGTCATGCCCCGAAGCGGGATCATGGGCAATACCAGCTTGCCGTCTTCTCTTACTTCGATTTTATCGTCTGCCATTGTACTCTCCTTCGTGATATATTTCATATCCGTTCATTATTGGAAAAAAGAAGGCGACCTAGGAAGCCGCCTTTTTGTTTGAGTCTAAAAGGACCAAAGTCGGCCTTACTTCCTCATCCACTGTTGCCTTGGTGATGATGCACTTCTGCACATCTTTTCGGGATGGAATTTCATACATGATATCTGTCATGATGGTCTCCATGATGTTCCGAAGTCCTCGTGCGCCAGTTTTCTTTTCCAGGGCTTTTGAAGCAATCCTCCGAATCGCTTCGTCTTCGATTTCAAGCTCCACATTATCCATGGAAAAGAGTTTTTTGTACTGCTTCAACAATGCGTTTTTTGGTTTGGTTATAATCTCCACCAACGCATCCTCCGTCAACGGCTCCAGTGTCACAATCACAGGAAGCCTTCCGATGAACTCCGGTATCAAGCCGTATTTCAGCAAGTCCTCCGGTTGGACGGTCTTTAGGGAAACCGGTGTCTCGCTTTCATTTTTGTTCGATGCGGCGTTGAATCCGATAACCTTCTCTCCCATTCTCTTTCGAATGATTTTTTCGAGTCCGTCAAACGCACCGCCACAGATGAACATCACGTTGGTTGTATCAAATTGAATGAACTCCTGATGGGGATGCTTCCTGCCGCCCTGGGGAGGGACATTGGCCACAGTCCCTTCGAGAATCTTGAGGAGAGCCTGCTGCACCCCCTCGCCGCTGACATCCCGTGTGATGGACGGGTTGTCGGATTTCTTGGAAATCTTGTCGATTTCATCGACATAGATGATACCCCGTTGAGCCTTTTCCAAATCATAGTCCGCCGCCTGCAGTAGTCGTAGAAGAATATTTTCCACATCTTCGCCAACATATCCGGCCTCCGTCAATGCGGTGGCGTCGGCAATGGCAAAAGGAACCTGCAGGATCTTGGCTAGTGTTTGGGCAAGAAGAGTCTTGCCCGATCCGGTTGGGCCGATCATCACGATGTTGCTTTTTTGGAGTTCAACACCGTCCTGTTCTTTTTCCGATATGCTCTTCACTCTCTTGTAGTGGTTGTATACCGCTACGGAAAGCGCTTTCTTTGCTTCCTCCTGGCCGATGACGTACTCCGACAACGCTTTTGCCAGATCCCTTGGTGTGGGGAGGACAAATTCCTTGTCCGCTTCCAGCGCCGGAGGCTCTTCAAGACCTTCACGGATAATATCCAAGCAAAGGTCGACGCATTCGTTGCAGATATATACATCAGGCCCGGCCACCAGACGTTTCACCTGGCTTTGTGGTCTGCCGCAAAATGAGCATTTTATTTCTAAATTTTCGTCGTATTTTGTCATTAGGTTTGTTTTCTCCTGTTATCGGGAAGTGATGACTTTGTCGATCAATCCATAGGCGGCCGCGTCAGGGGCACTCATGAAGTTGTCCCTGTCGGTGTCTTTTTCGATTGTCGCAAAGTCCTGTCCGGTATTTTCGCTGAGTATTCTGTTCAGCTTCTCTCTGGTCTTGATGATCCATTCCGCGTGGATTTTGATGTCTTCGGCCTGGCCGTGAATGCCGCCCAGCGGTTGGTGGATCATAATCTCGGCGTTGGGTAGGGCAAATCGTTTGCCTTTGGTTCCCGCCGCCAAAAGGAATGCGCCCATGCTGGCTGCCATTCCAACGCAAATGGTGGATATGTCGGGCTTGACGTATTGCATGGTGTCAAAGATAGCCATGCCGGCCGTCACCGAGCCACCTGGGCTGTTGATGTAAATGCAAATGTCTTTTTTGGAGTCTTCCGCCTCTAAAAAGAGTAATTGGGCCACAACCAGACTGGCCAAATGCTCGTCAATGGCTTCACCAATGAAAATGATCCGGTCCTTCAGCAGTCTGGAAAATATATCGTAGGAACGTTCACCCCTACCATCCTGTTCTACCACATATGGAATTAAAGCCATACTGCTTCTCCTTCCTTCGTCTCTTGTATTTATTTGATGACTGCCTTGTCATAGATGAAGTCCATGGCTTTTCGCATTTTGATGTCTTTCTCCAAAAATGCCATGTTTTCGGCTCCGAGCATCTCTCGGATTTTGTCCGCTTCGATTTTGTATTGGTCTGCCATCATATTGATTTCGTCATCCAGTTCTTCCGGTGCGACGGTGATTCCTTCTGCCTGGGCTACAGCGGATACCAGCATTCGAGTTTTCACCTTGCGGTATGCGTCTTCTCTCAGTTCTTTTCGGAATTCATCCGGATCCTTTTGTAGGTATTCGAAGTATTTTTGCAAATCCAGACCCTGTGAACGAAGCTGTTGGTCGAATTCCTGCATCATGGAAGTGATTTCATCATCAACCAGGACTTCGGGAATGTCGATTTCGTTTGCTTCGTATACTTTCGCAAGTACGGAGTCTTTCATTTTCAAAATGGCCTGCTCTTCTTTGGAAGCTTGAAGCTTCACCTTTGTATCCGCCTTCAAATCGTCCAGGGTGTCGAATTCGCTGACGTCTTTGGCGAAGTCGTCATCCAGTGCAGGTTTTTCTTCTGTCTTGATTTCATGGACTTTGCACTTGAAGACCGCTTCTTTGCCAGCCAGCTCTTCGGAATGGTATTCTTCAGGGAAGGTTACCTTGACATCGCGGTCCTCGTTGACACAGATGCCGATCAATTGCTCTTCGAATCCGGGGATGAAGCTGTTGGAGCCCAATTTCAAGGGCTGTTGTTCTGCGGTGCCGCCTTCAAACTGATGCTCACCGACAAATCCCGCGTAGTTCAGCAGTACTGTATCGCCGGATTCGGCAGGTCTGTCAACAGTGACCATTCTGGCGTTTCGCTGTTGAAGTTTTTCAAGTTCGGCATCAACGTCCGCATCCAGTACTTCCACATTGATCTTCTCGGACTTGACACCGATATAATCCTTGACTTGAATTTCCGGATATACATCCACGGAAACGGTGATGGTGAATCCCTTGCCTTTTTCCACTTCGCCAAACTCCACAGAAGGTTTGTCGATGACTTCCAGGCCAAGTTCTTCGGCCGCTTTGGGATAAGCGTCATTGATCATTGTGTTGATTGCGCCTTCAAGAAAAATTCCTTCGCCGAAATGTTTTTCCAAAATGCTTCTGGGCGCTTTGCCCTTGCGGAATCCATCGATCTGGTACTTGTCCTTTGTCGCCTGATATTCCTTGATTATCGCCTGTTCCAGCTCTTCGGCAGTGAATTCAACCGTAAACTTTGCGTTGTTCTTTTCTTTTGAAATAAATGTTGCTTTCATGTATTTATTCTCCTTCAATTGTTAATGCTAAATTTTGTCAAGCAGGGCAAGGCCCCGTGCGAATTTACTTCTGGTTTCCGGCTCCAGTCCATATTTTTGGGAAAGATGCTCCCCCAAGGCCACAAGACTTTCTTCTTTGCCGGAATATAGTTCGATTTCAGCCTCGCAAATCGGGCTGGTCCCATTTTTGGTCACGATCGACCCATAATCCAAGGCGATTTCAGCAATAGCCTCATTGGTATCTACCCTGAGCTTTCTTCTTGAAACATGGACTTCCATGATTCCGATGAGCGGTTTGTTCCCAATGATGTCAAGGAGTTCTCCGCCGATTTCACTCTGGGCGAATACCGTTGGGTCCGGCTCTTTCGGGTGGTTTCCCTCTCCCAAATTGATATTCAATTCTTCTCGGGTATGTAAAGGGCCTGTTGCCTTGCCATTCCATTTCACTGTGGCGATGACACGGTTTCCTTCGGATCTGATCCGATATGCGATGTCATGTTTCAGCAAGTCAAAGGTTGCTGTGTCAAAGTAGATGGCTGACAGTTCTTCCTGGGATCTGGATCCGTTTTCTTCCATCTGTTTGATCTCATCGTCATCCCACATGGCGTCAGCGATTTCACTGCTGCCGATGGAGTACTTCAGTTCTATTTCCATAGCGCTCCTTTCTTACGTTGCGAACTCAAATATTTTACCATTAAAGTTCAAATAATACAACAGAAAAAACCAATCCCAGTCCCTTTGGCATCCCGGCACAATTGGAAAAAAACAGCATTTGCGCTCAGCCTTCCGGATGCAAATGCTGTTTATGTTTTAGGTGGAATGAAATCCCCATGGAATTCATGCTTACATGCTTGTGATGACGGTTCCCGTCAGTCCCTTCAGCGCGTCAACCGCTTTGTCAAGCGATGTGATGATGGCTTTTTTGTCAGGGTTGTTTTCGACGAATTTCATGGCCGCCTGAACCTTCGGCAACATGCTGCCTGGGGCGAATTGACCATCCGCCACATGTTTTCTCGCTTCTTCCAGACTCAGGTGGGACAAATTCTGTTGGTTTGGCTTGTTGAAGTTCACAGCGACTTTTTCGACTTCGGTAAGAATCATCAACACGTCGGCATTGACGCTGTCCGCAAGCAAACCTGCTGCGAAGTCTTTGTCTATTACCGCCGCGACCCCTTCCAGCTTGCCGTCTTCATGTTCCACCACAGGAATTCCGCCGCCGCCGCAGCTTACCACAACAGTGGTGTCCCAAAGGGTATTGACGGCACCCAGTTCAACAATCTTTTTGGGGATGGGCGACGCCACCACACGACGCCATCCACGTCCAGCGTCTTCTTTCATGGTGTATCCCTTTTGTTCAGAAATAGCTTTCGCTTCTTCCTCTGAATAAAACGGTCCGATGGGTTTGGTGGGGTTTTGGAATCCCGGATCTTTTGCATCCACAACGACCTGTGTGACGATTGTGGCCACCGGAATATCACGGCCCCGTTTTCTGAGGGCATATTTGATGCTTTGCTCCAGGTGGTACCCGATGTATCCCTGGGACATGGCGCCGCAAACGTCGAACGGCATTGCCGGGGTGACGTCTTTCGCCGTTTCGGAGGCCAACAAAATTCTGCCGACCTGCGGTCCATTGCCATGTACGATCCCCAGCTCATAACCCATGCAGCTGATGTCTGCGATGTGTTCGCTGGTTTGCCGAACCACATCCAGTTGAGCCTCTGCCGTGGCAGGACCCGATCCGGATTGCAGGGCGTTTCCGCCCAGTGCAACAATTATTCTTGGTGCGCTCATTTATTTCTCCTTTTTTCGAATCCATCCTCTGAACAGCGGACGACCGCTTCAGAAAACTAAATATCTTCTCTTGCCACCGGACAGCTCATGCATCTGGGGCCGCCTCGTCCTCGTGACAGTTCTGAACTTGGCATGGTGATGACTTTTATTCCTTTTTTGTCCAGTAAGTCATTGGTGACGTAATTTCTCTCGTAGGTGATCACAACGCCCGGCGCGATGGCAAGGGTATTGGATCCATCGTTCCATTGTTCGCGTTGGGCGGCGATGGCATCGTCTCCACCACATCGAATCAATTGTACTGCCGGCAGTTTCAATTCTCTGCTCAGCACATTCTGAAGACCTTCCTGCAGGCTTTTGAACCGGATTTTTTTGTCTGGGCCAAGAGTGATTTCATAAATCTGCAATGGACCTTCAATTTCGGGGTGTATGGTGAATTTGTCATAATCGACCATGGTGAACACGGTGTCCAGATGCATGAATGCTCTGGACTTGGGAATGTCGAACACCAACAGTTTTTTGAATGTGGATTTGGTCAGCAGGTTTTCGGCGAAACGTTCGATGCCGCATGCGGTGGTTCGTTCACTGAGGCCGATGCCCACCACGTCCTTCGATATGACCAGAACGTCTCCGCCTTCAATGGAATAATCCTGGCTGTAGTCGTACCAAAGATTGGTCCCGTCGGGAGCGAAGTCTTTGTTGTATTTGAACATATACTCCAGCAGCAAGGCTTCACGCCGTCTGGCTTTCGTGCTCATATGGTGCACATTCAGGCCATTTCCCACGCAGGCTCCCGGATCTCTTGTGAAATACAGGTTGGGCATGGGATCGGTGTAATACGGATAAGATGAGGCGATGAAGTCCGCGAGCGACACGACATGTGAGATCTTGACATCGCTTTTTTTGATGCCCGCAATGACCGTTTCGACCATTTCCTCAGTGGATTTGTTCAACAGATAATCAGCCAGGGACTCTCTCATTCCCTGGGAAGTGATGTTGCTTTCGGTGAGAAACTCATCGACGAAGGTTTTTCTTACCTTGGGGTCCTTCAACGCCTTTTCGGTTTCCTCCACGTAGTAGACAACCTCTGCGCCATTTTCCTTTAGAAGCTCGGCAAAAATATCGTGTTCGTGCTGGGCCACTTTGAGATAGGGGATATCATCAAAAAGCAATCGCTCAAAATTGGCGGGCACCAAGGCTTCGATTTCATTGCCAAGCCGATGCAAAAGAACTTTTTTCAATTTACCTATTTCTGAATAATTGTATATTCCTCCGGACATGATGTTCCTCCTTCCGGTGCTAGAAATAATGTGCTTAAGGTCCTTTAGGCGATTGTCGCGACAATGACCGCTTTGATGGTGTGCAGTCTGTTTTCGGCTTCGTCAAAGACCTTGGAATGTCTGCTTCGGAAGACTTCATCAGTCACCTCTCGGATGTCATAACCTTCTTCCTTTTGTGTCTTGGCCATTTTGGTCTCGAAATCGTGGAAGGAAGGCAGACAATGAAGGAAAATCACGTCTTTGTTTTCGGTAGCGTCAAGCATCTCTTTGGTGACGCGGAATGGAGTCAACAGTTTGACTCTCTCAGGGATCTGCGCTTCTTCTCCCATGGATGCCCAAATGTCGGTATAAATCACATCGGCGCCTTTCAGAATGGCTGGGTCGGATGAGACCTCGATGACCGCTCCGGTCTGGTCTGCGACTTCCTGAACCTTTTTGAGGACCTCTCTGTCCAGCTCGGCGGCCAACACGTCGGGACCGTATGCGACATAGTGCATGCCCAGTTTTGCGCAACCATACATCCAAGCATAACTCATGTTGTTGCGGATGTCTCCGCAGAAAACCACTTTAACCTTGTTCAACGGTTTGGCGACATGTTCTTCGATGGTCAGCAGGTCGGCCAGAATTTGGGTGGGATGATCGATGTCGGTCAAACCGTTCCAAACCGGAACCCCTGAGAATTTGGCAAGATTTTCAACGACTGACTGCTCATATCCACGATATTCAATGCCGTCGAAAAATCTTCCGAGAACTTTTGCCGTATCTTCCAGCGATTCTTTTTTGCCCATCTGGGAGCTGCCGCTGTCCAGGAAAGTCACGTGGGCCCCTTCGTCCAGACAAGCCACTTCAAATGCACATCGGGTGCGTGTGGAAGTCTTTTCGAAAAGCAGGACAACGTTTTTTCCTTTCAACACTTCATCATGAATGCCCGCCCTCTTTTTGTCTTTGAGATTGTGGGCCAGATCCAGCATATATCGGATCTCCTCAGGGCTAAAGTCCATCAGGGTTAAAAAGCTTCTTCCTTTTAAATTCACTGCCATTTTAGAATCCTCCTTTTATAATATAAAATCGTATTTAAAACAGTTTCAGCGCCTCTTTCAGCAACTCCATCATACTCTTAAAAAATCAAAATCAAAGTGCCAGTAATAATGTTTTTCAGTGTGCCAGCAAATAGTCGTGAATCATTGACATACCGCGGTCTATCTGCTCCGCTGTCGGATAAGAATAATTCAGCCGGATGAAGGACCCGCCTCTTTTTTTGTCCAGATAAAAAACGTTGCCGGGCACAAAGGAAACCCCCGCCTGCTCCATGTTGTGGAAAAATAGTTTCATGTCGATATCCGACGGAATTTTGCACCAGATATACACGCCGCCGCCGGGTTTTCGGTAGGTTACGCCTCTCGTCTTCATCCGATCCAGCCAACCACACATTCTGTCGCGTTTTTTTCGGTATTCCTCCTGAAAAAGCTGCAGCTTTTGATAATACAAATTCGTTTCAAACGACTGAGCCAGCAATTTTTGGGACAGCCAATCCAGCGAAATCAGGCGGACCGAAACCAGATTGGACAAACTGTCTATCAGACGCTTGGGACCTGCAACAAAGGCGATGCTGACGCCAGGCACAAAAGTCAACGCGAAGGAAAAAATGTAGATGACGTTGCTACCCCCGTCCAGCGCCTTGATGCGCGGCAACTGGAGTCCTTCATAATTCAAGTCTGAAGCGGCATCCTCTTCGATGATTGGCACTTTGTATTGATAGGAGAGATCGAGCAGTTGTTTTCTGCGAGGCAAAGACAAGCAGGTTCCTGTGGGGTCCTGGAAGCTGGAATTGATATAGATGAAACGTGGATGGTGTTTTTCGATGAGCGGCGCCAGATTGTCGCAAATCATCCCGTCTTCGTCGACGGGCACAGTGATGATTTCTCCGCCGGCCAGTTTGATGGTTCGAAAAACATCCGGGGACAGCGGCTCCTCGGCGATCACCGTTTCACCAGGTTTCAGAAGCAATGTGACCAAAAAGTCCAGCGCCTGGTTCATTTCGGAAAAGACCTGTATTCCCGAAGGCGAGGCGTTGATTCCTTTGGTGTGCAGAAAAGCTGCCAGATGTTTTCGCAATGTCAAATCACCGGCATAAGGGGTGTAGAAATAGGAAGTGCCATGACTATGGGTGAGAATCTGTTGAATGCCAGTGGCAATGTCCTTTTTCATGTAAACCGTCGGGGAAGAAATTCCACCGGCAAAAGAAATGGAGCCGGCATCATAGGATTTGGAATAAAGATCATCGAAATCGCTTTCCAGATGCAAGTATTCTTCTTTGATATAGGATTCCCAGTGGACACCCTTCCGTTTGAGGGGATGGCTCCGGTTGATTCCGTCGTCCGTGTCGGAATTCTGTTCCATTCTGAATTGCACTCTATATCCAATCCCTTGGGTGGACGCCACAAATCCTTCGGATTTCAGTTCGTTGTAGGCCTTGGTCACTGTGTTGCGGTGAACCCCGATGGCGGCCGCCATTTCCCGCTCTGAAGGCAATACAAAACCATCCAGCATCTCACCGGCGAGGATTTTCTTTTTGATGGAGGCGAAAATCTGTAGATAATATGGTGTTTTATCTGTTTTATCAATGGATATCAACATTTTTCCCACCATGGAACTGATAATAGCAGACTTCAAGTCTGCCGTTGTACAATTTGCGTCTTCGGTCGGCGGGTCGGCCCGCCACCTGTTGTTCCACCGTCTTGTCGGTGGTGATGAGGAACAGCGACCAGTCAGGATGCGCCTTGAGAAATCCATTCAGGGCACCATATATTTTATCGATTGTTTTTTGATCGCCGATTCTCTCCCCATACGGAGGGTTTGTGATCAGAATGCCTCTTGGTTCTTGGGAAGATAGGGTTGTAATATCTTCAATCCTAAACTGAATGGCATCCGACACTCCGGCTTCCAACGCATTTTGACGGGCGGCCTGAATGGCTGACTGATCCACATCGGAGCCAATGATTTGAATATCCGCATCCTTTTTGATGGACTCAAAGGCTTTCTTTCGTTCCTCTTTCCATATGGAGGCCGGTATGCTGTGCCATCCTTCTGCGGAAAAAGAGCGGGAAAGCCCTGGTGCGATATTCATTCCGATCAGCGCCGCTTCGATGGGGATGGTGCCCGAGCCGCAACACGGGTCCACAAGCAACCTTCCTTCTCTCCAGAATGAAAGTTGAACCATGGCTGCCGCCAACGTTTCTTTGATAGGCGCTTTCACATCCTTTATCCTATATCCCCTCTTATGCAGTCCGGCACCGGTTGTGTCGATGGTCAGCGTCACCCGGTCTTTTAGGATTGTCGCTTTTATTTCGTATGTGCCGCCGGTCTCTTCAAAGTTTCTGATGCCGTAAGTGTCAGACAGCCGGTCAACCACAGCTTTCTTGACGATGCTCTGGCAGGTGGGCACGCTGTGTAGGGTCGATTTCACCGATGTCCCGTTCACAGGAAATTTCCCGTCGGGAGGTATAAAAGTCTCCCAGGCGATCCCTTTGGTTTGCTGGTAAAGCTCTTCAAAGGTCTTTGCCTGAAACTCGCCTAATCGCAACAAGACCCGATCGGCGCATCGCAGCCACAAGTTGGACCTGACAATTGCTCTTTCATCTCCCAAAAAAGTTATTTTTCCATCCTCGCTTTTTAGGATCTTGTAGCCAAGCGCCTCTATTTCTCTTTTGACGACGGCCTCCAGGCCAAACGTCGCCGTTGCTATCAGTTCAAGTTTCATCGATATGCTCCTCGCTCGGGATTTCTCCCCCTTTTTCTAAGATTCAATAAAGGCTATCTCTGACGAGATAGCCTATGGACGCTAAATATAAGATTGACGTTTGTTCAAGCGGCTGCTTTCGATCACCCGAAGGTTGTCCAATGCCATGCCTGTACCCTTCGCCACGCATGTGGTGGGTTCTTCGGCTATGGTCACCTTAATGCCGGTTCGCTGCTTGACCCGCTTGTCGATGCCCCAAAGAAGGGCGCCGCCACCGGTAAGAATGATGCCGGAATCGCTGATGTCCGCCGCCAATTCGGGCGGGGTCCGCTCCAACACGCTGTGGGCGGCTTCGCAGATTTGCTGCAAAGGTTCATCCAATGCTTCCAGCATATCGTTGCTGGTCATGGTGACTTCCCTTGGTAGACCTGTGACCAAATCCCGGCCGCTGCACTGCATTGTGACTTCTTTGGCTCTGGTGAAAGCGGTGCCGATTGATTTTTTGAGTTCTTCGGCCGTCCGCTCACCTATATACAGTTTATGTTTTTTGCGCATGTACTTGATAATGGCTTCATCGAATTTATCTCCGGCCACTTTGATTGAAGTGCTGGCGACAATGCCGCCCAAAGCGATCAATGCGATATCCGTGGTCCCGCCGCCGATGTCCATGACCATGATGCCGCCGGGTTTGGAAATGTCAAGGCCGGCGCCGATCGCAGCGGCAATGGGTTCTTCAATCAAATTGACATCTCTTCCGCCAGCTTGAGTCGCGGCTTCCCGAACGGCCCGTTTTTCGACTTCCGTCACGCCACTGGGCACACAAACCATAATTCGAGGTCTAAAGAAACGGCTGGTTCCGCAAGTTTTGCGGATAAAATATTTGAGCATTTTTTCGGTGATGTCGTAATCCGAAATGACGCCGTCACGAAGCGGACGAACAGCGATGATGTTGGCTGGTGTTCTGCCCAGCATCTGTTTGGCGTCCTCTCCGACAGCAAGTATTTCGTTGGTGTCTGTATTGATGGCGACGACGGAAGGTTCATTCAGGACGATGCCCTTACCCTTCATATATACCAGAACATTGGCTGTCCCCAGGTCGATTCCAACATATTCTGTGAATCCCATTGTTGATTCTCCTCTCATGTGCGGTTGTAAGCCCGCTAAAATATTATATCCATTTGTTGTAGATTATTCAATCCCTTTTTACTTCTTGCCATATTCTTTTGTGTTATAATTGGGGAAAAGATTTCTGGAGGTGAAGTATGCTTTACTTAAAAAACGATTATAGTCTGGGTGCCCATCCCGCTGTGTTGGACGCATTGGTTCAATCAAACATGGAATGCGCCGATGGCTATGGTCTCGATGATCATTGCAGGGAAGCGGCAGAGATGATTCTTCGCCGTATCGGCTGCCCCACTGCGGAAGTTCACTTTCTCCCCGGCGGCACCATCACCAACATGACTGCGATCGCAGCGTTTCTTAGACCACATGAAGCGGTGATTTCTCCGGATACCGGACATATTTGTTGCCATGAAACCGGCGCCGTTGAAGCGACCGGGCACAAGATTATCCACGTGCCCACGACAGACGGCAAAATCCGTCCCGACCAGATTGATGACGTCATGATTTTCCATGAGGATGAACATTATGTGAAACCCAGGTTGCTTTATATATCCGACAGCGCCGAAACCGGCGCTTATTACCTGAAGGAAGAGTTGGTCGCCCTGCGACAATGCTGTGACAGACATCATTTGCTTCTTTATGTGGATGGCGCCAGGATGGCCATGGCCTTGACCGCTCCAGGCAACGATGTTGTAATCGAAGATTTTCCCAAGATTGCCGACGCCTTTTATATCGGTGGTACAAAGTGCGGAACTTTGTTTGGTGAAGCCTTGGTCTTGGTGAACGACGCGCTGAAACCGGATTTCCGATTCCTCATCAAGCAACGGGGCGGCATGATGGCCAAAGGACGTTTGTTGGGCGTCCAGTTTCAGGCTTTGTTGAAGGATGACCTATATTTTGAATTAGGCCGACATGCCAACATGCTCTGCGCCCGGCTGGCGGAAGGAATTAAAAAAGCCGGCTACCGCTTTGCGGTGGAACCGGCCACCAATCTGATTTTCCCCATCTTCCCCGACAGCCTGATTGACGATTTGAAAACCAAAGTCATGTTTGAAGGATGGCGAGCTTATAAGGATGGTACTTCTGCCATTCGGCTGGTCACTTCCTGGGGAAGCACCGAAAAGGACATCGAAGATTTCCTTACGTTGATTACTGAACCGAAATAATGGACTCCGTCACTTGTTTCAACGCATCGGAGGAAGCTTTTTCTGAAATCAACAAGGTACACGCTACCTTGTTGTTTTTGTCGTACCAATAGGTCACCCCGACTCCGTCGGGTCCGGTGGCCATACTGAATGTGGCATTATCGGCCAAGACGGTTTGCTGGTTGCTTAATGTGGTGGCGATTCCAGAAGCATCCATTTCCTTGTCCGCGGATTCGATATAGTAGTTGTATGTCAAGCCATCCAAGGCAAATGTGATCAGACCGACTTTACCGTCTATAACGCTGTATGTTTCATTTTCGATGGTTGCGGGAAGCAGGATTTTGATGCCAAGTTCGTCCTCAACCTGTGCCGCGCCTACAACCGCAACGGCCGCCTGTTTGGTCGTCGCCGAATCTGAAGCCAATTTTTCCTGTTCGTTGGTGCAGCCGACACTGACGGCAACAACTAAAACCAGTGCGATCAGCAGACACACAATTCTTTTTTTCATGATGAAACGACTCCTGTCCTGTTGAATTTCCCGAAACAAAAGGGGCCTTAGCCCCCGTGTTTTATGGTGGAGATGGCGAGAATCGAACTCGCGTCCAAAAGCACTTCCGCAAGAATTTCTCCGAGCACAGCCTTTGTTGATTTATTTCGCTTTCGGTGGACCTCAAAGGCAAGTTCCTCCGTCAGCTATCCCGTTATTCCCTTATGCTACCGGGAGCTTGCATAAGGTTGTCCTACATTGTCGACGCCGGTGATCGGGCCTGTAGGGGAACCCGGACCGACGCGCGGGCAGCGAATTAGGCTGCGTATGCGAATGTGTTGTTATTTTTAGCGTTTATATTTAACGTGCCTTTTTAACGCAGACTGGCAAACTGCGGCTCGCTTATCTTGGTTCTGTACCCCTGTCGAAACCTGTACATCCCCATTTGACTGGTTTATTATACCCCAGCAGTGTAAATATAACATCTTTTTTGTGCCGCTGGGTGAACGTTTGGTGAATTTATCTTCCTTCCTCCTTGATTTTTTGGATTTCCTCTTCCATTTCAACGATTTCCGCCTCTTTTGAGGTGATTTCTTTGATGAATTCCATCACATCCGGATCGGCGTTTTCGTCATCTCGATATTTTTCATAAAAATACCGTCCGATTTTCTTTTCGGCGTTGTTGATATCCGATTTCAGAGAAACAATCTTTGCTTTGTGTTTCCCCATTTCAAACACATCGCCTGTTTTGTCGGCTGCCATCCCGGCCATTTTTTTTGCTTTGTCAAAAAAATCTCCCATTGTGTTCTCCTTTCTCCACGCGTCTTCCGTTCGGCGAACCGGTTGGGGTCTACCGTTTTTTTGCCTGTTGCATCCGCCTGTCGGCGTCTTTTTTGGCAAGGTCATGACGCTTGTCATATAACTTTTTACCTTTGGCCACCGCCAGCTCCATTTTGGCCCGTCCACGGTCATCCAAATATAATTTCAGCGGAATCAAGGTGAGTCCCTGTAGGGTCGTGTATCCAATCAGCTTATTGATCTCCCGTTTATGAAGCAACAGCTTTCGCGGCCTCAAAGGCTCCACATTAAAGATGTTCCCAAACTCATAGGGGCTGATATTCATGCCATAAACAATCACTTCACCGTTCTGGATCTTTGCAAAGCTTTCGGCGATACTGGCCTTTCCCTGTCGTAAGGACTTGATCTCAGTACCGGTCAAAACAATGCCTGCGTCATATACTTCTTCAATGAAATATTCATGCCTGGCTTTGCGATTGTTGGCGATTGTTTTTTGTTCACTCATGCGATTTTTATACCCTTTTCTATAGCAATCCAAACTTTCCAAAAGGATAAACCCGAAGTATGGCTTTGCCTGTTATGTCTTTGATTGAAATACAACCGACTTCCTCGCTTCGGCTGTCGATGCTGACGATCCGGTTGTCCCCCATGACGAAAACCCGGCCGTCCGGCACCACATAGTTTTTGAAGGAGCCAGGCGTTGTGCCATCTTTTGTGTAGGGTTCTTCCAAAACCTTGCCATTGATTTCCACAAAGCCATCGGAGATGGTAATCTTATCCCCGGGCAAGCCGATGACCCTTTTGATGAACAGTTCTTTCAGCCCGTCGGTGTTGTGGGGAAAAACGACGATGTCCCCCCGCTTGGGTTCTCCAAAAATTGTGTAGGCCTGCTTGCTGACAATCAAGTAATCGTTGGCGTAAAGGGTGGGTTCCATGGACGTCTTTTTGACGATGATGGGTTTCACCAGTGTCACGATACAGACCGCCACAAGGATTACAATGATGATATCCCGTATCAGTTCTTTCATGAATCAGATTCCTCCTATTTTGTCGAACGGATAAAGCCTGAAAAAAGCTTTTCCGATGATGTCTTTGATTTTTACCGGTCCCACTTCCTCCGACCGGCTGTCCAGGCTGACCGGCCTGTTGTCACCCATGACGAAAACGCAATCGTCCGGCACTACATAATTGTACAGCGCCCCCGATGTCTCCCCATTGGCGCCTCCCATGATATAAGGTTCCTGGATGCGCACACCGTTGCGGTAGAGTATCCCATTTGAAATGGTCAAAACATCGCCCGGAATGCCGATCACTCTTTTGATCAGCAGTTTTTCTTTGCCTTTATCGTCCACCAAGTGGGAATGGAAGACAATGATATCGTCATGTCCAACATCGTTGAGAAGATACGCCTGCTTTGCAATCAGCAAGTAATTGTTCGGTGCCAATGTGGGCATCATCGAAATCTCTTTGACAATCGTCGGTCGAACCAATAAAGATATAACCAGTGCCAGCACCAGTGCCAGCAAAATATCCCGAACAATAGATTTCATTTATTCAATCCCTCCAACTTCAGATATCGGCCAAATCCTGAACCGAACGTTGCCTCGAATTTCTTTCATATCGACCGGTCCCAACTTGGAAGAACGGCTGTCCATCACCACATCACGGTTGTCGCAGAGCAGAAACACTTCCGTCTCACCAAGTTCGACTGTCATGTCGCTCCCAAGGTCTCCCTCGGCCGCAGCGACTTTGTATTCTTTGTTATCCCGGTATAATTTGCCGTCCTTGATGGAAATGGTCTCCCCTGGGAGCCCGACCACACGGGCGATGATATTGTCCTCGGACAAGGCTGGCGCCGCATCTTTTGACAAGAGCACCACACTGCCGATCTTTGGGATCCCCCGTTTGACGGAAAAAGTTTGTTTGGTGACCACCACCACCGTTCCATTTTGTATGGTGGGAGCCATTGAAGCGCCTTCCTGAACTTCAGGGGCGATGAACATGGTCATGATCATGGCAAACACAATCGCATAAAGGTAAGGTCTGTTTCGCTGCTTCCATGAGCGGTCATCTTGTTCTCTTGAAGTCATTGATCAATTCTCCTGCAATGCGTTGGAATGCTTCGGGCACAGGGGCTTCCACCACATTCCCTTCGATGATAAGTTTATAGGCGTGAAGCAATTGGGTCGTCAACCCGAATCTTGCTTTCATCTCCCGGTTGATTTTGGCATTTCCGTATTTCACATCCCCAATGATCGGGTATCCGGCGGCGGCCAGCTGGGCTCTGATCTGGTGGCTTCTGCCAGTGATCAATTGTACCTGCACCAACGTATATTCTTGGGCCTTCGATCCGGGGTTGGAGTGTCCTTGGGGTTCGATCCGGCTTTCCATCCATTTGCCTTGGTCATCGGCTTCATCGAGAATCGTAACTTTGTTCAGCTCTGTGTCTTTCGTCATGCTGTCCCGCAAAACCAATGGCGCTGTGAGATTTCCCGACACAATGGTCAGATAATATTTTTCGATGGAGTTCCGTTGCCGGATCATTTTGTTCAGGCGTTTGAGGGTCTCGGCGTCTTTGCCGAAGATGACCAGTCCGGTGGTGTTCCGATCCAACCGATTGACGGGTGACGGCACAAATGTTTTTTCGATTCTGGGAAGATATTGTCCGCTTTCGGTAAGATAACCCAGCACTTGGTTCGCCAGTGTGTTTTTCTTTTCGGTGCTGTCCCCGTGTGTCAGCAGGCCGTACGGTTTGGACACGACCAGCAACTGCTTGTCTTCATAACAGATGGTGAACTGGCGAAGCGCCCGGACTGTTTTTTTTGTTTCCCGAAGTTGGGCCGCTTCTTCCCCTGAAATATAAATATCGACCAGATCACCTTCCATAAGAAAGGTCTCAATTGCGGTTTTCTTTCCGTTGACGCGTACGTCCTTTCGTATCATTTTGTAAATTCTACTCAGGGAGGCTTTGCGGAAGTATTTGCGCAAGAATCGATCCAGCCGTTGTTCTTGTTCGTTTTTTCCGATTTCCAGTCTAATCATAAACTTTATTATACATCAACAGGCCGCTGAAATACACAGGGTAGTTGAAATATTTCGCAAAAAATACCCCCTTATCCAATTGGTATTTTCCCCCGTTTATGGTAAAGTGTAATTGGAAGGAGAATAATCATGAAAAGTATAAAAGATATTATTTATGACAAAAGTGACATCGCCGTGGCCTTGATCATTTTGCTGATTGCAGCCGCAATCATCTTCAACAGGATAGATGCAATAATGGACTATCCTTCCACCTTTGGACCAGTCCAATAAACGTCACCTAACACTTGGCGAACAGAAGGAGGGAAAAATGGCTCTCGTTACAAGCAAAGCAATGTTTGAAAAGGCATTGACAAGAAACTATGCGGTCGGCGCTTTCAATGTGAACAACATGGAAATCATTCAGGGAATCGTGGATGCGGCAAAAGTCGAAAATGCAGCCCTGATTCTCCAGGTTTCCGCCGGTGCCCGAAAGTACGCAAGACCTGCTTATTTGATGAAATTGGTCGAAGCTGCTGTGTTGGACACAGGTTTGGACATCTGTCTCCATCTGGATCATGGTGAGGATTTTGAAATCTGCAAGAAGTGCGTGGATGACGGGTTCACCTCGGTCATGATCGACGGATCACGTTTTCCGTTGGAAGAGAACATCGCATTGACGAAGCAGGTCGTCGAATATGCCCACAGCAAGGGGGTCGCGGTGGAATCGGAACTCGGAAAGCTGGCAGGTATTGAAGACGCCGTGAACGTGGATATCCGATCGGCCACATTCACCGATCCCGACGAGGCGGCTGAATTTGTGGAAAAGACAGGCGTTGATTCTCTGGCGATCGCCATCGGGACAAGTCATGGAGCCTACAAGTTCAAAGGTGAGCCTTATCTGGATTTTGACCGGCTCAAAACAATTCATGGATTGATCCCAAACACACCGCTTGTTCTCCATGGCGCATCCACCGTGCTGCCGGAGTTTGTTGCGATATGCAACCAATATGGAGGCGATATCCCCGGCGCTCAGGGAGTGCCTGAAGCGATGATTCTGGAAGCCGCCAAATTTGGCGTTTGCAAAGTCAACATCGACACCGATCTTCGCTTGGCCATGACAGCTGAAGTCCGTAAATATTTGGCGGAGCATCCGGCGGATTTCGACCCAAGAAAGTATCTGGGCCCGGCCCGGGATGCCATTCAGGCCATGGTGCAGCATAAAATCAAAAATGTGCTGAACGCTAGCGGTACTCGATAATAAGTTTATTCTTCATTTCCCATAATTTTTGGGAAAGATCGACATAATAGGTCTGAGGATTGTCAAAACGGAGCATTTCGTCCCACAATGTATTGATTTGCGAGGCGCAATGCTCTTTTATTTGATCAATGGCAGGAGAATCGTAGACCCTTGTTCCCTTGCGGAACAATTGAACCCGAAGATTTTGCGCCACGAAGTTTCGAAGTGTTTTCGTCTTCCATGGAGAAATTTCATGAAAGATGGTGTATTCATCGCTGCAGGGCATTGGTTCTTCATCCAATGTGATCAAGTCCGCCAGGCATCGCCCCGTTGATTTGTCATAAAATCGATAAAGGGATTTGAATCCCGGATTGGTTATTTTTTCTAGATTCTCGCTGATTTTCATCTTTGGGAGGATCTGTCCGTCTTTTTCCAGGGCGGACAGTTTGTAAACGCCGCCAAAGACCGGTTCGGATTTGGCGGTGATCAGCCTTTCACCAACACCAAAGGAATCAATGCAGGCTCCCTCATGGATGACTTCTTTGATGATAAACTCGTCCAGTGAATTGGAAACGACAATCCCACACTGGGTCAACCCCGCCTGATCCAACATCTGCCTTGCCTTTTTGGTCAAATAGGTCACATCTCCACTGTCGATGCGGATGCCCATTTTGTTGGGCCGCATTTCCTGAAACACTTTGATGGCGGTGGGCACACCGGTTTTCAATACGTTGTAGGTATCCACAAGGAGGACGCAATTGTCGGGGTAGATTTCGGCGTATCTCTTGAACGCTTCATATTCAGAGTCAAACATCTGCACCCAGCTGTGGGCCATGGTACCCATGGCCTTGATGCCAAAATCGCGATCCGATACCGTGCACGCTGTCCCCACACATCCGCCGATATAGGCGGCTCTGGCACCGTACACCGCGGCTGAAATGCCATGGGCCCGTCTTGTGCCAAACTCCATGATGCCTCTCCCGTCCGCCGCTCTGACGATGCGGTTGGCTTTGGTTGCGATGAGGCTTTGATGGTTGATGATCAACAGCACCATGGTTTCGATGAACTGCGCCTGGATGACAGGCCCCCTGACGGTGATGATCGGTTCTCCCGGAAAAATCGGAGTGCCTTCGGGCACTGCCCAGACATCGCAGGAAAATTTAAAATTTCGGAGATAGTCCAAAAACCTGCCGTCGAATTCCTGTTTCTCCCGAAGAAACTCGATGTCCTCCTCGGTAAACGAAAGGGCCTCCAAATACTCCATCAGCTGTTCCACCCCGGCCATGATCGCAAAACCGCCGTTATCGGGTATTTTGCGGAAAAACATATCGAAGTAACCGATGTCATCGGCCATTCCTGTTTCAAAATAACCGTTTGCCATGGTCAGCTCGTAAAAATCCGTCAGCATGGTCAAGTTCACTTTCTCAAACATGAAGCGTTTCCTCCAGTCTTCCTTTTTCACGGATCACATAATATCCGGCTGCCAAAACGATGACGCCGCCCAGCATTTGCATTCCGGTAATCATTTCCCCAAGGAGCAGCCACCCGAAAAAGGTGGCGGAAATAGGCATGAAGTTGGCATAGACGGAAACCGTCGTCGGCCCAAGGGTGTAAAGCGCCGCGACATAGATATAAAATCCAATGCCACCGCTGACAATTCCCAAATACAGCACCTCTCCCACCACCGCAGCGGTCACTTTGGACGGATCCGGTAAGTTGGCCATGGCGATTGGCAGAGACAACAGCACGGTGCACGTCAACTGATTGAAGGTCAACGTCAAAGGCTGATACCTGCCGCCAAGGTGGGAAGTGATGAAGTTGTACATGTTCCAAGTGATGATCGCCCCCAGGCACAAAAGGTACCCGGGCAACCGGCCCTTGAGGATGGTGTCGAAATCCAATCCGATGATCATGGTCAAGCCTCCAAGGCTGACGAAGATACCCACCATCAACGCAGCGGATGGCACTTTGTGGAATGCCGCCCATTCAATGAAAATTGAAAGAATGGGCACGAAGGTCAGCATCAGAGTGATCAGGGACACCGGCATATAGTTCATGGCTTCATAATCCATGTAATAGTAAAGGATCTCGCCGGTGATGGCACACAATATGAAAATCCAAACATCCTGGCCTTTCATGAAGGAGGTGCCTTCCCGCCTGAATTTGATGATTCCCACCACAACAAGAGCCACGGCATATTTGAAAAATATCAGAGTCAGGGAATTCAGTACAATCATGGCGTCTTTCGCCAATGAATATTCAAATCCCCAGGATATGACAATCAGCGCCATCAGTAAATGGGCCATTTTTCGGTTCATTTTTTTGATCGGGGTTTTCGGTTGGTCAACTGCTTTCTGTCTCATTCCTTCTCACTTCAGTATTTTGCGCAAATATTCACCAGTATAGGAGTTGGCGACGTCGGCCACCTCCTCGGGCGTTCCGGCTGCGATGACGCGACCGCCCCGGTTGCCGCCGTCAGGCCCCAGGTCAATCACATGGTCGCCTCGTTTGATGACGTCCAGATTGTGCTCGATCACCACCACGGTATTGCCGGCGTCTGTCAGTTTGTCAAGAACCTGGAGCAGTTTGTCCACATCGGCGAAATGCAGTCCCGTTGTGGGTTCATCCAAAATATATAAGGTCTTGCCGGTGCTTCGCTTGGAAAGTTCCGTCGCCAGTTTCACACGCTGGGCTTCCCCGCCGGACAACTGGGTGGATGGCTGCCCAAGTTTGATATATCCAAGGCCCACTTCCTCCAATGTGACGAGTTGTCTGGAAATGCTGGGTAAATTTCGAAAGAACTCCAGCGCTTCCGTGACGTTCATATCCAACACCTGAGAAATGTTTTTTCCTTTGTATTTGACTTCCAGGGTTTCACGGTTATATCGTTTTCCTTTGCACACCTCACAGGGTACGTAGACATCGGGGAGAAAGTGCATCTCGATTTTGATGATGCCGTCGCCGCTGCAAGCCTCGCATCTTCCGCCTTTGACGTTGAAGCTGAAGCGTCCCTTTTCATAACCCCGTATTTTGGACTCCGGCAAGCTGGCGAACAGATCCCGAATGAAGCCGAACACGCCGGTGTAGGTGGCCGGGTTGGACCGTGGGGTGCGACCGATGGGAGACTGGTCGATGTCGATGACTTTGTCGATATGTTCAATGCCCAGAATGTCCTGATGCGTCCCTGGCTTGGTCTTTGCCCGATTGATTTTTGCCGCAAGGCTCTTATAAAGGATCTCATTGATCAACGTGCTCTTGCCCGAACCGGACACCCCGGTGACGCACACCAATTTGCCCAAGGGGATCTTCACATCGATATGTTGAAGGTTGTTTTCGGATGCGCCCAGAATGGTCAGGAACTTTCCGTTCCCTGGCCTGCGATGGTCCGGGATCTCCACCCTGCGTTTTCCGCTTAGATATTGGCCGGTGATGGATTTCTCGCATTTTTTGATATCTTCAACAGTGCCCTGGGCAACCAGTTCCCCACCGTGTATCCCCGCCCCGGGTCCGATGTCGATCAGATGGTCCGCCGCGTACATGGTTTCTTCGTCGTGCTCCACAATCAATAAGGTGTTTCCCAAATCGGTCAGTTCCCGAAGGGTGGCCAGCAATTTGCTGTTGTCCTTTTGATGCAGGCCGATGCTAGGTTCGTCCAGGATATAAAGGACGCCAACCAAGCTGGATCCGATTTGTGTCGCCAGCCGTATACGCTGGGATTCCCCACCGGACAAGCTGCCTGAAGATCTTGAAAGGGTAAGGTAGTCCAGTCCCACATTCACCAAAAAATGAAGTCTGTCTTTGATTTCTTTGAGGATTTGGGCGGCGATCAACTCTTCTTTTGTCGTTAGTTTCCGGTGTTCCATGAATTTGATGGCTTCACCCACCGGCAAGTCCGCCATCTCGGAAATGTTCATCCCACCTACGGTCACCGCCAGAACTTCAGGTTTCAGGCGTTTGCCCCCGCAGGTTTCACATGGGGTGATGCTCATGTATTTCTGCATTTTGTCCTTGATGTAATCCGAAGTGGTTTCCCGGTAACGGCGCTCGAGATTTTTGATCACTCCTTCAAACGGATGGTTGAGCATGCTTTCTGTCCCACGGGTCCTGCTTTTATATAAAAACTTGATGGTTCTGTCTCCGGTGCCGTAGAGCAATTCCTTGACGAACGATTGAGGCAAATCCTTGTAAGGCACATTCAGGTTTGTGTTATGTTCCTTGGCCAGGGCGTCGATGGTTTGGCGATAATATCCTGCGACCTCCATGGATGCGAAAATATTGCTCAGGGCACCTCCGGCGATGCTGAGCGTCTTGTCTTCTATGATCAGATCCGGATCGATGCGCTGCAGGAATCCCAAACCGTTGCAAACCGGGCAAGCACCGAACGGGCTGTTGAACGAAAACATCCTCGGTTCCATTTCTTCGATACCGATGCCATGTTCCGGACAAGCCAGCATGGTGCTGTATAGCCGGTCGTTGGCCATCACCAGGCCTTCCCCTTGATGGATCGCCAGCTCACAGGCTTCCGTGAGCCTGCTTTCCACCCCCTCTTTGATGATGATACGGTCCACGACAATCTCGATGGTATGTTTGTGTGTTTTTTCCAGCGTAACCTTTTCTTCCGTCAGGTTCACAACCGTCCCATCAATCCGCGCTCTTGTGAATCCATCCCTGACGATGCGTTCCAGCACCTTCTCGTAACTGCCTTTTCTTTCACGGACAACCGGCGCCAGAATCATCACTTTGGTGCCTTCTCCCAGTTCCATGATACTGTCGACGATCTGGTCGATGGACTGGCTTTCGATCACTCTTCCGCAAACCGGGCAATGAGGTATGCCGATTCTGGCGAACATCAACCGCAGATAATCATAAATCTCGGTTACCGTTCCAACGGTGGAACGGGGGTTTTTGCTTGTCGTCTTTTGGTCGATGGAGATGGCCGGTGAAAGTCCTTCGATGGATTCTACGTTCGGCTTCTCCATTTGGCCCAGGAACTGTCTTGCATAGGAAGACAGACTTTCCACGTAACGACGCTGTCCTTCCGCATAAATGGTATCGAAAGCCAGGGAGGATTTTCCCGACCCGGACAGCCCGGTTAGGACGACCATTTGATCCCTTGGGATGGTGATATCTATATTTTTTAAGTTATTTTCTTTTGCGCCTTTTACAATCAATTCTTTTGTCATCGTCTATCCTTATCCGTTTCTGTTTCTTTCGGCTATAGCCGAGCCTTATATTCGAAAACCTGGTCCCGCAGCAACGCCGCCCGTTCGAACTGCAAGTCCGCCGCTGCCTGCTTCATTTCCTTTTCCAGTGCCTTCACATAGTCGTGAAGCTCTTTCTTCGTCAATTCCAGTGGATGACGTCCCTTGTACTGTTCGGTGTCGTCGACAGGTTTGGTGGCCTCCACAATGTCCCGGATCGCTTTTTCGATGGATTTGGGGGAAATGTGGTTGGCCTTGTTATAGTCCGTCTGTATTTTTCTTCTTCGACCTGTTTCCTCAATGGTCTTTTTCATGGCAGGGCTTATGGTGTCCGCATACATGATGACACGGCCATCCAGATTTCTGGCTGCCCGGCCGACTGTTTGAATCAGTGATGTCTCGGTTCGGAGAAACCCTTGTCGGTCCGCATCCAAAATGGCGACCAACGCGACTTCAGGAAGGTCCAGACCCTCACGAAGCAAGTTGATGCCCACCAGCACGTCAAAGACGCCAAGACGCAAATCCCGGATAATCTGAAGCCGTTCCAAGGTGTCCACATCGGAATGAAGATATTGTACTTTAATGCCGACGTTTTTTAGGTAATCGGTCAAATTTTCCGACATTTTTTTGGTCAGTGTGGTGATCAGTGTCCTTTTTCCGGCGGCGACCATTTTGTTGATTTCGCCTATAAGATGGTCGATCTGACCCTCAGTAGGCTGAATTTCAATGGGTGGATCCACCAGTCCGGTGGGTCTGATCAACTGTTCCGCAGTAATACCGCCGCTCTGCCGGATTTCGTATTCCGCCGGTGTGGCGCTGAAATAGACAACCGGTCCGGCCAATTGCTGGAACTCGTCAAACTTCAACGGTCTGTTGTCCAAGGCCGACGGAAGTCTGAAGCCGTATTCCACCAGCGATTCTTTTCGGGAACGGTCCCCGGCGTACATCGCTCGCAATTGGGGCACCATCACATGGGATTCGTCGATGATGACCATATAGTCCTTCGGAAAATAATCCATCAGGGTGTATGGCCTGCTGCCCGGAGGCAACCCATTCATATGGCGGGAATAATTTTCGATTCCCTTGCATCGCCCGATTTCCCTCAGCATTTCCAGATCATATCGGGTGCGTTGCTCCAGCCTTTGGGCCTCCAGCAATTTTCCCCGATCCTTGAACCAAATCAACCTCTCATCCATTTCCTGTTCAATGGACGAAAGCGCCCGTTCCATGTTCTCATCTGTTGTGACGTAATGGGATGCCGGATAAATGGAAATGTGGTTTCTGATCCCCACAATTTCACCAGTCACCGGGTTCATTTCTTTGATGGTTTCAATCTCATCGCCAAACATCTCCACCCGGAACGCGACTTCCGACCCTGCGGGAAAAATGTCAAGCACATCGCCGCGAACCCGGAACGCTCCCCGTTCAAAAGCGAGATCATTTCGTTCATATTGGATATCCACCAGTTTGCGAAGAATCTCATTGCGGGTTTTGATCATCCCCGGTCGAAGGGACAGCATTTGGTTTTCGTAGTCGAATGGACTTCCCAAGCCGTATATGCATGAAACGCTGGCGACGATGATGACATCCCGCCGCTCCGCCAGGGATGCGGTTGCGGAATGCCTGAGTTTTTCGATTTCAGCGTTGATTTCCGAATCTTTTTCGATATAGGTGTCCGTTGTGGGCATGTACGCTTCCGGTTGATAATAGTCATAGTAACTGACGAAATACTCCACAGCGTTGTTGGGAAAATATTCCTTGAATTCCCCATATAGCTGGGCGGCCAGGGTTTTATTGTGGGAAATGATCAACGTCGGCCGTTGGACTTTTTCGATGAGATTGGCCATGGTGAAGGTCTTGCCCGAACCGGTCACACCCATCAGCGTCTGATGTCTTTTTCCATCAAAAATACCCTGGGTCAAGGTTTGTACCGCACCAGGTTGGTCTCCCGTCATATGATAATCCGCAACTATTTTAAATTCACTCATAACTACTTGAATTATACCTTACCCGATTAATTTCCGCAATCCGGCGTGATGGTTTCTTTTCGTTGATTTCCTTGTCCCACCCGTAGTGTGGAAGACAACCTATGTGTCATAGTGTTGCATTTTACTACTTTATTGTGATATAATTTGAACATTGTCATAATTGAAAGCAGGGAGGAAAAAGACGTGTTTAACTTTTGGAAAAAAATTACAGCTGGCGAGCTTACAGCCTCCGGAATTCCCGAGACATATTTGCATAAAATGTCTTCCAAGCTAGTTGAGAAAAATGAGATAGCGGCGGAATATTACACCCAATACAATGTAAAACGGGGGCTCCGGAATGCCAATGGCACCGGTGTTATTGTTGGTTTGACCCAAATCAGTGAAGTAAATGGGTATCATGTCAACGAAAAAGGCGAGAAAATCCCTGAAGAAGGCACCTTGTACTATCGTGGATACAACATCGAGGATCTGGTGGCCAGTTATTTGAACGAAAACCGCTTCGGGTTTGAAGAAACCACCTACCTGCTGCTTTTTGGCGAGCTCCCCTCCAAGTCGGAGCTTGCGGAGTTCAATGACTTGATCTCAGCCAAGCGGGACCTCCCCCCTGGATTTGCTCGGGATATGATCCTGACCACCCCGTCGAAAAGCATCATGAACAAACTGGCAAGAAGTGTCCTTGCATTATATTGTTACGACGAAAACCCGGACTCCACCGCCATCGAAAATGTGCTGCGGCAATCCATCGATCTGATGGGTTACTTCCCGGCATTGATCGCGTATGCATATCAGGCTAAAAGTTCATTCTTCGACAATCAAAGTCTCCATCTTCATAATCCGTTGCCTGAGTTGAGCACTGCGGAGAACATTCTGCGAATGATCCGTCCAACGGGTGAATACACCGAGATGGAGGCCAAAGTTTTGGACATCTGTCTGGTCCTTCATGCGGAACACGGCGGCGGCAACAATTCCACCTTCACCACCCACGTCATCTCTTCCTCCGGATCGGATACCTATGCCACTATTTCCGCCGCGGTTGGTTCCCTCAAAGGGCCCAAACATGGCGGCGCCAATCTAGCGGTCATCAACATGCTGGAAGACCTGAAGAAAAATGTGAAGGACATCACCAATCCCAACGAAGTGGAAGCCTATTTGGTCAAGGTGTTGAAAGGCGAAGCCAACGATGGCAGCGGACTGGTCTACGGCATGGGCCACGCGATCTATACCCTGTCCGACCCCCGCGCAGTCCTTCTCCGTAAAATGGCCAAAGAGTTGGCCTCATACAAAGGATTGGAGGCGGATTTTCAATTGTGTGAGTATATCGCGGATATGACTCCCCGTCTTTATGCCCAAGTGACCGGTGTTGAGAAGCCCCTTTCTGCCAATGTGGATCTGTATTCCGGCTTTGTGTATAATGCGCTGAATATCCCCATTGACATCGCAACGCCCCTCTTCGCCGTTGCGAGACTGTCCGGCTGGGCCGCACATAGAATGGAAGAATTGATTGCCGGCAAACGGCTGATCCGTCCGGCATACGTCAACGTCCTGGGTCATAGGGAATTCATACCGATGCCGGAGCGCGTTGAAGCGCCCCATACCAACGGCAACGGTTCAAAATCCCCCAAAGTGCCAAGGGTCGCACGGAATCATCGACGAAACGGAGACGCCGTCCCCAAGGAACCGGAACCGCAACATAAAAATGGCGAACATGCCAAATGATTTTTTATAATGAATACCGACAAAATGAAACCCCGGTTCGAAGCAACCGGGGTTTTATAATAATCCCTATATAACTTTCTTTCCAGAAAAATCTATCGAATGATTTCCTCCAATTGAGGCTTGAATTGGAATAATATTTCTTTTATCCTTTCCATCTTTTCCAAATAATCGTCCTGCTTGAAAAATGAAACCGCAACGACATTATTGTATTTCTTGTCCTGTCCCCGTATCGGCACGCCCACCCCGATGACATAGGATAAGGTTTCCTCGATGCTGACGGCATATCCTTGCTCCCTAATTTTTTTGTATTCCGCGATCAATTCCTTTCCCGTGGTCAGTGTGTTTGGCGCGGTTTTTTCAAACTTCATCCCATCCAATTGCGCGGCCGTCAGGGGTTTTTCACGAAACGCCATCAGACACTTTCCAAAAGTTCCCTTATTCATGGGATAGAAGGTGCCCGGCCTGTCGTTCATTTTGATGGCCTGATGCGCCTCCACTGAATAAATGGATACGACTTTGTCTCCGTCCCGCCTGGCCAACCCGACGGACTCCTTGGTTTGTGCCGCGATCTCCTCCAAAATGTTGTAGACACGCTCTTCGTAGCTGCCGCTGCTCAAGTACAGATTTCCCAGCATATAATTGGTGGGTCCCAACCGGTACATCTTGGTTTTTTCGTCTTTGGTCAGAAACCCTCGTGCCTCCAATGTGCATAGATTGCGGTACACTGTGGTCCGGTTCATGGCGGTCATCTTGACAAGATCGTTCAGGGAAAACCGATGGGGCGGATTTTGGAACAAATCCAACACAGTCAATCCCTTCTCGAAACTGGTCATGGTCTCCAGTTTCTTTTTTTTGTCTATATCCGTCGCCGTCCTGGCCAAATACATGGCGTACATTTTTGTGGCAAGCATCATGGTTTTTATGGAAAGCCGCTCGTTTTCTTGGTGTGCGCCGCTTTCATCCGTTGCAAAAACCGGGCCCCATGAAACACAGTTTTTCATGGACTTCGCGTAGGAAGTGCCATCGGCGACCATAAAGCTGCCGTCGCATCCATATTCCTCCGCCACCCGTTTCATCAATTGAAGATGTTCTTGTTTTTCATCCACCATCATCGGCGCCAGGCAATCCTTCATCACCGCGGCATAGTCGAACAGATCCGCCCATTGGTTGAATGCGGCGAGGATATCTTTACTTTCGACCGGGTACTTTTGCCTTACATTGATGTTCATGAACACACCGGTGTCTGTCAGCCGCAACACCGTTGGTGTCGCAGTGGTCTTTCCCACAAAATGTCCGTTATGGAATTCCTCTCCGTCATCCATCGCCAGGGCTGAGCCTGTGGGTTCGCCAAAGAATTTTTTGATAAAGGCGACAAAGTGAAAATCCTCCGGGTTCAATTGATTGCACATTTTGACGATGGCATTGTCCCCCTGCAACGGTAGGGAACTATGGGCCGAAACGCCGTTTGAGGTTTGCGGCGGCTGACCTTCCAGCTGGATTGTCGCCAAGGATGGGATTGTGTTTGTGCTGTCCCCCGACTCCAGATTGATCAACCGGCTGCGAAGAGGTTCGTAGAAATAGAGCTCGATGTCCGCATACCCTTTCTCGATATTGTAGATTGGAAAATCACCGTCCGGGGAAAATCCGTAATCGGGCAACGGAAATTCTTTTTTGAAGTTCCGGATGTCAGTCCATTCTTCCTCTTCAGCGGTTCCAACGATAAGCCATATTTTTTTATTTAGTTTGATGCCAAGCTCCTTGATGGCCTTCAGCGCATATAGGCACATGATGACCGGGCCTTTGTCGTCAATCGTTCCCCTGCCCCATAGGTAGCCATCCTTTTCGCAGCAAAGGAAAGGATCCTCAAGCCATTTCGCCGAGTCGCCGACTCCCACAACGTCCACGTGTACCAAGACGCCTATGGTTTCCTTCCCTTCCCCATATTCGATGATTCCCACATCGTTCGTGGAGGTTTTCATGGTACGAAAACCCATCTTTCCCGCCAGTTCCAAGGTTTTGTCCAGGGCGAACCGAACCTCTTTTACCTGACCGGTCAGGCTGGGAATTTTGATCAACTTTTTAATGTCTTCCACCATATCCGCCTGATAGCTGTCGATGGTCTGGTCAATCTGTTGTTTCATTCGCCAGTTCTCCTTGCCTCATCTTTCCAAAAGTCATGCCGATGTCGGCATATAGTTTCACCGCCTTTTTGAGGTCTGCCACAGAAATGGATTCATATGCCGAATGGGCCAAATCCAGTTTGCCCGGTCCAATGATGATACAATCGCTTTTGGTTTGACTGTGGATCATGCCGCCGTCCGTCCATGCGGAAAAAGCATCCACCACAGGAGGTTTCATGTCCATCCGTGCCATGGTGTCCATCGCCGCCTGTACCAAAGATGAGTCCATGCCCATGCAAAACGGCAGGTGGGGAAGGGTTTCCTCTTCTTTGAAATAGTTTGATACAGTGGCTTCAAATCCCGGGTAACGGGACTTCAACAGTTCGGTCGCTGAAACAAGTTCCTCATAGACCTGCTCCCTGGTTTCCATTGGCAGAAACCTTCGATCCAGCACCAGTTGGCAGCTGTCCGGCACGGTGCTGGGCTGATCCCCGCCTGTGATGGTGCCGATGTTGATTGTGCCGCATCCCAAAATTGGATGGGTCCGTTGCGCCAGCACCTTGCTGTATTCTTCCTCAAGATAATGAATCAATCTTCCCGCCATTGTGATGGCGTTGACGCCAGCTTTGAGATTGCCGCTGTGTGTTTTTTTGCCGGACACTTGGACTGTTATCCATTCCAAACCTTTGTGCCCCAGGCCGATCGCCAGGTCGGTGGGTTCTCCAACAATCACACCTTGCACATCAGGCCACTGCTTTATCAACGCTTCCACACCGGTACCCTTTTCCTCTTCATCGATGACGGCGGCAAAAAACAAATCTCCTCCAGGCATTTCTCCCGATTGATGGATGGCGGCCATCGCCGCCATCATGGCAGCCAGGGGGCCTTTCATATCGCAGGCTCCTCTGCCCGACACTCGTCCATCGGCGACGGACCCTGAAAATGGATCCTTCATATCGTAGGGGGGAACGGTGTCCATGTGCCCGGTCAGCATCAGCCCCGGACCATCTCCGCCGGGAATCCGTGCGATCACATTGGGTCTGCCTTCGCTGACCCACTGCCGATTCACCTCGATGCCCTGCTTTTCAAAGAAATCGACGATATATGCCGCGATTTTTTCTTCCTGCCTGTCCATGTGGGAATAGCTGGGAATCCGCACCAAATCACTTGCGATTTTCCCCACATCCATTGCATCGGCCAATTTCATCAAATCATTCATTCATTTATCTCCACTTGCTCTGTTTGCTCCACTTGTTTCATCTGAAGCCCGTCAATCAGGTGGCATGCGGCATAATGGCCGGGGCCCACCTGTTCCATTTCCGGTTCAGTCTCTTTACATCGATCCATCGCCACCGGGCAACGGTTGTAAAATTTACACCCGGCGATGACATCGGTGGGATTTGGTGTTTCTCCTTCCAATACATCCCGAAGACCCTCTCTTTGTTGTCCGGGTTTGGGCATGACGGCCAACAATGCTTTGGTATACGGGTGTACACCCTGATGGATGATTGTATCGCCATCTCCGATTTCCATCATCTTGCCAAGATATAGGATGCCGATCCGGTCTGAAATCAACCAAGCCAGTGACAAATCATGGGTGATGAACAAATAGGAAAGGTTGATCCGCTTTTTTAGGTCCACCATCAGTTTCAGAATGCCGGTGCGGATGGAGGCGTCCAGCATGGAGACCGGCTCATCGGCGACAATGAATCGGGGATTCATAATCATCGCGCTTGCGATGACCACCCGCTGGCGCTGTCCTCCCGACAGTTCATAAGGATAGCGGAAGAAAAAATCCTCTCCGGGGATCAAGCCGGCCAGCTCCAATGCTTCCTTCCCCTTATGAATTCTTTCCTCTTCGGTGTCGACCAGTTTGTTGACAACCAAGGGCTCTGTGACGATATCCAGAATCTGGTCTCTGGGATTCAGGGATTGATAGGGATCCTGATAGATCATCTGTGCTTTTTGCCTGAACCGTTTCATGGCTGGACGGTTTTCCGGCTCCAATGGCGCCCCTTCAAACAACAGGGTGTCGGCCTGACATGGAACCAACTGCAGCAACGCTTTTCCCGTGGTGGTTTTTCCGCTCCCCGACTCTCCCACCAACGCCAGGATCTCTCCCTCTTTAATCTCCAAATCAATGCCGTCCACTGCTTTGAGGATTTTGGCTTTCCCCTTTCCAAATGACTTCTTGATCTTATAGTGAACCTTTAAATTTTTGGCTTCAAAGATATTATCGTTCATTGATCAAGTCCTCCCATCTATGGCAGGCGACAAAATGCGAAGGTCGAATTTCAAGGCTTTCAGGCATTTTGATCCGACATATCTCCTGCGAATAATCGCATCTTTCCGCAAAGGGGCATCCGGAAGGCAGGTTCAGCATATTGGGCGGCACCCCGGGGATCCCTGCAGGGACGATTTTTTCCCCTTCAATATTCGGGAAACAGCCAATCAGTTTTTTTGTATAGGGATGGGCCGTATCCTTGAACAGGTCACGGGCCGAAGCCTTTTCCACGATTTTTCCGGCATACATGACGGCAATCTTGTCGCAGGTTTCCGAAAGGATGGAGAGATCATGGGTGATCAGAATGAACCCCATCCTAAATTCTTTTTGCAGCTTTTCAATGATATTGAGAATCTGTGCCTGGACCATGACATCCAAGGCGGTGGTGGGTTCATCGCCGATGATGATTTTGGGATTGCAGGCAAGCGCCATGGCGATCATCACCCGTTGCTTCATGCCCCCGCTGAATTCATGAGGATACTGTCTGATCCGCTCTCCGGGGATTTCCATCAATTCCAACAGCTCCGACGCCCTTTTCAGCGCATCCTGCCGCGAAAGTTTCTGATGGAGAATCATGGCCTCCGCGATCTGGTCACCGATGCGCATGACTGGATTCAAGGCATTCATGGCGCCCTGAAAGGCTACAGAGACGTCGTTCCAGCGGAAACGCTGCATTTCTTCATCGGTAAGCTTGGCCAAATCCTGCCCTTCCAGAAAGATTTCACCTCCCACGATTTTCCCTTCCTTTGGAAGCAATTGGGCGATGGAAAGGGCGCTGGTGGTTTTACCGCAACCTGATTCGCCCACAAGGCCAAGGGTTTCACCGTAATCCAAATCAAAGCTCACGCCGTCCACGGCTTTGACCGTGCCCTGTGATATGGTGAAGTAAGTTTGCAAATTTTTCACTTCTAATAATTTCATCTTATCGTTCCTTGAATTTTGGATTCATGATTTCATCAAACGCATAACCCATCAATGCGAAGGACAACACAACCAATACGACGCATATTCCCGGCGGCAGATAATACCAGTAGGCATTGGAGCTGGCCGCGCCGCTTTCGAAGGCATAATGGAGCATCATACCCCAACTTGCCCTGGAAGGATCGCCAAGGCCGAGGAAACTCAATGTCGTCTCGGACAAAATGGCTGTTGCGGCGATGAGCACCGTGTTGGCGAAAATCAGGGGAAAAACATTCGGCAGGATATGCCGCACCATGATGTGCCAGCTTCCAGCGCCGAGAGATACCGTCCGCTCCACAAACTGTCGCTCTTTGACTGACAATGTCTGGGATCTGACAACCCGGGCGGTGCCCGCCCAGCTGGTGATGCCGATGACCAAAATGATATTCCAGATGCTGGTGCCCAGAATGGCCGCCAATACCATCATCAGCGGCAGCCATGGAATGACCAGGAAAAAATCGGTCAATCTCATCAGGACGTTATCGACCGCCTTGCCGAAATATCCTGAGGCGATGCCCACCAAGGTACCTATAATCATGGAAATCAAGGTCGCCATTGTGCCGATCAATAATGAAATCCGGGCCCCCGACATCAGGTTCGCCAGCACATCCCGTCCCATATCGTCGGTCCCCAGCCAATGCCGGGCGCTGGGAGGCAAAAGCATATCCTCCACATTGCCCAGATCCGTTGAGGAAAATGGAACAAAGATGGGGCCAAAGATGGCTACAAGGATAATAAATCCCAAAATAATCGTTCCTGTCAAAGCCATTTTGTTATGGACGATACTGGAAAGGAAGGCGTTGGCTTTTCGTTTTCTCATTTCGTTTTTTAAGCTGCTCATCACGTTCCCTCCTATTCCTTTACCCGTGGGTCAATATACGTATAGGTCAGGTCGGCGATATAATTCGCCAACACCACACTGACAGTGATCAGCAGGAACAGTCCCTGCAAAAGGGGATAATCTCTGGCGCTCAACGCGGCATACATCAACGTGCCCAGTCCCGGCCAGGAAAAAATCGTCTCAATCTGGATGGCCCCTCCGACCACCAGTCCCAAATTCATGGCGATAATGGTGACCATTGGAAGCATGGCGTTGGGAACGGCATGTTTTCGCAGAATATACTTTTCACTGAATCCTTTGGCCTTGGCCGTTGTGATGTAGTCCTCGGCGAGAACATCCATCAGGGTGTTTCTCATTGTCAGGGCGTACTCACCTATGAGCAAAATGCTCATGGTGATGATGGGAAGTATGCTGTGATAGACAATGTCGCCCAATCGGGTGCCCAGCCCGGCGAACGCCAGCCCGGGGCTTTCCATCCCGCCCACCGGAAACCAGTGGAGACCCACAGAAAAGACCGCTACCATAATCATTCCCAGCCAAAAGGTCGGCATCGCGTAGGTGATCAAAGAGATGCCCAGGGTCCCCACGTCAATGCGGGTTCCCCTCCTGGATGCGGCGACGATGCCAAGAAAGATGCCCACGACAATCGCAAGAATCTCAGCCAGGCCAAGTAAATAAACGGTCGGTAAAATTCGTGGCGCGATCACTGCGGTCACATCTTTTTTGTAGATGAACGACATGCCTAAATCCCCATGGAACATATTTTGGAAGTAAATTAAAAATTGTGTGTACCATGGTTGGTCCAAACCATAAAAGACACGCACGCTTTCAATCATTTCCGGCGTCGCCTTTGGATTCCTCATAATCATGGACAGGGGGTCTCCGGGAAGAACGCGGAATAATATGTAATTGAAAACCAGCACAATCAAAATTGTTATGGCCGCATAGATCGTTTTTTTAATAATATAATTGCGTCTCATCATACCCTCTGATTAGCACGAAGGCAAGGCGAACGCCTTGCCTCCCCGTAATGAATGATGTTTAATTTGATTGATGTTTCTTTGTGTTCCCCTTATTTTGAATGCATGTTCATGTAATTGACAATGGACATGTTCAGGAAATAGCAACCATTTTTGGGGATCTGCTGGTACCCCGTCCATTTGTCTGAACGGATGGCCTGAATGCTGTTATCGTAAAGCAGTATGATATAGGGTGCCTCTTCATAAACGATTTTTTGCATTTTCTTGACGATGGCGGTACGTTGCGCCTGGTCCATGGTGACCGCCTGTTTCAGGAAGAGTTTGTCGTATTCCGCATTGGACCAGTCAGGCTCGTTTCCGTAATCTGTGGTCAGGATGGCAAGGATTGCACCCGGATCCACATCGGCGCCCCATCCCCAAATGAACAGGTCGTAGTCATGAGCCAGCAATTTGTCGGTCAACGCGCCGCTGTCCATGGTGACACAGTTGATGGTGATGCCCGCTTCTTTGCATCCCGCCTTGATGATCTGTCCATATTTCACATCTTCGGTATTGTCGGCGATGCTGATCAGGTCAAAGTCCAAGGGTTTGCCGGAAGTCGTTTCACGGACTCCGTCCCCATTTCTGTCCTTGTACCCCGCTGCATCAAGAATCTGTTTGGCTTTGTCGATATTGAAACTTCGAAGGACACTGGCGTCCGGTTCCCAGTGATAGGGATCCGATGGGTTGATCAGCGTTGTCCCCAAAGTGCCCGCGCCGGAAAAGGCCATATCCAGTCCCTTTTGTTTATCGATGCAATATTCCAACGCCTGCCTGACTTTCACATCCTTTAAAATTGGATCGCCCGTGCTTTTGGCTTTTTTGGAGACATTGATGCTGACCTGCATGAATCCGGGAATCTGCCCCGAAATGACATCAATGCCATCTTCGGATTTCAACTGGGTCAGTTGGGCTGCGTTCAATGAAAGGGCTGCGTCGATTTCACCAGTTTTCAGGGCCTGTGCCGCGCTGTCGCTGTTCTTGTACTCGACGAACGAATATGATGGAATCTTGCCCGGGGTGCTGAAATAGTCGTCGTTTCGAACCAATGTCAGTGTGCCGTCCCCCATTTCAGCGAATTTGTATGGTCCGGTGCCCACCGGAGATTCATTGGTATAGGTTTGAATGCCTTTTTCTCCGACTTTTTCCCAAAGATGCTTGGGCAAAATCGGTGTTGTGTTCTGCAGCATATTGGCCTTGGGTTCTTTGGTTTTGATGACAACTGTCTGATCGTCTGGACAAGTGATTTTGTCAATTCCGGTCAGATAACTGCCATAAAACGATGCCGCGCCGGCTTCCGTCATAAACAGTTCATATGTGTATTTGACATCGGCGGAAGTAAAAGGTTCACCGTCCTGCCAGTTGGCTTTTGCAAGATGGAATGTCCAGGTCAGCTGATCATCGCTGACATCCCAGCTTTTTGCCAGACAAGGCACGCTTTGAAGATTTTCGTCATATCTGACCAATGGGTCATAAATCAGATTGAAAACCTCGGAACTCATCATGGCCCATGCTGTAAAAGGGTTCAACGTATCGACGAACTCTCCGGTTCCAATCACCATCCCTGTTTTGTCGGTGCCGCAGCCGCCCAGGCCGATTCCTACCGACAGCACCATCACGATGGACAGCAATATAGCAGTAAGTTTCTTTTTCATCATTCTCCCTCTCTTCCTCCCGGATACGGACGACCGACTCCGGTTCACTGATTACAAGACCCCGCTTTCAAGCACCTCAAAGGTCTTTTTGTCTGCGTTCAGCGCCACACGCACCCCCAGCGGCAAGGTGGCCATATCTTTGGTATGGCCCAATGGCAGGCCATAAAGCACAGGGATTCCAAGCGGAGACAGATAATATTCCAGCACATCCTCGATGCCCATGTCGGACAGGAATCCCGGATTATATTTGAAGGGAACGCAATCTTTGCATTCGCCCACTATTATGCCAGCCACCTCGGCGAGTTTGCCGGTATTGCGAAGATGGGAGAGCATGTGGTCCACAATCCACGGCTCCGCTTCCACTTCTTCAAGCAGCAGTATTTTGTCTTTCACATCCGGCTCATACGGAGTGCCGAGGCTTGCACATAACAAAGTTAGATTTCCACCGATAAGGACGCCTTCCGCCGATCCGGGGCCGAAGTCGATCAACCATTTTTTTTCATCGGCCGGCCGGATCCGACCAATCGGATCGCCTGCCTCGATGGCTTTGAAAAAGTGTTTCATCGTATAATCCGTCAGATCCTCCGAATTGAACCGTGCGATGCCTGGACCATGGAACGTGACCAAATCGCAGAATTTGTTCAACATCAGGTGCAGCGAGGTGATGTCGCTGAAACCGGTGAATATTTTGGGATTGCTTCTGATACAGTCGAAATCCAAATGTCTCAGCAGTTGGGCCGAACCATATCCTCCTTGGGTGCAAAAAACAACATCCACATCCGAACGGCGAAACATTTCATTGATGTCATCCGCCCGTTCCTGTTCCGATGCGGCTGTGATACCCTTGGTTTTGTTGACATTTTTACCGACAACTGCATTATAGCCATGGTTGTCGATCCAATCCAGGCAGCGAGCCAGTTCGCTTTTATTTGCCGACGGACTCGCCGGTGATACAATTCCGATGGTATCGCCTTTCTTCAGTCCTTTGGGTTTTTTCATACTCTACCTCCAAATCGATCTTGACCACAGATTAATGTTCATATTTTGAACATTATGTTACCATATTGAACATTATTTCCTGCATTATAGCTTTTGAGCTTCTCCTTGTCAACAAACTAAAGGGATATTTCTCCAATAAATGAGGCAAGGATTTCTCCTTGCCTCATACATTGCGGTTTTATGAAATGCTTTCAATAAATTTCTTGAAATCGCCGATGATCTTGTCCATGTCCGCAGATTCATCATCCAGAGCCAATCCGTAGAAAGGCGGCATCTTGACGCCCCTTTCCTGGATTTCTTTTTTCAACTCTTCGATGTAGACCCCTTCGCCCTCAAGAAGCGCCTTCCCATAGTCCAAATCCGCAGGACTTCCACCCCACTCTTTGTCCCAGCTTGTGATTGTCACTCCGCAAGTTGGAGATCCGTCGCAGCTCAGCACGCCCACCGTTTCGTAACCTTCACGGATATATTCTTCCATGTAGGTGACGACATCCACCGCCAATCCCCGGCAAAAAGTTCTGAATCCATGATTGTCGTAGAGATTTTTGGTTTGCCACCAACGGCCGATGCCCAGGTACAGTGTTTCGGGGCAATGCATCTGTTGGATGCCCAAGTCATTATCGTACAGCGTGTCGAAAACTTCCTTGCACATCCCCGGGTATCTGGCCAGCCCTTTCACCTTGTTGTTGGTGTTTAAAAGACAACTTGACACAAAAATGATTTTCTTGCCTCTGGCGTCGTCATGTCTGTTCATTTTTCACCTCCTAAAAACCATCGATTGTTAAAAATATATCGTTATTTATGTGACAAAGTTACTGTACCCACCGTTTGGCCACCCTATAATCAAGGTATAAAGACGGAAAATAAAATAATACTGTTCAATAGAAAGAGGTAACGATATGGCAACATTAACAATTACAAAATCAAATTTTGAAGCGGAAGTATTGAAATCGGACAAACCGGTGCTGGTTGACTTTTGGGCCGCCTGGTGTGGTCCTTGCAGAATGGTGGGTCCGGTTGTGGATGAAATCTCCAATGAAGTCACCACCGCCAAGGTAGGCAAAATCAATGTGGACGAAGAGCAGGAGCTTGCCATGAAATATGGCGTCATGAGCATCCCTACGTTGATTGTTTTCGAAAACGGCCAGGTGAGAGACAAAATCGTCGGAGCCCATCCCAAAGCATCCATTCTGAAAATGCTGAATAAATAGAGGGATTCCGACTGGAGTCCTAAATCAGTTTTCGAAGCCCGGCTTTGTCGATGATGGTCATGCCGCCTCTGTGGAGAGTCACCAGTTTCTCTTTTTCGAAGTACTTGATCATTCTGGAAACTACCTCCCTCGCGCTGGCCATATACTTTGCAATTTGTTCGTGGGTCAGATCGATGCGGTCCGACCCACGCTTTGCGGATTCATCCAACAAAAAAGTGGCCAAACGGCTGTCGAAGCTTTTGAAGAGAATCTGCTCCATGGCCCACATCACGTCTGAGAATTTGTCCACCATCACGGATAGGGCAAAGTTTTCAACGTAGATGTTTTTTTCCTGGAGTTTTGCAAAGACACCGGCGCTGAGCAACAGAATCTCGCTGTCCACCTCAGCGTCAATAAATACATCGAAGGTGATATTATGCATCAGGCAGGAAGCTGAAAGGATACAGACATCACCGGGATAAAGTCTGTACAAAGTGACTTCTTTGCCGCTTTCAGACAAGATGTAGGTACGAAGTTCACCGGTTTTAACCAACAACACGCCGATACAGTCGTTTTCAGCACTGTGGATATTTTGGCCCTTATGGTAGGTGATCTGGGACGTGTTTGCGAAAGTCTCGTCCTGTTCCTCGGGGGAAAGCCGGGAGATGAAATCGAATTTCTGGGTGAGAAACTGAATATTTTCTTTGTTTAGCATGCTTGCACCTCTTGGTTTCTAAACTCTGTGCTTATACTATACCATTGAATTTCAATTTTGCGTAAAAATAAATTCAACCAAAACCATTGAATGAATAACTGTAGAATGCGTTGCATTCAGATTGGAGCCATTATGAGTAAAAAAGTAGTCATCATCGGCGGAGTTGCAGGAGGCGCCAGCGCTGCCGCCCGTCTACGGCGGCTGGACGAAACAGCGGAGATTGTTTTGCTGGAACGAGGCAATTACATTTCCTACGCCAACTGCGGCCTTCCTTATCATGTTGGGGATGTCATCGAGTCCCGGGATGCCCTGCTGTTGATGACGCCCGAAAAAATGAAGGAACGGTTTCGGGTCGATGTACGCATTTTAAACGAAGTGACATCCATTGATCCGGATGCCAGGAAGGTGACAGTCAGACAGGTGGAGACAGGCAGGGAATATACCGAGTCCTATGATACGCTGGTGATTTCCACGGGCTCCTCTCCCATCCGCCCGACGCTCCCCGGCATCGATTCCAACCGGATCATGACCCTTTGGACAATTCCTGACACGGATCGGATTCGCGAAAAAATAAAGCAGGAAAACATCCGAGACGCTGTAGTCATCGGCGGCGGCTTCATCGGTCTGGAAATGGCTGAAAACCTTCAGCTGGCCGGTAGCCGCGTCACCATCGTCGAGATGCTCAACCAAGTCATGGCGCCGCTTGATTTCGAAATGGCCCAGCTGGTCCATGAACATTTGGTTTTGAGCGGTGTGAACTTGATTCTCGAAGATGGCGTATCCAGCTTTGAGGAGACGGCGGATGGCGTCAAGATCACCCTATCGTCAGGAAAAATCATCGAAACCCAATTGGTGATTTTATCCATCGGTGTCCGCCCCAACAGTGTTCTCGCAAAAGACGCAGGGCTCGCGCTCAATGCCCGTGGCGGCATTGTCGTCGATGAATTCCTGAAAACCTCCAATCCGGATATCTTCGCCATCGGCGACGTCATTGAAGTCACCGATTTCATCAGCAAAGAAAAAACAATGGTTCCACTGGCGGGCCCCGCCAACAAGCAAGGAAGAATCTGCGCGGACAATATCTCCGGCAAGTCCGAAACCTTCAACGGAACCCAAGGGACTTCCGTCGCCAAAATCTTCGACCTGACTGCGGCCACCACCGGCAGCAGCGAAAAAGCTTTGATCAAGCGAGGCCTCAAAAAAGGCGAGGACTATGAGATCGTCTATATCAATCAAAACCACCATGCCGGGTATTATCCGGGCGCGACGCCCATGGTGATCAAGATGATATTCTCCCTGGACGGGCAAAAAATATACGGTGCTCAGATTGTCGGCCGGGAAGGCGTTGACAAACGAATCGATGTCCTGGCCACCACCATACGTCTCAACGGAACGATCCATGATTTGACCCAGTTGGAATTGGCTTATGCGCCTCCCTATTCTTCCGCCAAGGACCCGGTGAATATGGCCGGGTTCACAGCGGAAAACGTGATGAACGGCATGGTTTCGTTCTGCGATTGGGACTTTATCGAAAAATCCAACCCCAACGATATCATTTTGCTGGATGTCAGAGAAGACATGGAGCGGCTGGCATACAAAATGCCCAATACCGTGGATATCCCCTTGGGTGCATTGCGGGATCGTCTCGGCGAACTGGACCCGACAAAAACCATTGTCCCGTTTTGCGCCATCGGCGTCCGGTCCTACAACGCCGTGAGAATCCTGAAGGAAAACGGCTTCAAGAATGTATTGCTTTATCCTGCAGGCACTTCGTTTTATCGGGGAACCCACTATAAGGAGGAATTGATGGATATGAATTACGATGATCCAAAAGGGACATTTTCCACCGTCGCGTCGGACAGCTCCGGCACCGGCGAAACGGTTATGGCGGGGCAGGCCTTCCCTCTTTATTTTAGCGGGCTTCAGTGCCCTGGTCCGATCATG
>Ga0183100_1000237_pt1 | contig 60731 bp, 49 predicted proteins | sample Biomet2_FD_127789 | JGI IMG/M metagenome (GOLD analysis project Ga0183100, IMG submission 127789) | Microbial communities from bioreactor (seeded with anoxic lake sediment) at LBNL, California, USA - Biofuel metagenome 2 | ecosystem: Engineered > Bioreactor > Anaerobic > Unclassified ...
GCTTTTTTATATCGAATCAAAGTCATCCGCCCGTATAACGGGCGCCGTCAGGAAAAAATATGCCGCGCAAACTGATAGAAGCCGCTTTGCCAGATGATTCCCTCGTGGCCGCCCTCCCGGCCATAGAAAATCGGCTGAAAACCGTTGGCGGTCAACCGGTCTGCATATTCGTAGCTGGCGTCCTTGCATACGTCGTCGGAAATGCCCACATCCAGTACAATGGCGCCGAAGCCGCCATAGGCCTGGTCAATGGTAAAGTCATTGATGAGGGAGGGAAAGTCGGTATGGCCTATGCTTTTGACAACACCCGGGGCGGAAGAAAAGCCGCCGATATAACCAAACAACTCCGGGTGGCGGAAAGCAATGCCCAGCGATTCCCTCCCGCCCATGGAAAAACCGGCAATGGCGGTATTGCCGCGCCCCTTGGCGGCGGAGAAATGGGATTCGATATAGGGCATCAGATAACCGATGAGATCGCCTTCAATATTGTCATAACCGGTGATCAGATCCTTTAGACCGGCAGTGCTCTCCTCCACACCGGGCAGCAGGAAAGAGTCCACGCTGACAAGAATCATCTGCTTTGCCTTGCCCTCGGCGTATAGATTTTCCGCGATGACAGGCGCGCCCATGCCGATCCAGGTATCCACTGTGGCGTGGATGCCGTGGAACAGATAGACCACGGGATAAGAAGTGCTCTCGTTATAACCGGCGGGCAGAGCGACCTTGGCTGTCCGGCTGGCGTCGCGGGCGGCGGGATAAGAAACGGTCACCACCTCGCCGTATGTCCGGCCCGGCTGCCGGTCGGCAAAGCCTTCCGGTTCGGTATAAATGCCGTCGTCCGCCGCCGGCGTCAGCCTCTGGGCCGGAAGAAATTGCGCTCCGCTTTGGACGGCTGCTGGAGAGGACCCGCAGCCGCTTAGTACATACGCAGCCAGCAGAAGCCCCGCGAAAAATAACCGCTTCTTCATGATATGCTCCTTTTTTACAGCTTTTTATGGGGAAGTGTTTTACCGGCTTCTATATGGTAGACTTTCAAGCGGGCTTTCAGTCCAGAAAAAGGGCGGAAAATGAAGCCATATTTTGAAAAAAATGAAAAACGCAAAGAAAAAAGTGCGCCCGTATTCCCGTATCCGCCTCCGCCAGATCCTCCTCAGGGCGGCGAGCAAAAAAAGAAACATCCCAGAATATTGTCATAATACTCTGAAATGCTTGAAAAATCTATTGACAATGGGGCTTGCGTTTGCTAAAATTAATCGATTATGTTCGGATAGTGGGAACATATCCCCTTATAAACTGTTCTTACTATACCATTTTTCTCCGGAAAATACAAGAACCGGTCGCGAGAAACACACAACACGACCGTGCGTATCGTAAAGCGGAGCACAAGACACCGGGACAGCCGGAGAGTCTTTCAAAATGCGGAAAGAAAGGCGTGAGGATTGAAAATGGCCAAGGACAAGTACTACGGCAAGACGCTGCGGAAGAACTTTGCCAGACATGAAGAAGTCATGGCGATGCCCAACCTGCTGGAGATCCAGAAAGAGTCCTACAACTGGTTTCTGGAGACAGGACTGCGGGAGGTATTCGCGGATGTAGCCTCGATTACCGACTATGCCGGCAATCTGGAGCTGAGCTTCATTGATTACAGCATGGACGAAGAACCCAAATACGACGTGGAGGAGTGCAAGGCACGGGACACCACGTATGCCGCTCCCATGAAGGTGAATGTCCGTCTGCACAACAAGGAGACGGGCGAGATCAAGGAGCAGGAAATCTTTATGGGCGATTTCCCTCTGATGACCCACGGCGGTACCTTTGTCATCAACGGCGCCGAGCGCGTGGTGGTGTCGCAGATCGTCCGCTCTCCCGGCATCTACTACGGCAAGGAGATCGACCTCAAGACCGACCTGCCCCTGCTCACGTCCACGGTGATCCCTTACCGCGGCGCCTGGCTGGAATATGAGACCGACACCTCCGAGATCTTCTGGGTGCGGATCGACAAAAACCGAAAGCTGCCCATCACCTGCCTGATCCGCGCGCTGGGGTTGAAGACCGACGCCGAGATCCTGGAGCGCTTTGGTGACGACGTGCGCATGGTCGCCACCATGGAAAAGGACAGCTGCAAGACCTACGAAGACGCGCTGCTGGAGATCTACCGCAAGCTGCGTCCCGGCGAGCCCCCCACGGTGGACTCCGCCGAAACACTGATCCAGAACCTGTTTTTCGATCCCCGCCGCTACGATCTGAGCATCGTGGGCCGCTATAAATTCAATAAGAAGCTGGCCATGTGGACGCGCGCCAAGGGCCAGAAGCTGGCCATGCCTGTGGCCGATCCCGCCACCGGCGAGATCCTCTTTGACGCGGGCCACGTCCTCACCGGCGACGAGTGCCGGGAGATGGACGCCATCGGCGTCAACGAGATCACGGTGGCGATGGACGACGGCACTACGCTGAAGGTCTTCTCCAACCATATGTGCGACATGAGCCGCTTTGTGGACTTTGACCCCAAAGAACGCTGCGGCATCAAGGAACGCGTGCGCTATGACGTGCTGCAGGAGCTGCTGAGCCAGTACCAGGGCGAAGAGCTGGCGGAGCAGTGCCGTCTCCACGCCGACGCGCTGGTGCCCAAGCACATTATCATCGAGGATATCCTCAGCTCCATCAACTATATGAACGCCCTGGCGCACAGCCTGGTGACCAAGGACGATATCGACCATCTGGGCAACCGCCGTCTGCGCTGCGTGGGCGAGCTGCTGCAAAACCAGTTCCGCATCGGCTTCAGCCGCATGGAACGCGTCATCCGCGAGCGCATGACCATCCAGGATCTGGACACCGTGACCCCTCAGAACCTCATCAACATTCGCCCGGTGACGGCCGCCATCAAGGAGTTCTTCGGCTCCAGCCCTCTGAGCCAGTTCATGGATCAGACCAACCCGCTGGCCGAGCTGACCCACAAGCGGCGTCTCTCCGCGCTGGGCCCCGGCGGCCTCTCCCGCGAGCGCGCCAACATGGAAGTCCGAGACGTACATTACAGCCACTATGGCCGTATGTGCCCCATTGAGACCCCCGAAGGTCCCAACATCGGTCTGATCTCCTATCTGGCCACTTATGCCCGCGTCAACGAGTACGGCTTTATCGAAGCGCCTTTCCGCAAGGTGGATCACGAGACCTGCCACGTTTCCGATGACATTACCTACATGACTGCGGACGTGGAAGACCAGTATATTGTGGGTCAGGCGGCAGAACCCATGGGCGACAACGGCTGTCTGATGAATAAACGTATTACCTGTCGTCACCGCGACGAGATTGTGGAGGTGGATCGGGAGTTTGTGGATTATATCGACATCTCACCCCGCATGATGGTCTCCATCGCTACCGCCATGATCCCCTTCCTGCCCAACGACGACGCCAACCGCGCGCTGATGGGCGCCAACATGCAGCGCCAGGCCGTGCCTCTGCTCAAGCCCGAAGCTCCTATTGTGGGTACCGGTATGGAGCATAAGATCTGCCTGGACTCCGAGGTGGCCGTGCTGGCCGAGGGCGACGGTGTGGTTTCCAAGGCCGATGCCCGCAGCATTTCTGTCCGCTATGACAGTGGCGAGACCAGGGAATACAAGCTCATCAAGTTCCTGCGTTCCAACCACGGCACCTGCATCAACCAGCGGCCCATCGTGTCCGTGGGTGAGCGGGTGCACGGCGGTGAAGATCCCACGGTGCTGGCCGACGGTCCCGCCACGGATCAGGGTGAGATCGCTCTGGGTCGCAACATCCTGGTGGGCTTCATGACGTGGGAAGGCTACAACTACGAAGACGCCGTGCTGCTCAACGAGCGGCTGGTGAAGGAGGACGTTTACACCTCCATCCATATTGAAGAATACGAGATCGACTCCCGGGATACCAAGCTGGGGCCCGAGGAGATCACCCGCGACATCCCCAACGTGGGCGAAGACGCCCTGAAGGATCTGGACGAGCGGGGCATTATCCGCGTGGGCGCGGAAGTCCACGCCGGCGACATACTGGTGGGCAAAGTGACGCCCAAGGGCGAAACCGACCTCACCGCCGAAGAGCGCCTGCTGCGTGCCATCTTCGGGGAGAAGGCCCGGGAAGTCCGCGACACCTCTTTGAAAGTGCCCCACGGCGAATCCGGCATCATTGTGGATGCCAAGGTTTTTACCCGTGAAAACGGCGACGAGCTGGGGCCGGGCGTAAACCAGGTGGTACGCGTCTACATCGCCCAGCGCCGCAAGATCCAGGTGGGCGACAAGATGGCCGGCCGCCACGGCAACAAGGGCGTTGTGTCCCGCGTGCTGCCCCAGGAGGATATGCCGTTCCTGCCCGACGGTACGCCGCTGGATATCGTGCTGAACCCCCTGGGCGTGCCTTCCCGTATGAACATCGGCCAGGTGCTGGAGGTTCATCTGGGCTATGCCGCCAAGGCGCTGGGATGGAAGGTGGCTACCCCCATTTTCGACGGCGCCAGCGACAAGGACATCAATGAGGCTTTGACCCAGGCCGGTCTTGACCCCCAAGGCAAGAGCTGGCTGTATGACGGCCGCACCGGCGAACGCTTTGACAACAAGGTGACGGTGGGCTATGTGTACTTCCTGAAGCTGCACCATCTGGTGGACGATAAGATCCACGCCCGTTCCACCGGCCCATACTCTCTGGTGACCCAGCAGCCCCTGGGCGGCAAGGCCCAGTTCGGCGGTCAGCGCTTCGGCGAAATGGAAGTGTGGGCGCTGGAAGCATACGGCGCCGCCTACACCCTGCAGGAAATCCTCACCGTCAAGTCCGACGACGTCACCGGACGTGTCCGCACTTATGAGGCCATTGTCAAAGGCCACAACGTACCCACCCCCGGCGTGCCCGAATCGTTCAAGGTGCTGGTGAAGGAACTCCAGTCCCTGTGCCTGGACATCCAGGTGCTGGACAAAAACGGCGACCAGATCGAGCTCAAGGAAGACGAGGACGCCATGGATACCTTTAATCTGGCCCGGATGGACGCCGAGGACGAGCAGGAGAACCGCTATGCGGGCGAAAAAGAGCTGGCAGACGCGGGCTTCGATTACGTGGCCGAGGAGGAAGTGGAAGCTTCCTTCGACAGTGACGACGAAGACGAAGATATGTGAGGGGAGGAGCAAGACACATGAGTTACGCAACATTTGACGCTATTAAAATTGGAATCGCTTCTCCGGAAATGATTCATGAGTGGTCCTACGGCGAGGTCAAAAAGCCGGAGACGATCAACTACCGCACGCTTAAGCCCGAACGGGACGGCCTGTTCTGCGAACGCATTTTCGGGCCCACCAAGGACTGGGAATGCCACTGCGGCAAGTATAAAAAGATCCGCTACAAGGGCAAGATCTGCGACCGCTGCGGCGTGGAAGTCACCCGCGCCAAGGTGCGCCGCGAGCGTATGGGACACATTGAGCTGGCCACCCCTGTTTCCCATATCTGGTATTTCAAGGGCATTCCCTCCCGCATGGGTCTGCTGCTGGATATTTCCCCCAGAATTTTGGAGAAGGTGCTGTACTTCGCCGCCTATATCGTCACCGACCCCGGTGAGACTCCGCTGGTGAAGGATCAGATCCTTTCCGAAAAAGAATACCGCGATATGCGCGAAAAGTATGAAGACGACTTTGAAGCCGGCATGGGCGCCGAGGCCGTGAAAAAGCTGCTGGAGCAAATCGACCTGGAGTCTTTGTCCGAACAGCTGCACAAGGAACTCAAGACCGCCTCCGGCCAGAAAAAGACCCGTATCGTCAAGCGACTGGAAGTGGTGGATGCCTTCCGCATCTCCGGCAACAAGCCCGAGTGGATGATCATCGACGTGCTGCCCGTGATCCCCCCGGAGCTGCGCCCCATGGTGCAGCTGGACGGCGGCCGCTTTGCCACTTCCGACCTGAACGACCTCTACCGCCGGGTCATCAACCGCAACAACCGCCTCAAGCGCCTCATGGAGCTCAAGGCCCCCGACATCATCGTCCGCAACGAAAAACGGATGCTGCAGGAGGCTGTGGACGCCCTCATCGACAACGGCCGCCGCGGCCGTCCCGTTACCGGCGCCAACAACCGTGCCCTCAAGTCTCTCAGCGATATGCTTAAGGGCAAACAGGGCCGTTTCCGCCAGAACCTGCTGGGCAAGCGCGTGGACTACTCCGGACGTTCCGTCATTGTGGTCGGCCCCGAGCTGAAGATCTATCAGTGCGGCGTGCCCAAGGAAATGGCCGTGGAGCTGTTCCGCCCCTTCATTATGAAGAAGCTGGTGGAAGACGGCAGCGCCAACAACATCAAATCCGCCAAGAAGATGGTGGATAAGGGCCGCACCGAGGTGTGGGATGCCCTGGATGAGATTATCAAGGACCACCCCGTCATGCTCAACCGCGCGCCTACGCTGCACCGCCTGGGCATCCAGGCGTTCGAGCCTGTGCTGGTGGAGGGCCGCGCCCTGAAGCTGCACCCGCTGAACTGCACCGCCTTCAACGCCGACTTCGACGGCGACCAGATGGCCATCCATGTGCCGCTGTCCGCAGAGGCACAGGCCGAAGCGAGACTGCTGATGCTTTCCGCCAACAACCTGCTGCGTCCTCAGGACGGCGGCCCCGTCACCGTGCCTACTCAGGATATGGTGCTGGGTTCCTACTATCTGACCTTTGAGCGTTTTGAAAACGGCGTTTCTCAGATGGTGAACGACGACTATTGGCCCGGCAGCATCGACTTTGCGCTGGCCGGCAAGAATCTCAAGGACCTTTCGGAAGAGGAGAGAGAAGCTGCCGAGTGCCTGCTGAACGTGTACCGTGATGAGGACGAAGCCATGCTGGCCTACAACGAGCACGTCATCGGTATGCACCAGCCCATCTGGGTGCGTGTGGGCAAGGAACTGACAGAGGAGCAGTATCGCTATCTGGAGTCCTGCCGCCAGAAGGACGGCGCCTATCCCGTGCCTCATCTGAACCTCTGCGAAGAAGAGGCCGTGGATGAAGAGTCCGGCGAAACACACAGGGTCTTCAAGGGCTACTGCCTGGTGCACGCCACCCCTGGCCGCATCATCTTCAACCGCAATATCCCCCAAGAGCTGGGCTTTGTGAAGCGTTTTGACAGCAACGGAATGCCCGGCGTCCACTTCTTTGATTATGAGATCACCGAGACCTGCGGCAAGAAGCTGCTGGGCAAGATCGTGGACCGCACCATCAAGCAGTACGGCTTCACCATTGCCGCCGAGGTGCTCGACAGCATCAAGGCCACCGGATACAAATACTCTACCCGCGGCTCCATCACCATCTCCATCTCCGACATGACCGTGCCTGACGACAAGTACCGCCTGATCAACGAGACGGAAGACCGCGTGGTGGATATCGAAGAGCAGTACAACATGGGCTTCATCACCGACGAAGAGCGCTATAAGATGGTCGTGGCTGAGTGGGAGAAGACCACCAACGATGTTACCGATGCGCTGACCGCCAGCCTGGATAAGTACAATCCCATCTTCATGATGGCTGACTCTGGCGCCCGTGGCTCCATGAAGCAGATCCGTCAGCTGACCGGTATGCGCGGTCTGATGGCGAACACCGCCGGTAAGACCATCGAGATTCCCATCAAGGCCAACTTCCGTGAAGGCCTGTCCGTGCTGGAATACTTTACTTCTTCCCGTGGCGCCCGTAAGGGTCTGGCCGATACGGCTCTGCGTACCGCAGACTCCGGCTATCTGACCCGCCGCATGGTGGACGTCTGCCAGGACGTCATCATCCGCGAAGACGACTGCGGCGTGGAAAAAGGCATTCTGGTATCCGAGATCTCCGAGGGCGGTCAGGTTATCGAGAAGTTCTCGGAGCGTATCCGCGGCCGTTTCCCGGTGCATGACATCAAGAAGCCCGGCACGGACGAGGTGCTGGTTCCCAAGGATCACATGATAACCGAAAAGGACGCCGAACTGCTGGAGAGCTTTGACATTCACGCCGCGGAGATCCGCACCGTGCTGACGTGCAAGGCACACAGCGGCGTCTGCGCCAAATGCTACGGCATGAACCTGGCCACCTCCCAGCCCGTGGGCCCCGGCGAAGCCGTCGGCATCATCGCCGCCCAGTCCATCGGTGAACCCGGCACCCAGCTGACCATGCGAACCTTCCACACCGGCGGCGTGGCCGGCGGCGATATCACCCAGGGTCTTCCCCGAGTAGAAGAACTGTTCGAGGCCCGCAAGCCCAAGAAGATGGCGACGCTCTCCGAGATCGGCGGCACAGTCAAGTTTGAGACGGCCACCAAGGGCAGCCTGCTGACCATTATTGTCACCGCGGACGACGGCGATACCCGCTCCTACTCCGTGCCTCACACCGGCTTGCTGGTGAAAGACGGCGACGTCATTGAGAAGGGCAAGCAGCTTCAGGACGGCGCGCTGAACCCCCACGACGTGTTGCGGATTCGCGGCGCTTCTTCCGTTCACAACTACCTGATCCAGGAAGTTTTGAAGGTGTACCGTCAACAGGGCGTGGATATCAACGATAAGCATATCGAAGTCATTGTCCGCCAGATGATGCGCAAGGTGCGTATCGAAGAGGCCAACGACACCGCACTGCTCTCCGGCGCCATGGTGGATGTGCTGGATGTGGAGGACGCCAACGCCAGAGTGCGCGCGCGCATGGATGCTGGCGAAGTCAATGAAAACGGCGATCTCCTGCAGGAGGCCACCTATACCCAGCTGCTGATGGGTATTACCAAGGCGTCTCTCGCCACCGATTCCTTCCTCTCCGCCGCCTCCTTCCAGGAGACGACCAAGGTGCTCACCGAAGCCGCTATCAAGGGCAAGGTGGATCATCTGGTGGGTCTGAAGGAAAACGTCATCATCGGCAAGCTGATCCCCGCCGGCGCCGGCCTTACCGCTTACCGCGAGTTCGCGGAAGAACTGGTGCCCGAGGAAGAGCCCGCCACAGAGAAGATGCCCGTGGAGGCGTCCGAGGAAACCGAGACCGAATGATTTTTGACCGAGATGCCGCCGCAAAGAAAAACTTTGCGGCGGCATCCGCGCAATAGCCGGGGCCGATAGAATGCCTTTAAAGCGGAAAATTGCTAATTTGACGGAAAAAGAGAGCAAAAACCCGTGAAAATCATGAAAATTTATGGGAAAGCTACTTGACGGTATACATCCCCTATGCTATAATTCTAAATTGCGCGGGAATTCATTCCGCGAATTTTGCTATGCAAACAGGGGGAATTCGCGTGTTGGAGGAGTTGAGCGGCAAAGGAAAGGTTACCGGCATCAAGCAGTCCGGCCGCGCCATTCGGGAAAACCGGGCGGCCAGGGTCTATCTGGCCTGTGACGCCGATCCCAAGCTGCTCGCACCCATCCGGGAAGCCTGTGAGCAAAAACAAATTCCCATGGAGACAGCCTTTGACCGGCATCAGCTGGGCAAAGCCTGCGCCATTGCCGTGGGAGCCACCGTGGCGGTGGTGTTGAAAGATTGATTTTTCCGGAATAATTTGATTGTATTCCGAGGAAAATACAGGAAGCATTGCTTCCGCACTTTTGTAGAAAGGAGTTTATTGAATGCCTACTTTTAATCAGTTGGTCAAGCAGGGAAGAAAACAGGCCACTTACAAGTCCGCTTCTCCCGCTATGCAGAAGGGTCTGAACACCCTCAAGAACAAGGAAACCGATCTGTCTTCTCCCCAGAAGCGCGGTGTCTGCACGGCTGTGAGAACGGCGACCCCCAAGAAGCCCAACTCCGCCCTGCGTAAGATCGCTCGTGTGCGTCTCACCAACGGCTATGAAGTGACTGCTTACATTCCCGGCGTTGGTCATTCTCTGCAGGAACACTCTGTGGTGATGATCCGCGGCGGCCGTGTCAAAGACCTGCCCGGTGTGCGTTACCACATCATCCGCGGCACTCTGGATACCCAGGGCGTGTCCGGCCGTATGCAGGCTCGCTCCAAGTACGGTGCCAAGAGACCCAAGAGCAAGTAATCACCCGCATTTGAACTGCGCTTTGCCGAAAAGGTTTTATATAGATGTATATGTACCTCTTTGGCAGGCCGTACAACAGCCGATCGCGGCTGTTGAGTACCTATGAAATCATATTCATTATGAAGGAGGGAAGCATAGTGCCCAGAAGAGGTAATGTTCCCAAAAGAGAAATTCTGCCCGATCCCATGTACAACTCTGTGCTGGTGACCAAGCTGGTCAACAGCATTATGTTGGACGGTAAAAAGGGCGTTGCCCAGAAGGTCGTTTATACCGCCTTTGAGACCATCAAGGAAAAGACGGACAAAGAGCCTCTGGAAGTGTTTACCCAGGCCATGGAAAATATTATGCCCAGCCTGGAAGTCAAGGCCCGCCGTGTCGGCGGTGCTACCTATCAGGTCCCCATGGAAGTTCGTCCCGCCCGCCGTCAGACCCTGGGTCTGCGCTGGCTGACCGCTTACTCCCGCGCCCGCAGCGAGAGAACCATGGCCGAGCGCCTGGCAGGCGAGATCATGGATGCTGCCAACAACACCGGCAGCGCTGTGAAGAAACGTGAAGATACCCACAAAATGGCCGAATCCAACAAGGCATTCGCCCATTTCCGTTGGTAATCAGCGGATACTAAGAAAAAGGAGAACGGTATGCCGAGAAAGGTTACACTCGAAAACACAAGAAACATCGGCATCATGGCCCACATTGATGCAGGAAAGACAACCACGACAGAACGTATTCTGTACTACACGGGCGTCAACTATAAGTTGGGTGAGACGCACGAGGGTACTGCCACCATGGACTGGATGGAGCAGGAGCAGGAACGTGGTATCACCATAACCTCCGCAGCGACCACCTGCTATTGGAAAGGCACCAAGAATCAGTTCCCTCAGACGCGTATCAACATTATCGACACCCCGGGCCACGTGGACTTTACTGTTGAGGTGGAGCGTTCTCTGCGCGTCCTGGATGGTTCCGTCACCGTCATGTGTGCCAAGGGCGGCGTAGAACCCCAGTCCGAAACAGTTTGGCGTCAGGCCGATCACTATCATGTCCCCCGGATGATCTACGTCAATAAGATGGACATCACCGGCGCTGATTTCTATCACGTGCTGGACATGATCAAAGACCGTCTGAAGTGCAATGCGGTGCCGATTCAGCTCCCCATCGGAAAAGAAGATACCTTTACGGGCATCATCGATCTGGTGGAGATGAAAGCTGATATCTATTACGATCAGTTGGGCAAAGATGTGCGTGAGGAAGCCATTCCTGACGACATGATGGATCTGTCCACTGAGTATCGTGAAAAGCTGCTGGATGCCGTGTCCATGTTCGATGATGAGATCATGGAAATGTACCTGGAAGGCCAGGAGATCCCCACGGATAAGATCCGCCGGGCGATCCGCCAGGCAACAGTGGCCGTGGAAATGGTGCCTGTCACCTGCGGCTCTTCCTATCGCAACAAGGGCGTTCAGAAGTTGCTCGACGCGATCGTGGACTATATGCCCGCACCCACCGATATTCCTGCCGTCACCGGCACCAACCCCAAGACCGACGAAGAAGAGCTGCGTCATCCCAACGATGATGAGCCCTTTGCCGCCCTGGCCTTCAAGATCATGACCGACCCCTATGTCGGCCGTCTGGGATTCTTCCGTGTCTATTCAGGTACGCTGGCCACCGGCTCCGCCGTGCTCAACGCCACCAAGGGACACCGGGAGCGCCTGGGACGTATTTTGCAGATGCACGCCAACCACCGCGAGGATATTGAGGCGGTTTACAGCGGCGATATTGCCGCTGCCGTGGGTCTGAAGAATACCACCACCGGCGATACGCTGTGCGACGAAAAGCACCCCATCGTGCTGGAGTCCATGGAATTCCCCGACCCCGTGATCCGCGTGGCCATTGAGCCCAAGACCAAAGCTGGCCAGGAAAAGATGGGCATTGCCCTGTCCAAGCTGACAGAGGAAGATCCCACCTTCCGCACCTGGACGGATGAGGAAACGGGCCAGACCATCATCGCCGGTATGGGTGAGCTCCATCTGGAGATCATTGTGGACCGTCTGCTGCGTGAGTTCAAGGTGGAGGCTAACGTAGGCGCTCCCCAGGTGGCTTACAAGGAGACCATTCGCAAGTCTGTGGAGCAGGATACCAAGTATGCCCGTCAGTCCGGCGGTAAGGGCCAGTACGGTCACGTTAAGATCCGTGTGGAGCCAAACGAGTCCGGCAAGGGTTACGAGTTTGTCAACGCCGTCGTGGGCGGCGCGGTGCCCAAAGAGTATATCCCCGCTGTGGATGCTGGTATTCAGGGTGCTATGCTGGCAGGTACTGTGGCCGGTTACCCCGTCGTGGACGTGAAGGTAACGCTGTACGACGGTTCTTACCACGAAGTGGACTCCTCCGAAATGGCGTTTAAGATCGCCGGTTCCATGGCTTTCAAAGAGGCTATGCGCAAGGCAGACCCCACGCTGTTGGAGCCCATCATGAAGGTGTCTGCCACTGTCCCAGACGAGTATATGGGCGATGTCATCGGCGACCTGAACTCCCGCCGCGGCCAGATCCAGGGCTACGAAGCCCGCTCCGGCGCGCAGCAGATCGACGCTTTTGTCCCTCTGGCGGAGATGTTCGGTTACGCCACCAACCTTCGTTCCCGTACCCAGGGCCGTGGCCAGTACACCATGGAACCCAGCCACTATATTGAGATTCCCAAGAGCATTCAGGAGAAACTCATTGACCAACGCAATGGGCGTGAAAAATTTTAAAACGCCAAATAAGGATTGCTTTTCAGCACCAAATACTGTAAAATGGCAATGAAAATGAAAAATTCATTGCACCATCATTATGCAAAATTGTTAAGGAGGATTTTTTCAAATGGCTAAGCAGAAATTTGAGAGAACGAAGCCCCATGTTAACATCGGCACCATTGGTCATATCGACCACGGCAAGACCACTCTGACCGCCGCCATTACCAAGTGGCTGGCTCTGCAGGGCAAGGCTCAGTACACCGACTACTCTTCCATCGATAAGGCTCCCGAAGAGAGAGAGCGCGGCATTACCATCAACACCGCTCACGTGGAATATGAGACCGAGAAGCGTCACTATGCACACGTTGACTGCCCGGGCCATGCCGACTATATCAAGAACATGATCACCGGTGCTGCCCAGATGGACGGCGCTATCCTGGTCATCGCCGCTTCCGACGGCCCCATGGCTCAGACGCGTGAGCACCTGCTGCTGGCCCGCCAGGTGAACGTGCCTTCCGTGCTGGTGTTCCTGAACAAGTGCGACCAGGTCGACGATGAAGAGCTGCTGGAGCTGGTCGAGATGGAAGTCCGCGAGCTGCTGAGCTTCTATGGCTTCCCCGGCGACGACACTCCCATCATCCGCGGCAGCGCTTTGAACGCTCTGGTTTCCGAGTCCACCGATCCCAACGCTCCCGAGTATGCTTGCATTAAGGAACTGATGGACGCTGTTGACTCCTGGATCCCCACTCCCGCCCGTAACGACGAGCTGCCCTTCCTGATGCCCGTTGAAGACGTGTTCACTATCTCCGGCCGTGGTACTGTTGCTACCGGTCGTGTGGAGCGTGGTATGCTGAAGCTCAACGAGAAAGTCGAGATCGTCGGCCTGCAGGAAGAGAAGCGCGAGACCGTCGTCACCGGTATTGAGATGTTCCACAAGCTGCTGGACTTCGCAGAAGCCGGCGATAACATCGGCGCTCTGCTGCGCGGTGTTGCTAAGACCGAAGTCGAGCGTGGCCAGGTTCTGTCCAAGCCCGGTTCCATTCACCCCCACACCAAGTTCGTGGGCCAGGTGTACGTGCTGACCAAGGAAGAGGGCGGCCGTCATACTCCTTTCTTCAACAACTATCGTCCCCAGTTCTATTTCCGTACCACCGACGTGACCGGCGTCATCACTCTGCCCGAAGGCACTGAGATGTGCATGCCCGGCGATAACGTCGACATGAAGGTCGAGCTGATCACCCCCATCGCCATCGAAAACGGTCTGCGTTTCGCTATCCGTGAAGGTGGCCGTACCGTGGGTTCCGGCGTTGTTATTGAGATCGAGAGCAAGTAATCTATCGCTTTTAAAAGAGGCAGGACAAAAGTCCTGCCTCTTTTTTCATGCGGGGAACGAAAACCGGCGGAAAGCGGAGCGTATATTGAGCCATTCTGTTTTTTATGCTATACTGGCTGCATGGAAACGTGAACCGCTGAACTGCCGCTGAAAATGGAGGAGGATCTGCTTTATGACACAACAAAACATCCGGAAGAATGTCGCAAAAAGCCTGCTGCTCCTCTATTTTGGACAAATGCTGCTGCTCCTGGCGTCGCTTTTTATCCGCTTTTTTGCGTCAGACGGAATGGTGCCTTTGCTGATCGCCGTGTTTACTCTGACCAATCTGCTGATGCAGCTGTATGCCACACGAAGGCTCAGCCGTCTGGTGGACAGCCAGGAATACCACATGGCCTTTTACTCCGTTTCATGCAACGCTGTCTGCTGGGGTCTGACGCTGCTGGGTGTTGGGCTATACAACTTTGTCCAGATTCTTTCTGTGGTTTGCGAGATATCCGGAGTGCTCTGTCTGTGCCGGGGCACCCGACGCCTTTTGCGGGGCTTTGGTTATGAGAACACGTCGCCATCTCTCATCGGGCCGGCGTATCTGCTCTGCGCGGTTTTTACCTATCTGCCTTACCTGGGTACCGCGGCAGGTCAGTCAACGCAGGCGGTGGTACAGATGGCGGGATTGCTGGTGTGCCTGGCCTTTGCTCTGTATCTGCGCCAGGCAGCCCGCTTTTTGTTCCTGAAGAATGCGGATGATCAAAATTAGGATTTGTCAGCAGGGAACGCAAGACCCACCTGGAAGCCGTTTTCACCAAGACAGATGATGTCCCCGGCGATGACGGTGCTGCCGCAGATATAGAGATTTGCCTGTACGCCGTCGGGCGCATGGGGATAGTTGGTGACGGCGTAGGTATAGCGTGTTACCTGCTTGCCGCAGTAATCGGAGAGTGTGAAGCCTTGATCCTGCTGCAGCTTGTCATAGGCCTGATAGGCGTCGGACAGGGGATCCGGAAGCATAAGCTCCATGGATTCCACCGGGTCAGGCTTCACCTGCCAGCCGTATTGCAGCAAATAGGCGATGCGGTCTTCGTTGGTGGACACACCTGTGGCGGAGATGCCGTTTTCGTTCGCTTTTTTGTGGAAACAGCCTCCCAGCAAAAGACCCAGTGCTACCACCAGCACCAGGCAGCCCGCCAGCACAATGGCTCTCTTTTTGGAAAATTTTATATGAAATACAACCATCACAGATCCTCCTCCTGTCCCCCAATTTATTCCCTTTTGCCGATGTTTATGATACGATGGAAAAGAAAAGTAAGTCCTTCAGAGAAAAGGAGCGGAATCATTCATATGGAAAAAATGCGACTGGATAAGATTATCAGCGCCACCGGGAAAAAGTCCCGCCGGGAAGTCCGGCAAATGATCAAAGAGGGGCGGATCCTGGTCAACGGCGTTTTTGCCGCCTCTGCCGAGGAAAAATATGACCCGGAGACCACGGAGATCCTGCTTGACGGCCAGGATCTCGGGTATCAGCGTTATACCTATGTGCTGATGAATAAGCCAATGGGACTGCTCAGCGCCACGGAGGACGCCAGAGCCGATACCGTCTTGTCCCTGCTGCCGCCGGAGCTGCACCATCTGTTTCCGGTGGGCCGGCTGGATAAAGACACGGAGGGCCTGCTGCTGCTGACCAATGACGGGGATCTGGCGCACCGGCTGCTGTCGCCCAAAAATCATGTGGAAAAGGTATATTACGCCAGGGTGGAAGGTGTTCTCACGGCGGAGGACTGCCGGGCTTTCGCTCAGGGCATGACGCTGGGAGACGGGCTGCGGTGTATGCCGGCGGAGCTCGTCATTTTGTCCGACAGCGAGGCGCAGGTGACGTTGCACGAGGGAAAATTCCACCAGGTGAAGCGGATGCTGGCCGCCTGCGGAAAATCCGTGGTGTATCTCAAACGGTTGGCTATGGGGCCGCTGCGACTGGAGGATTCCCTGGCAAAGGGTAGCTACCGCTTTTTGACACAGGAAGAAAAAGCCAAGCTGCAAACGCTCTGATGGGTAATTTTTCGGTAGAACAGAGAAATAGAAACTGGAATTTTGTTGAAAAAGGAAAATTACACTTGCAAAATCGTGATTCTGACGATATAATGACGATAACGGCTTGGCATATTGCACAAAATATCCACAGGCTTGTTAGGTGGGAGGAAGACCATGTCAGGGAGAATTTTTCAGAACGTTGTGTTGCAGTTTAAAGAGACCACTGATCGGACCATCGGCGTGATTGATGCGGAAGGAACCGTGATTGCATGCAGTGAGTTGACCGGGATCGGCAAAAAATGGCCCAAATATGTGCAGACCATCAATGCCGCCGAAGGCAGCTGTGTGACGCTGGAGAACAAAACTTTCAAGGCGTTGCCCGGCTGGGGCAATCAGTTTGACTATGCGGTTTTTGCCAGCGGCGAGGACAGCGTGGGCCGTACGGTGTGCGCGATGGCTGCCGTGGCGCTGAATTCCGCCAAGACCTATTACGAAGAGAAGCACGACAAGGGTTCTTTTATCAAGAACATTATTTCCGACAATATTTTGCTCAGCGATATTTATATGCGGGCCAAGGAATTGCATGTGGCGGCCGAAGTGCCCCGCGGCGTGTTCGTGATCCGGCCCGTGGACGACCGGACGGAGAGCATCCCGCTGGATCTGATCCAGAATCTGTTCCCGGACCGGCAGAATGATTTTGTCATCAGCGTGGGGGAGGCCGATGTGGCGCTCATCCATCAGCTGCCGGAGAATATCACCGGACGTGAGCTGGAGCGTGTGGCCGCGCAGTTGGCCGAGGCCCTGCGTGTGGGCGGCGAGAACCGCGTTTTTGTGGGCATCGGCACGGTGGCCAACCACCTGCGGGATCTGGCCAAGTCCTATAAGGAAGCGCAGATCGCCATTGAAGTGGGCAAGGTGTTCGACACCGAGCGCTATATCATCAACTATGAGAATCTGGGGATCGGCCGCTTGATCTATCAGCTGCCCACCACCCTTTGCGAGATGTTCCTGCAGGAAGTGTTCAAGAAAAACCCCATTGACGCGCTGGATCAGGAAACGCTCTTTACGATCTACAAGTTCTTTGAAAACAATCTGAATGTGTCGGAAACGGCGCGGAAACTGTTCGTGCACCGCAATACTCTGGTGTACCGCCTGGAGAAGATTAAAAAGCTCACAGGTCTGGACCTGCGGGAGTTTGACGACGCGATCACCTTCAAAGTGGCGTTGATGGTCAAAAAGTACCTGACCAGCCGCGGAATTGAAGCCTGATACAGACCCCGATCCCGGAAGCTAGGGCTTCCGGGATTTTTTACGTGGACAAAAATAACATAAACGGGGGGTTTCACCACAGGAAAAAACAGATTCCTTAATTTAACGAATTATTCATATCTTGCCTGTTGCCATTTTGTAACCCTTTGTCTATAATAAATATATGCGTGTCAAGGCGAATTTTGACGCAAGACGTCGTTTTTTATATGAGTTAGGATTTGAGTGTAGATATGATTCGATTTAAAGATGTTGAAAAGACGTACGACAACGGAACAGAGGCCTTGAAGGGCATTTCTTTTTCCATTGACGACGGTGAATTTGTATTTTTGGTGGGGCCCTCGGGCTCCGGCAAGTCCACGATCATCAAGCTTTTGACCGGGGAGATCATTCCCAATGCCGGGCGCATTATGGCAAACGGCTTTAGCCTAAGCAATATTTCCGACAAACAGGTACCCTATATGCGGCGCACGGTGGGTGTGATCTTCCAGGACTTCCGCCTCATCGGGAAAAAGACCGTGTATGACAACCTGAGCCTGGCCATGCGGGCGGTGGACGCGTCTTCCAGAGAGGTGAAGAACCGCATTCCCTATGTGCTGGAGCTGGTTGGCCTGGAGAACAAGATGAACCGCTATCCGGACGAGCTGTCCGGCGGCGAACAGCAGCGTGTGGCCATTGCCCGCGCGCTGGTAAACAATCCCTCTACCATTGTGGCCGACGAACCTACCGGCAATCTGGACCCCGGCCGTTCGCTGGAGATCATGACCCTGCTGGAGCGCATCAATGCCCTGGGGACCACAGTGCTGGTGGTGACCCACGAAAAGGAACTGGTCAATCGCCTGGGCAAGCGCATTATCATGATCGACAACGGCAATGTGGTCAGCGACGGTATGGGAAGCTATGAGGTCTGAGTGATGAAACATAATATATCCTATTTTTTCAAAGAGGGCATATCCAATATGTTCTCTCACGGGTTTATGTCCTTTGCCGCCATCGGCATTACCGTGGCGTGCCTTTTGATCATGGGCACCTTTTCCCTGGTGGCGGTGAATGCCAACGCGAATCTGAAAGATCTGCAAAAGGAAAACGCCGTCCTTGCCTTCGTGGAGGACAGCCTGACGGATGAGCAGGCCAAAAATTTGCAGGGGCAGATCACCTCTTTGGACAATGTATCGGGCTGTACGTTTGTCTCACGCCAGCAGGCACGGGATGAGTATGTACAGAAATACGATGAGGACGGCCTTTACAGCGATCTGGATGCCAGTATTTTTCGCCATCGGTATGTGATCCGCTTGGCGGATCCGGAGAAGCTGGATCAAACCATTCAGGAGGTAAAGGGTATCCAGGGCATCGAGAAGGTGCGGGCCGATGAGGATATTTCCAACGGCTTTGTGACGCTGCGGAATATTGCCAGCGTCATCAGCATTGCCCTTATCACCATTTTGTTTGTGGTGTCCGTGTTCATTATTTCCAACACCATTAAGCTGACCACCTTTGACCGGCGGGACGAGATCGCCATTATGAAGATGGTGGGCGCCACCAACGGCTTTATTCGCTGGCCCTTTGTGTTTGAAGGGCTGATGATGGGCATTTGCGGCGCGGCCGTGGCGTTCGGCCTGCAATGGCTGCTTTATGAGGCTGTTGTAAAGGGTATCGCCAACTCCGATACGCTGCAACTGGTGTCTGTGATCCCCTTTAGCCGGATGTGGGGCTCCGTGGCGGGCGTATTTGCCGCTGCCGGCATTTTGATCGGTGTGGGAGGGAGCCTGACGGCTATCCGCAAGTTCCTGCAAGTATAAAGAGACGGAGGAAAGAGAATGACAAGAAGAACCGTTTCGGCTCTGTTTGCCTTGCTGCTGACGGTTTCCATGACAGCGGCGCTGCTGACCCCCAGAGCGTATGCAGCCACCACGGAACAGGAGCAGCTCAGCGAGATCGAGGCAAAGAAAGCCGAACTGCAAAAGCAGATCGACGCGGCGGAAAACAGCAAAACCGCTGTGCTGGATCAAAAGAAGCTGATGGACGAACAAAACGATGTGATCCGCCAGCAGATTTCCACTGTGCAGTCACAGATCGAAGACAGCAACCAGCGCATTGCGGAAACGCAGGTCAAGGAAGAGGCCCAGTACCAACTGTTTTGTAAGCAGGTGCGGGAGGAAGAAGAGCGGGGCACCATCTCCTACTGGGAGGTGCTGTTTAAAGCCACCAGCTTTTCCGACCTTCTCAGCCGCCTTGATTTTATCAACGAAGTGATGGCCTATGACAAGCAGGTCATGGAGGATCTGAAGGCGCTGCAGGCCCAACTGGCTCAGGAGAAGACGGATCTGGAGACGCAGAAGACCACCCTTTCCGGCGCCCAATCTGAGCTGGAGCAGAAGATCACGGATGCCGCGGCGCTGGTGGCCCAGTATGAGGAGACCAAGGCCGGCGCACAGACACTGTATGACGCCGAGAACGCCCAGGCGGCGGAGATCGAACGCCAGATTCAGGAGGCGGAGAAAGCCGCCCGGGATGCCGCCAACCAGAACGGCACCAACGTGCCCCCCGCTACCAGCGGCGGTTATATCTGGCCCACGGACACCCGCCTTGTGACCTCACCCTTTGGCCCCCGGTCTTCCCCCGGCGGCATTGGCAGTACATACCATCTGGGCGTTGACATCGGCGCCAGCTACGGCAGCCCCATTTACGCCACCAAGTCCGGTACGGTGATCCTGACCGGCGGCCCCTGGGGCGGCGGCTACGGCAACTATGTGGTACTGGATCACGGTTCCGGCAACACCACTCTCTATGCCCACATGAGCTCCATCGCCGTGGACGAGGGGGAGACGGTATCGCAGGGGCAGGTCATTGGTTATGTGGGTTCCACCGGCAACTCCACAGGCCCCCATCTCCACTATGAGATCCGGGAAGACGGCAGCCGCATCGACCCGCTGACCTATTTGCCCGGCTACATTCCCTACGATTGGTAAAACGGTATAATACACCCTCCCGCACCATAAAAATGGTGCGGGAGGGCTTTTTTATGTATGGTTATATTGACTGGCGGGAAACTGGGAAAGGCGGCTTTTCTTTGCAGCGGACGGGGATCTGCGGCGTTTGCTTCTGGGAACTGCGGGTGCCGAAGCCGGGCAGCCTCTTTTTCCGCCAGCGCCTGCGGCGCGCTGTCCATACCATGCACACCAACGGCGTCCGCCGCGCGGTATTTCCACCGGACTTTCCCTTTGCCGAGGTATTGGCCGAGGAGGGCATCACGTCGCTTCCGGAGGAAAATCTGCGCCGCCGTTTGCTGGAACAGCTGCTGGAAAGGGCCTGCGGGGGAAAAAAGATCTCCGCTTCGTCGTGGGCGGCCGCCCTTTACGCCCGGGGCGAGAGCCGTGACGTCCGGGACGCCAGCCGCCTCCTGGCGGAAAAATGCCGCTATTTGCAGCTGCATCTGGCCCAAGACAGCGGCGCACTGGAAAAAGAACTGCGCTACACCTACGGCGTCTGCGCCGCACCCGTCGGGCAGCGGCCGGACATTGCCGTGACCTTTGACAGCGGCCCCCAAGAGCTCCTCCCCATTCCCGTGATCCGCCTGGGGGAGGACTGCCGCGAGCAGCCCATCACCTACGAGCTGCCGGCGGAGCGCCTGGCGTGGCTGGGAGAGCGAGCCCCTACATCGCAGCTGGTAACCGCGCTTTTTGAGGCCGGAAAGTTGCCTTTAGAGGAAATTCATGTGAAAACACTCACATTCTTTGCTTGACAGGACTTGGGAAACTCTCTATAATGCAACATGACATATCATAATATAATAGTATAGGTATCGCCGGATACCTGCATATACTGGAAGACTGAAAGGATCGGACATCATGGTAAAAGAGTTTAAAATGAGCCAGGCGCGGTATGATGAACTAAAAGCAGAACTGGATTACAACAAGACCACCCGCGCCGATGAGATCGCGGAACTGATCAAAGAAGCCCGGGGCTTTGGCGACCTGTCCGAAAACAGCGAGTATGATGAAGCGAAAAACGAACAGGGCAAGCTGTATTCCCGCATTGCGGAACTGGAGGAGATCCTGCTCCACGCCGTGATCGTGGACGAGGCTGAAACGGATTCTGACAAGGTGTCCATCGGCTGCCGTGTGATCGTGACCAATCTGGAAAACGGAAAACAACTGCCCGCTTATAAGATCGTAGGTTCCCAGGAGGCGGACGTGATGAACCACGCCATCTCCGAGGATTCGCCCTTTGGCAAAGCCCTGATGGGCAAGCAGGCCGGCGAGGAAATCAGTGTGGAAGCCCCCCGCGGTATGATGCGTTACCGCGTGGATCAGATCGAAAGATAAGGAGACCAATACTATGGCTGAACAGAATCGGGAAGCAATGGAAACACAGCAGGATCTCAGCGAGATCCTTCGGATCCGCCGTGAAAAGTTGAAAACCTTGCAGGACGCGGGGATGGATCCCTTTGAAAAGACGCTCTTTTCTGTGTCCCACCACACCCAGGACATTAAGGACAGCTTTAACGCGCTGGAAGGAACGGAAGTGACCGTGGCCGGCCGCCTCATGTCCAAACGCGGCATGGGCAAGGTCTCTTTCTGCGATCTGCAGGACAAGACCGGCCGGATTCAGCTCTATGCTCGCAAGGATGAGATGGATGAGGCCATTTACGACCGGTTCAAGAAATACGACATCGGCGATATCGTGGGCGTGCGGGGCGATGTGTTCCGCACCCAGCGGGGCGAAATGAGCGTTCGCGCCAAGGACATCGAGCTGCTCAGCAAGTCTCTTCAGCCGCTGCCCGAGAAGTATCACGGGCTCACCGACAAGGAGATGCGCTACCGTCAGCGCTATGTGGATCTGATCGTGAATCCGGAGTCCCGGCGCAACTTTGAGATCCGCAGCCAGTTTGTCCGGTATCTGCGCAACTATCTGGACAGCCGCGGCTATATGGAAGTGGAAACGCCCGTGCTGAGCACCATTTCCGGCGGCGCCAATGCCCGCCCATTTATCACCCACCACAACGCGCTGGACATCGACATGTATATGCGTATTGCCACCGAGCTGCATCTCAAGCGCCTTATCGTGGGAGGGATGGAGCGCGTCTATGAAGTGGGCCGCATTTTCCGCAACGAAGGCATGGACACCAAGCACAATCCCGAGTTTACCACCGTGGAGCTGTATGAAGCCTATACGGACTTCCACGGTATGATGGATATTACCGAGGGCATCCTCTCAGGCGCCGCCCAGGAGATCCTGGGCACCTACCAGATCAAGTGGATGGGCTATGACGTGGATTTGACCCCCGGCTGGAAGCGCTTGACCATGGCGGAAGCGGTGAAGCAGTATGTGGGCATCGACTTTATGACGGTCACCGACGACGCGGAGGCCGTGGCCGCCGCCAAGAAGGCCGGCGTGGACATGGACGGCGTGGAAGCCACCTGGGGCCACGCACTCTACGAGTGCTTTGACCAAAAAGTGGAAGAGCAGCTGGTGCAGCCCACCTTTATCACCATGTACCCGGTGGAGGTTTCACCTCTTGCCAAGCGCAGTCCTGCCGACCACCGGCTGACAGAACGGTTTGAGCTGTTTATCTGCCACAACGAGATGGGCAACGCCTTCTCCGAGCTCAACGACCCCATTGACCAGCGCCAGCGCTTTATGAAGCAGGCGGAGCTGCGGGCCAAGGGCGACGAGGAAGCCAATATGATGGACGATGACTTTGTCATGGCTCTTGAATATGGTATGCCCCCCACGGGCGGCCTGGGCATCGGGATCGACCGCTGCGCCATGATGCTCTGCGGCGCGGATTCCATCCGGGACGTGATCCTTTTCCCCACCATGAAGCCCCTGGATTGACACACATCCGGCTGACTCAGCCCATCAAAAGGCTGAGTCAGCCTTTTACGCCTGAAAGGAGACGATGACAACGGAGATCATCACCAGCCGAAAAAACCCCTTGATGACGCACCTCCGGAAGCTGGCGTCGTCTTCTGCCTACCGGCGGGAGAACGGTGAGTTTTTGTGTGACAGCCCCAAGCTCCTGGCGGAGGCGCTGCGCTGGCAGGCCGAGGTCACGGCCGTCGTGTACACCGAGGGCATGGAGATGCCTGAAAAATTGCCGGGCCGCGTGGCCTGTGTGCCGCCGGATGTGATGCAGTCGGTGTCGCCCATGGAGGCGCCCCAGGGGGTGCTGTTTACCTGCCGCGTGGCGCCGCCCACGCTGCCGCCTGTGCTGCCGGGCCGCCACTATGTGGTGCTCGACGGTGTGCAGGACCCCGGAAATGTGGGAACCGTGCTGCGGACGGCGGACGCCTTCGAGTGCGACGGCATGTTTTTGCTGCCCGGCTGCGCTGACCTCTATAACCCCAAGACGGTGCGGGCCACCATGGGGGCGGTGTTCCGCCGCCCGGTGTGGACCTGCGAGCCGGAGGAACTCAAGGCGCTGCTGCAAAAGAGCGGGATCCCGCTGTACGGCGCGGCGCTGCGTGACGATACCTGGGACGCCCGGGCGCTTTGCTATGAAAAGGCCGCCGCTGCCATCGGCAGCGAGGGAAAGGGCCTTTCTCAAACCGTGCTGTCCCTTTGTGACTGCACGGTGAAGATCCCCATGAGCCCCCGCTGCGAATCACTCAACGCGGCGGCAGCGGCAGCGGTGCTGCTGTGGGAAATGTACCGATAGACAAGGAGGGAAGTGAGCTGTGGCGGCTTTGAAATATTGGATCTGGCTCACGGCCCTGCCGGGTCTTACCAACCACGCCAGGCTCCTGCTGCTGGATCACTTCGGTTCGCCGGAGAATATCTATTACGCGGAAAAAGAGGAGCTGCTGCTGGTGGAGGGCCTTGGCACCGCACAGGCGTCACTGGCTGCTAACCGGTCGCTGACGGCGGCCGACACGATCCTGGGCGACTGCGAGCGTTTGGGCATTCATGTGCTGACCATGCAGGACGCGGCCTATCCCCAGCGGCTGAGAAATATTTTTGATACGCCTGTGATACTCTATTGGAAAGGGCAGCTGCCACTTTTTGATGAAGAGGCGGCGGTGGCCGTGGTGGGGACCAGAGGCTGTACGCCTTACGGGCTCCAGACGGCGGAACAGCTGGGCTGGGAAATGACCAAACAGGGGGCGTTGGTGGTGTCGGGCCTTGCCAAGGGCATTGACGCCGCGTCGCATCGGGGCGCACTCCGGGCGGGGGGCGCCACGGCCGCGGTATTGGGCGGCGGCATCGACGTGATCTACCCGGCGGAAAATAATGGGCTCTTTGCGGATATTGAGACCGCGGGGGTGCTTTTATCCGAATATCCGCCCGGAACGGAAGCGGTGGGCAACCATTTTCCGGCGCGAAACCGAATCATCAGCGGGCTGTGCCTTGCCACCGTGGTGGTGGAAGCGCCGGAGAGAAGCGGCGCTTTGATCACCGCCAACACGGCGCTGGAGCAGGGGCGGGAGGTATTTGCCGTCCCCGGCCCTATCAACGCGCCCAACAGCCGCGGGTGCAACGCCCTTATCCGGGATGGCGCGGGGATCGTCACAGGCAGCTGGGATGTCCTTTGCGAGTACCAGTCCCGGTATCCCCACAAGCTGCGGCAAAGTGAGCAGCGGATGCAGGAAAATCCGGGCTACGAGGCCCGTGTCCGCCGGGCGGAAGAGGCGGCCCGGCCGGCGCAGCCGGTATCCCAGCGAACGGTGTTGGATCTCAGCGGGTCCCACGATCTCACGGAGGATCAGACGGTCGTCATTCGGGCCTTGACCACCGAGGAGCCGCTGCTGCCAGACGAGGTGGCCGAAAAAACGGAACTGCCTATCCGCCGGGTCCTCTCGGCGCTGACCATATTGGAAATCAACGGATTCGCAATGCAACAGGGCGGCCGCCGCTTTGTCCGCACTGTGGATCTGAAAGAATAGGAGGATAACTGTGGCGAAGAAATCGGGAAAAAACCTGGTTATCGTGGAATCTCCCGCCAAAGCCAAAACCATCGGCAAGTATCTGGGCAATGACTATGAGGTGAAAGCCTGCATGGGTCACTTGCGCGACCTGCCCAAAAGTGTGCTGGGCGTGGATATTGAAAACGACTTTACACCCAATTACAAGCCCATCAAGGGCAAGGAAGATATCATCGGGGATCTAAAAAAAGCGACCAAATCCAGTCAGACTGTGTATCTGGCCACCGACCCCGACCGTGAGGGCGAGGCCATTTCCTGGCATTTGAAGGCACTGCTGGATTTGGATGATGAAAAGGCCCGGCGTGTCACCTTCAATGAGATCACCAAAAAGGTGGTGCAGGAGAGTATTCAGGAGCCTCGGGACATTGACCAGAATCTGGTGGATGCCCAGCAGGCCCGCCGGATCCTGGACCGGATTGTGGGCTATCAGCTCTCGCCCCTGCTGTGGAAAAAGGTGCGGCGGGGTCTTTCCGCCGGCCGCGTGCAGTCGGTGGCCATGCGTATGGTGGCCGAGAGAGAAGACGAGATCAAACACTTTGTCCCTCAGGAGTACTGGACGCTGGACGCCCAGCTGGAGACAGAGGATCGTCACTTCTGCAAGGCCCACTATTACGGAAAAGACGGCAAAAAACACGAGCCCGTCTCCGGCGCGGAGGTGGAGGAGATCGTTCGCGCCGTGGAAAACGAGGCCTTTTTGGTCAAGAGCGTCAAGCGGACGGACAAGCAGCGCTCCCCCTCGCCTCCTTTTACCACCTCCACCATGCAGCAGGAGGCGTCCCGCAAGCTGAACATGACGCCCCGGCGCACCATGGCCATCGCCCAGCAGCTCTATGAAGGTGTGGACATCACCGGCGAGGGCACCGTGGGTCTCATCACCTATATGCGTACTGACTCGCTGCGACTGTCGGAAGAGGCGCTGGCGTCTGCCAAGGCGTTTATTCTGGGACGCTACGGGAAAGACTACTATCCCGATACCACCCGCCATTTCAAGGCCAAGGCCGGGGCACAGGATGCCCACGAAGCCATTCGCCCCAGCGACGTGACACTGACGCCCGAGCGGGTGAAGGCCGACCTTACGGGGGAACAGTATCGCCTTTACCGCCTGATCTGGAGCCGCTTTGTGGCCTGTCAGATGGCCAACGCCATTTACGACAGCGTCAGTGTGGAGATCACCGCTCAGGAGTACGCTTTCCGCGCCTCTTCCAGTAGTGTAAAGTTCTCCGGCTATACAGCGGTGTATGAGGAAAGCCGGGACGAGGAGAAGGAAGAGAAGGAATCGCCCCTGCCCCATCTGACAGAAGGACAGGTGCTGGCACTGGACGGATTTGACAAGGATCAGCACTTTACACAGCCACCTGCCCGCTATACGGACGCCACACTCATTCGCGCCATGGAGGAAAACGGCATTGGCCGCCCTTCCACCTACGCGCCCACTGTGTCCACCATTCTGGACCGGGAATACGTGGTCAAAGACGGCAAGTACCTGAAGATTACCCCCCTGGGCGACGTGGTCACAGGGCTTATGTGCGATAAGTTCAAGGATATCGTGGACATGAAGTTCACGGCCAACATGGAAAAAGAGCTCGACGAGGTGGAGACCGGCCACAAGCAGTGGAAGAGCCTCCTGCGGGAGTTCTACGGCGGCTTTGACCAGAATCTCAAGCAGGCCGAAAAGGACCTGGAGGGCATCTATCTCAAGGTGCCCGATGAGGTCAGCGAGGAAAAATGTAATCTATGCGGACGGAACATGGTAATTAAAAGCGGCCGCTTCGGACGCTTTCTGGCCTGTCCCGGCTACCCTGAGTGCAAGTTTACCAAGCCTCTGGTGGTGGAGATGCCGGGCCGCTGCCCCAAATGCGGTGGGCGGCTCATGAAACGGGTCAGCACCAGCAAGCGCACGGGCAAGCCCTACACCTACTATTGCTGCGAGCATACCAACAGCGCTGATCCTGCCGCCAAATGCGATTTCATGACCTTTGACGTGCCGGTGAAGGACGACTGCCCCGTGTGCGGCCATACGTTGTTCAAAAAATCCGGCAGAGGCTTTAAAAAGCCGTTTTGCATCAATCCGGAATGCGCCAATTTCCTGCCGGAGGACAAGCGCGGCTATCCCCGCAAAAAGACGGAGGACGAAGTATCCGGTACCGCTGCCGCCGACGCTTCGGCCCAGAGCGGGGAGACGGAGGGCACCGTGAAGAAGCCCGCCGCCAAGAAGGCAACGGCGAAAAAGACCGCCGCCAAGAAGAAGACTTCCAAAGCGGCAGAAAAGGCGGCGGACACTGTCATGGAAGAGGGCGGCGCGCCGGAGAAAAAGCCGGCTGCGAAGAAGACAAGTGCCAAAAAGCCGGCAGCTAAGAAGCCCACGGACAAGAAGCCCACTGCCAAAAAACCGGCTGCGAAGAGGGCGTCTACCAAGAAAGAAACGGAAACTGAGGAATAACCTATGCAAGCAACTGTGATCGGAGCGGGACTGGCCGGGTCGGAAACGGCTTGGCAGCTGGCGGAGCGCGGCATTCAGGTAACGCTGTGCGAGATGAAGCCGGAGAAGAAGATCCCCGCGCATACAACCGATAATTTTGCGGAGCTTTGCTGCTCCAATTCGCTGCGCAGCGACCAGCTGGAAAACGCGGTGGGTCTTCTAAAAGAGGAGCTGCGCCGCCTTTCCTCCTTGATCCTGCAATGCGCCGACGCCACCCGCGTGGAAGCGGGCGGGGCGCTGGCAGTGGACCGGGACGGATTTGCCCGTCTGGTGACGGAGAAGATCCGCAATCATCCGCTGATCACCGTGGTGAGCGGCGAGGTGACGGAGGTGCCCGCCCAGGGCGAGGTCATCGTGGCCTCCGGCCCCCTCACGTCTCCGGCACTGGCGGACACGCTGCAGGCGTTGGTGGGATCGGCCCAGCCCCTCCACTTTTACGACGCCGCGGCTCCGCTGGTGTCCTTTGAGAGCGTGGATATGGACAGGGCCTATTTTGCCTCTCGCTATGACCGGGGCACGCCGGATTATATCAACTGCCCCATGACGCAGGAGGAGTATTATGCCTTCTGGCAGGAGCTGACGCAGGCGCAGGAAGCGGAAGTCCACGGCTTTGAAGATCAGAACGTGTTTGAAGGCTGTATGCCGGTGGAAGTGATGGCCCGGCGGGGAGAAGATACCCTGTGCTACGGCCCGTTGAAGCCCCGCGGCCTGCCCGACCCCAGAACGGGGCGCGAGCCCCACGCGGTGGTGCAGCTGCGCAAAGACAATGCGCAGGGCACCATCTATAATCTGGTGGGGTTTCAGACCCACCTGCGCTGGCCGGAGCAGAAGCGCGTTTTTTCCATGATTCCGGCGCTGCATGATGCCCAGTTCCTGCGCTATGGCGTGATGCACCGCAACACCTATCTGGACTCCCCCCGGCTTTTGAACCGCTACTATCAGCTTTTGTCCCAGCCCCGCATCTCCTTTGCCGGGCAGATGACAGGCGTGGAGGGGTATGTGGAATCCTGCGCCTCCGGCTATCTGGCCGGCGTGGAGACAGCCCGGCGCCTTCTGGGAAAGACGCCGGTGAACTTTCCGCAGGAAACGGCCGTCGGCGCGCTGGCGCTGTATATCAGCAACACCTCTGTGGGGAATTTTCAGCCCATGAACATCAATTTTGGCATTATGCCGCCTCTGGATCACCGGGTACGGGGCAAGCGGAACAAGAATGCCGAGCTGAGCGCCCGCTCTTTGACCATCCTTGCGGGACTTGAGAAAGAGGTAGGAGAACTGTGAAAATCATTATTGACGCCATGGGCGGCGACAACGCGCCGCTGGAGATCGTAAAAGGCGCCATGATCGGCGCGGCGCACTGGGACGTGGACATCGCGCTGGTAGGCGACCCGGACCGCATTCGGGCGGCCATGGAGCACTGCGGTGTGCCGATGCTCACACAGAAGGTGGAGATTGTTCCCGCCTCCGAGACCATTGAGATCAGCGACGATCCGGCCACGGCTTTTAAGAAGAAAAAGGACTCCTCCATGACGGTGGGGCTGAACATGCTGCGGGACGGAGCGGGCGACGCCTTTGTTTCCGCCGGGTCCACCGGCGCTCTCCTGGCGGGGGCCACGCTGGTGATCAAGCGTGTCCGGGGCATCCGGAGAGCCGCTATGGCGCCGGTGATCCCCACCACCACGGGACAGGCCGTGCTCATAGACTGCGGCGCCAATGCCGAGTGCACGCCGGAATATCTGCTGCAATTCGCGTATTTGGGCAGCTTTTACGCCTCTTCGGTGCTGGGGGTGGAAAAACCCCGGGTGGGCCTTCTGAACATCGGCGCGGAGCCGGAGAAGGGAACGGATCTCCAGCGGGAGACATATGCCAGATTGCAGGCGGCGGCGGAAGAAGGCGCGCTGCACTTTGTGGGCAATATCGAGGCCAAAGAAGCCATCAAGGGCGACTGCGACGTGATTGTTGCCGACGGCTTTTCCGGCAACGTGCTGCTCAAGGGCATGGAGGGCGTGGGCTCTTTTGCCGTCCACGCGCTCAAAGATGTATTTGGGAAAAATCTGAAGTCCAAGCTGGCGGCGGCGCTGATCATGAGTGATCTGAAAGCGTTCAAAGACCGTCTGGACCCCAACAAGGTGGGCGGCACAGCGCTCATCGGCATTTCCAGGCCGGTGATCAAGGCCCATGGTGCCTCCAATGCCGAAGCCATCGACAATGCCATTGGCCAGGCCCGGACCATCGCTCGCAGCGATATCGCAGCTGATATTGAAAAAAATATTGATCGGATGCGGATCGGCCGGACATAAATATATAAAATAGCTATTGACAGCCTATTTTAATTGCCGTATTATTTTCCAAGAAAACGCGCGAAAGGAGAAGTGCCGCATGACGATGGAAGAAATTTTCAAAACAATGCAGGACTTGATTGCGGAGCAGTTCGCAATTGATACAGATGAGATTACAATGGAGAGTTCTTTTGTGGACGATCTGGGCGCCGATTCGGTGGATCTGGTGGAACTGGTCATGGCCATGGAAGAGGAATTCGACATTGGCGAGATCGAAGAAGAAGACCTGTCCGGACTGAAGACGGTCGGCGACTGCGTCCGTTATCTGTACAATAAGCTCAACGGCTGAAACAGGATGCGCCCCGCGTGACCGCGGGGCCTCCTTTTTTATTCATAGGGAAAGCGGAGAAAAGGAGAAATGCCATGCACACACTGGAGGAAAAGCTGGGATATACCTTCCGAAATAAAAACCTGTTGGAAGGGGCGCTGTACCACAGTTCCTATGCCAACGAACACCGGGGCAGCGGCATTGAAAGCAACGAGCGGCTTGAATTTTTGGGCGACGCGGTGCTGGGCCTGGTGTCGGCGGAATTTTTGTTCAAAAAACACAGGGACCTGCCTGAAGGGGATCTGACCCGGATCCGCGCGGCACTTGTCTGCGAGGAGAGTCTGTTTGAAGTGGCGCAGAGCCTTGGCCTGGGCCAGCATTTGAAGCTGGGCAAGGGGGAAGAGGCCGGCGGCGGCCGTTCCCGGCCCTCCATTCTGGCCGACGCCACAGAATCGGTGTTCGCGGCCGTCTATCTCGACGGCGGTATGGAGGCGGCCCGGTTGCTGATCCACCGCGTTTTGCTGGAAAAGGAAAAAGAAGAAGCGGTGGAACGCCGGCGCCGTGACTTTAAGACATCGCTGCAGGAGCTGGTGCAGCAGCGGGACGGAAGAGACTTGAAATACCAGGTGGTCAGCGCTTCCGGCCCCGATCACGACAAGACGTTTGAATGCTGCGTGGTGCTGGACGGGAAGTCATTGCCCAGCGGCTTTGGCCACAGCAAGAAAGAAGCCGAGCAGTCCGCCGCCCGGGCGGCGCTGGAGCTTTTGGAAGAGGGCATTTCCGGGACTTGACAGACATATGCTGGACCGGCAGGGGCGCTACGCCCTTGCCGGTTTGCTTGTCAAAATGTGGGGAGGCAGCGTTTCCGGCGCAATTTAGACTGGAATTTTGCCCCGTTTTGTGGTATAATTCACAAATATGGGTGTGTATGGATCAAAAATGCTTTCTTTTGGCAAAACAAGCCAAAATTCGCAGGACAGGAGATAGATAAAGAACCATGTCTTTTCTTACATCATTCCTTTTGGGCCTGATCCAGGGCGTAGCAGAATTTCTGCCCATCTCCAGCTCCGGACATCTGGCCATTGCCCAGCATTTGTTGGGATTGTCCAGCGCCGGGGAGCTGCCGCCGTTTTTTGACGTACTGCTGCATCTGGGCACGCTTCTGGCGGTGATCGCTGCCTACTGGCAGGACGTGAAGGAGATGGTGTGCGAGTTCTTTCGGGGGATCGGTGATCTGGCCCACGGAACCACTCCCACACCGGTCCCCGCTGCCCGGCGGCTGGTAATGCTGGTGATCCTGGGGACGCTGCCGCTGTTTGTGGTGCTGCCTTTTAACGATGCCGTCGAGGGGCTCTCCGGCAACATGACGTTTGTGGGCGGGGCGCTGATCGTCACGGGCCTGTTGCTATTTGCCAGCGATATGGTGCGCCGGGGCCATAAAAATGCCCGCACCGCCACCTGGCTGGATGTGCTTTTGGTGGGTTTTTCCCAGGCAGTGGCCACGGCGCCGGGCATTTCCCGCTCCGGTATGACCATTACTATGGGGTGCTTTACCGGTTTTGACCGGAAATTCGCCGTGCGCTTTTCCTTTTTGCTGTCCATTCCGGCGGTGCTGGGCGCCAACATCCTCAGCCTTGTTAAGGCGGGGAAGGCGGGCATTGTCTGGAGTCAGGTGCCGGTGTATCTGGTGGGCGTGCTGACGGCCGCAGTGGTGGGGTATTTCTGCATCTGCCTGCTGCGTCTGGTGGCGGAAAAAGGGAAATTCGGATTTTTTGCTTATTATTGCTGGGTGGTGGGCGTTGTCACACTGTTGCTAAACGCCATTTTCTAACGGAGAAAGGGATTTATATCATTTATGGCTGTACCAAAGAAAACAACCAAACAATCCGGCAAACAGACCCGTTCCCGCAAACAGGAGCCGCCCCGCCCCGCCTATGGCCGGGCCGTTGGAGGCGCTGTCTGCCTGCTGCTGGCGCTGTTTGTGATCGTCAGCTATTTTGGGGTAGACGCGCTGTTTCTCCGGTTTTTCGGCGGCCTTCTCAAGGGGCTCACGGGCTATGGCTATTACGCCTTCGGCCCGGCGCTGCTGCTGGCGGGCTACTGGCTGCTCAACCGGAAGGAAAGCCCTGTGACGCTGCGGACGGTTTGCGCGCTGCTGCTGCCTGTGGTGCTGGGCACCACGCTGCATCTCTTCTTGTGTGAGCCTATGCGCTTTTCGTCGGCGCTTCCCAAAGAGCTGTGGGATTCCGGCTGTCTGATGGAAAGCGGCGGCGCTCTTTCCGGCTGCTTGGCGGTGGGCGGTGCGGCGGTTTTCAGCAAGGTGGCCATGCTGATCTTGTGTCTGCTGCTGCTGGCGGTCATGCTGATTGGGGCCTTGCATATCTCTTTGACTGATCTGGTTGCCGGCGCGCGGGAGCGCGCGGCCCAAAGACGGGAAGAGGAGGAAGAGGAATTGCCTCCCGCTCCTCGCCGAGAGGAAAAGAAAGCGGCACCTTTACCGGTCAGGGCCAAACAGCCCATTGATATCCCCTTGGAGGAAAAAAACGTTTCTCTGCCGGAGCGGCAGAAGCCCGGCGGCTTTTTTGCCCGGCGTTCCGCGTCGGTAAAAACGCCGGATGAAGTGCTGCTGCCCCGGACGGAAGCGCCTTCCTCCGCGCCGGAAGCACCGATGGCGCCCGCTGTGGCCGCTGCCCCTGTGATATCGGCAGAGCTGCCGGTGCCTGTGGCGGAAGAGTCGGCCGCCGAGGAGAAGAAACCCGCCTTTAAGCGGCAAAGCCGAAAAGAGCCGGAGATCTCCCACCAGGAGGTGGCACAGGCCGCCGAAGAGGTGAGCCGTCAGATCGAGGGTGTACAGGACGCGGCGGAGAATAGCTATCAGTATCCCCCCATTACATTGCTGGAGGAAAATCTTCAGCAGAACTATACCGAGGTGGGCGCGGAGCTGCGGAACAACTCCCGGCGTCTGGCGGAGACACTGCACAGCTTCGGCGTGGATGCCACTGCCGGAGAGGTGGTGCACGGCCCCTCTGTGACCCGGTATGAGTTTGTCCTGGACCAGGGTGTAAAGCTCTCCAAGATTACCAATCTGTCGGACGATATCGCACTGGCCCTGGGAGCCAGCGGCGTCCGTATTGCTCCCATCCCCAACAAAATCTCCGTGGTGGGCATCGAGGTGCCCAACCGGGCGGTGACCGCGGTGCGGATCCGGGACGTGGTGGAGTCAAGAGAGTTCACGGAGCACAAGTCCCATACGGCCTTTGCCATCGGCAAAGACATCGGCGGCAGCAACATCGTGGGCGATGTGGCCAAGCTGCCCCATGTGCTCATCGCCGGCACCACCGGCTCCGGTAAGTCCGTGTGTACCAACTCGCTGATCGTGAGTATGCTCTATAAGTCCACCCCGGACGAGGTGCGCTTTATCATGGTGGACCCCAAAATGGTGGAGCTGGCACCGTATAACGGCATTCCCCATTTGCTGATCCCTGTGGTCACCGATCCCAAGAAGGCAGCGGGGGCGCTGCAATGGGCTGTGTACGAGATGATGAAGCGCTATAAGCTGTTTTCCGAAAACGGCGTCAAGGACCTCAAGGGCTACAACCGTCTGGCAGAGCAAAGTGAAGACGAGGCGCTGAAAAAGCTGCCCACCGTGGTGGTGGTCATCGACGAGCTGGCGGATCTGATGTTGGTGGCGGCCAAAGAGGTGGAAGAATCCATCTGCCGTGTGGCTCAGATGGGCCGTGCCGCGGGGATGCATCTGGTGATCGCCACCCAGCGGCCTTCCGCCGACGTGATCACAGGCTTGATGAAGGCCAATATCCCCAGCCGTATCGCCTTTGCGGTGGCGTCGTCGCTGGAATCCCGCATCATTCTGGATACCCAGGGCGCCGAAAAGCTGGTGGGAAAGGGAGATATGCTTTACTTCCCTCTGGGTGCGGGAAAACCGCTGCGGGTACAGGGATGCTTTATCTCTCCTGAGGAGATTGAGCGTGTGGTGTCTTTTGTCAAGGAGAGCGGGGAGGCGGATTACTCCGACGAGGTCATACAGAAGATCGAAGAGACCATGCAGGAGAAGGAAAAAGGCAGCAAGGGCGTCGCCGCTTCCGAGCCGGAGACCGACGATGGGGATGAGCTGCTGCCCGCCGCCATCGAGGTGGTGCTGGAGACCGGGCAGGCTTCCGTGTCCATGCTGCAGCGCCGGCTGAAGCTGGGGTACTCCCGGGCGGCCCGCCTGGTGGACCAGATGGAGCTGCGAGGTATTGTGGGGCCGTTTGAGGGTTCCAAACCCCGACAACTGCTGATTACCCGCAGCCAGTGGCAGGAGATGCAGATGCGCGGCGAAACCTCCGCCGCCGGTGAGGCAGAAGAGCCCGAGGAGCCGGAAGACGAGGAACAATGACAGCAAGATCCCCGGAAACCATGTGGTTTTCGGGGATCTTTTTATATCTGTGTTTTTCAGAAGCTGTGGAGCATATCCCGGCGAATGTCGGAGAGCTTGTGGGCACCGCACATGGACATGGTGTCCTTCAACTCGGCCATCAGCCGGTTGGTGTAGATCTGCACGCCTTCCGCACCGGCGCCGTAGACCATCGTCACATAGGGCCGGCCGATCAGCACGCCGTGAGCGCCCAGAGCCAGCGCCTTGAACACGTCCATGCCGGAGCGAATGCCGCCGTCCACCAGAATTTCCATCCGGTTGCCAACGGCCTCGGCGATGGAGGGCAGCACTTCCGCGGTGGCGGGGCACTGATCCAGCACACGGCCGCCGTGGTTGGACACCACGATGGCGGAGGCACCGGCTTCCATGGCTTTCTCCGCGCCGCGCACCGTCATGATGCCCTTGAGGATAAAGGGCCGGTGAGCGTACTGGATGATCTCCTTGAGCTCGGAGACGGTTTTGCTGCCGGCGGGGGGCTGATGATTCTTGAGAAAAGGAAGACCCGCTGCGTCAATGTCCATAGCGATGGCAATGGGATCGGCGGCCTGAATGGCATCGAGCTTCTGGAAGATGGTATCCATGTCCCAGGGCTTGACAGTGGGGATGCCGTCGCCGTCGGCGCTGGCGATGGCGCTGATGGCGCCTGCCATCACGGCCGGGTCCATGCCGTCGCCGGTGAAGGCGGCAATGCCAGCGTCGGCGCAGGCGGAGACCAGAATGCTGTTGTAGGCCAGGTCATCGTACTTGTCGCCATAGTGCATCTTCATGGCACCCACGGGAGCGGCGAAGATGGGGGCGGCAAAGGTGTGGCCAAAGAGAGAAAAAGAGGTGTCTACCGGCAGATTCTCGCAAATGGTATCCATGTTGACGCACAGTTCCTGCCATTTTTGATAGTTGCGGATAAACCCGGTACCGATTCCCTTGGCACCGGGGCCGGGAATGGTATTTTTGCAGGCCAGCCCATTGCAGACGGGACAGGCTTTGCAAAAAGGCCCGATACAGGTACGCGCCTGCTGGAGAACTTCCTGATAATCCATGATTGTGACCTCCTGTTGTGTCAGTACTGAGTTGTGGTACGACTATATCATATTATTTTATAATACAACGGCTGCGTTTTCAACCATCAGATGGACAGTTAAAAGGGGAGATGGTACAAATTTGTGTATATTGACGATAGAAAAAGATGGCAAACTGCCCCTTGTGTGTGGATATAAGAAGAGACTATAATAAAAAGAAAAAGGAGGCGGGAAAAATGAAGATCACATGGCTGGGGCATTCCTGTTTTATGCTGGAATCCAACGGATACCGCTTGGTAACGGACCCCTATAAGGGCGTGCCGGGCTATCCGCCGCTGCGGATAGAGGCCCACGCCGTCTATGCCAGTCATTCCCATTTCGACCACACGGAAACGGCGGCGGTGACCATTCTGCCGGCGATGCCCAGCCCTTTTACGGTACAGGAAATGGAGACCTTTCACGACACGCAGCAGGGCGCGCTGCGGGGCATGAATACCGTCCGCGTTTTTACGGCGGAGGGCCTGCGGGTGGCGCATCTGGGCGATCTGGGACATCCGCTGTCCCGGTCCCAGGCGGACGCGCTCCTTTTGTGCGACGTGCTGATGGTGCCGGTGGGCGGCGTCTATACCATCGGCGCGGCGGAGGCGGAGGCCTTGTGCCGCCGGGTGCGGCCCCGGGTGATCCTGCCCATGCATTACCGCCACGGCGCCTTCGGACTGCGGGAGGTGGAAAGCCCTGCGGCGTTCTGCCGCCGGGTGGCGGACGACTATCCGCTTTGCACCTTGGGGGGCAACAGCCTGGAGGTGGGGAAGGACGCGCCGCAGCAGACAATTCTTTTGACATATCCTGCATAAAATACCGCCTTTTGTGTAAACTGGAAACAGCTAGGACACAGGAGGCGCGTGTATGAGAAAGCAATCCGGAAAATGGGAATGGATCGGTCTGATCTTTACGCTGGCGGTGGGCAATCTGCTACATTTCGTGTATGATTGGAGCGGGGAGAGCCGTCTGACGGCTGCGTTTTCGGCGGTAAATGAATCTGTTTGGGAGCATATGAAGCTCCTGGCCGTTCCGTACATTCTTTTTTCACTGGTGGAGTGGCTGGCGCTGCGCCGGGATTTCAGAAATGTGCTGTCCTCGCAGGCGGTGGGGCTGCTGGCGGGGCTGACGGCCATTCCGGTACTGGTCTATACCTACAAGGGGATCTACGGGCAGGACGTCATGTGGCTGGATATTGCCATTTTCCAGATCGCGGTGCTGCTGGCTTTTTTCGTCAGCCATCGGCTGCTGAAAAGCGGAGCCCTCAGCGGCGGCGGATGGCAGCTGGCGGGACTGCTGCTATTGCTGGGCGTGCTGGCTCTTTTCCTGCTGTTCACCTACCGGACGCCGGATCTGCCCCTCTTTACCGACCTGACCACGGGCCGGCGGGGCGTGGGGAACTCATAAAAGCAAAAAAGGCGGGGCGACCCGCCTTTTTTGCTGCGTGTCCGTGGTATTTGCTTGACCCGGAAAATGCCTTAGTATATAATAAGGAAATCAAAATGTAAAATTCTGCTTTGGATGGCAGTCCGGAGGCGATGGAATGAAGAAAATTGTTCATAAATCAGCCGCGCCGCTGTATGCGGCCGCCGGCGTGTGGGTGCTGTACGCGCTGCTTTTTCCGCTGTATCGGGTGACGCATTTTCTGGTGGTGATCGCCGCCTCCGCGGTGGTGTACTTTGTGGCCCGTCTTTTCTGCAAGGATGTGGTGGAAGAGGTAAAGGAAGAGGAAAAGAAGCCGGAGCCCACCGGCAACCCGGATCTTGACAAGATGATCGCCGATGGCCGCATGGCCATCGCGGAGATGAAGCGGCTGGACGACAATATCGAAGACGCGGCCATCAGTGCCCATATCCAGCGGCTGGCCGTGGTGACGCAGAAAATTTTCGATCAGGTGAAGGCCGATCCCCAAAAGCTGCCCCAGATCCGCAAGTTTATGAATTACTACCTGCCCACCACCCTTAAGCTGCTCAACGCGTACGACCGCATGAGCGCGCAGGGCGTCTCGGGCGAGAATATCAGCGGGACCATGGGCAAGGTGGAGGAAATGATGGGCACCATCGTCGCCGCTTTTGAAAAGCAGCTGGATTCCCTCTTCGGTGCCGAGGCCATGGATATTTCCACTGATATTACGGTGTTGGAGAACATGATGGCCCGGGAGGGCCTGACGGACGATCCCTTGAAAAGAGCTACCTCTCCCGCGGACAACGGGAGTATCGGATGATACAACAAGTGCCCTCGCGTATTGAAAGAAAGGAACGGAACGAAATGAGTGAGAATCAAATGCCCGAACTGACGCTGGAGCCCGATATGACCGCAGCCGCCGTGCAGGAGGCACCCAGTCTGACGCTGGACCCCACGGCCCCTGTCACACCTGCCGCCCCCGCCCAGGAAAAGAAGGCCGATCCCGTTGCCATGGATGAGCGCCTGCTCACCGAAGAGGAAAAGAAGGCGGTGGAGGATTTCTCCAAGAAGATCGACATCCGTGACACCAACACCATCCTCCAGTACGGCGCGGCCGCCCAAAAGAGCGTGGCGGGCTTTTCCGAAAACGCGCTGAACAATGTGCGCAACAAGGACCTTGGCGAGATCGGCGGCGATCTCAGCAAGCTGGTGGTGGAGCTCAAGGGGTTTGGCGAGGAAGAGGAAAAGAAGGGCATTGCGGGCTGGTTCAAAAAGGCCACCAATAAGATCGAGACCATGAAGGCGCAGTATACAAAGGTGGAAGCCAACGTGGATAAGATCGCCGAATCCCTTGAGCAGCACCAGATCACACTGCTCAAGGACGTGGCCATGTTCGACCAGATGTATGATCTGAACCTGAAATACTACAAGGAACTGACCATGTATATTCTGGCGGGCAAGAAGCGCCTGGCCGATGTGCGGACCAACGAACTGACGGAGCTGCAAAAGAAGGCTCAGGCATCGGGAACCGCGGAGGACGCACAGGCTTACAACGATATGGTGAACCTGTGCAACCGGTTTGAAAAGAAGCTCCACGATCTGGAGCTGACCCGTATCGTGTCGGTGCAGATGGGCCCCCAGACCCGCCTGCTGCAAAACAACGACACCTTGATGATCGAAAAGATCCAGTCTTCTCTGGTGAACACCATTCCGCTTTGGAAGAGCCAGATGGTGCTGGCGCTGGGCATGGAGCACAGCCGTCAGGCCACCGCCGCCCAGAACGCGGTGACGGAGATGACCAACGATCTGCTGAAAAAGAACGCCGATATGCTGAAGATGGGCACCATTGACACGGCCAAGGAAGCTGAGCGCAGCATCATCGACGTGGAAACGCTACAGCACACCAACGAGCAGCTGATCTCCACACTGGATGAGGTGCTGACCATTCAGCACGAGGGCGCAGAGAAGCGCAAGGCGGCGGAAGTGGAACTGGGCCGCATCGAAGGCGAATTGAAGAAAAAATTGATGGAGCTCCGCAGCTAAGGCTCCGGAGAGGAGTTGTTCATGAAATTTTTTAAAAAGCGGTCGGTAGCGCTGGTGGTATTGGTGCTGGCCATTGCGGCCTCCGCCTTTTATGGCATCAGCAAAAAACCGGCGGATCTCATTGCCGTGGATTATCAGAACTGGATCGCGGACCAAGCGAGCATTCTTTCCGCCGATACCGAAGCGACGGTGAAAAGCTATAATACCGCCTGGGACAACAAGTATCACGCCGTGGTAGCGGTGGCCACAGTCACGGACACCCACGGCTGGAAGCTGGAAAAATACGCCCTGTCTCTTGGCAAGGCGTGGAAGCTGGGTACCAACGACATGGTGCTGGTGCTGGATACCGGCAGCAAGGACTACTACGTGGAAGGCGGCAAGGAGGTTATCTCCCGCATGACCGCCAGCCAGCAGACCTCGCTGAAGACCGCTATCGAGCAGAGTTTTTACAGCGGCGACTATGACGCGGCGGTGACGGCCTTTTACCGTCAGGCTGACGTGTTTTACAGCAAGGCCTACGGCGCGGGACAGGGAACGTACGCCCCCGGTACCAGCTACCCCGCTGCCGGCGGCAGTGACAACGGCTGGGCGGCTTACGACGGGACCTCCTATCTCCTCAGGGACGCCGCGCTGGTGGTCGTGCTGCTTTTTGCCATCTGGGCTATGCTGGATTACTTCCGCTACGCCGGCTATCGCAGACGCTATATAGTGCCAGGTGTGGTACCGCCTTTTGTGTACTACCCCATTTTCTGGGGCAGACCCCATCGCTGGCACGCGCCGCCCCCGCCCTATCATGACGGACATGGCGGCTTTGGCGGCCCCGGCGGTTTTGGCGGCGGTTTCCGGGGCGGTGGCTTCGGAGGCGGTGGCTTCGGAGGCGGCGGCTTCGGTGGTGGCTCCCGGGGCGGCGGCTTTGGAGGCGGCGGCTTCGGTGGCGGTCAGCGCTGAGAAAACAGATCAAAAGCCCATCGGAACATGGCGTTTCGATGGGCTTTTCTTATCCTTCCAAATGCCGCCCCAAAAAGGAGGCAATGGTTTGGGCCAGTTTGTATTCCACCTCCGTTGGTTTTTGCTGGTCGGAGGAAATGAACAGCACCAGCCCCAGTACGTCGCCCTCACACAGGATCGGCGCAGCCACCGCTGCGCAGAATTTATCGTTTCCGTCCGAGACAAAGACCAGTCGGGCTTCTCCGGCATATTGATAGATGCTACGCTCTTCCATGATCTTTTCCAGCTCCGGAGAGATCTGCTTTCCCATCAGCTCGCGCTTACCGTTGCCTGCAATGGCGATAATGGTGTCACGGTCCGTCACGGCCACGGTGAAATCGGTGCTCTTGTTCATGGTTTCGCAGAACTGCGCGGCAAAGTCCTCCAACCCGCCCATCAGAGAATACTTCTTAAAGATCACTTCGCCATCCTTGGTGGTGTAGATTTCCAGCGGGTCGCCCTCCCGGATTCGCATGGTGCGGCGGATTTCTTTGGGGATGACCACACGGCCCAGATCATCGATCCGGCGAACAATTCCAGTTGCTTTCATATCATAAACTCCCTTGACTGTATAATGCTGTCAATGCTGTATCGGTATTGTTTGCAAAAAAAGGAAGGTTATGCGGCGCAACAAAAATGTTGTAGGAGCTTTGCCAAAATAAGAAAAAACCGCTTGCGCAAAATGCGGGCAACGGAAAAAACACATTATATAAAAAATCATCCGGGCGCCCTGTGTAAAAGGGGCCCGGATAATTTTTTTGTTAAAAGATCGGCCGCGTGCTCAGCGGATGCCGGCGATAAAGCAGGTGGGGTCCCGACGGAGCTGCTCTTTGGCCCAGGAGAGCATTTCGAAGGTGGGAACGGCCTTGGTGATCACGCCGCAATCCCAGCGGTCGGCGACGCGCTCTTCCAGCCACGCGTCCGGTGCGGCGGTGCGGACGTAGTAGGGATGCATCACCGCATCGGGGTCCAGTGATGCCGGCTCCATGGCGTCGGTGTAGAAGGCCGCCTGGCCGTTCAGAACGTCCAGACAGTCCTGCACCACGTTGTAAGCCGTGGGATAGCGCCCGGCACCCTGGCCGAAGAAGCTCTGGGGGCCGATGGCTTCACCGGCGTAGGTAATGAGGTTGAAATTGGCGGGAACGGCGGCTTCCAGATCCGTTTTTCCCAGGAGCGTGGGCTCCAGATAGGCGCTGATCATGTCGCCGCCGCGCTGGGCGATGGCCATCAGTTTGCACACGAAGCCGTGGCTCTGGAAGGCGGCAATGTCGGCGGCGGAAACAGTGCGGATGCCAAACATGGGGATGTCCTCTTCCCGCACCAGGGCGTCAAAGGCCACACTGGCGGAGATCACCAGCTTGCGGCGGATGTCATTGCCGTCAATGTCGGCGCTGGGATCGGCCTCGGCGTAGCCCAGGGTCTGGGCTTGCTTGAGAATGTCCGCGAAGCTGACGGGGGAGCGGTGCATGGCATCCATGATGAAATTGGTGGTGCCGTTCATGATGCCGCCCACCTCACAGATGGTGTCCAGCCGCTTGCAACGTTCCAGATTCACCAACCAGGGGATGCCGCCGCCGCAGGCCGCGGTGCAGCGCAGCGCCGCGTGGTTGCCCCGGGCCAGCGCGATCAGCTCCGTGTAGTAGGCACTGATGAGATTCTTGTTGGCGGTGATCACGTTTTTGCCGCTCTTCAGCGCCGATGACACCATTTCGAAGGCCGGGTGAAGTCCGCCCATGACCTCCACCACAGTGTCGATGGAAGGGTCGCTCAAAATTTCATCCGCGTCGTATACGGCGACACGTTCCAGCCCCGGCTTGGGACTGCGGCAAAAGACTTTTATGATCTCCATGTCGGAGCGGCCGCTGATCCATTCATAGACCCCACCGCCCACTACGCCAAAGCCCAGCAGACCGATTTTCATATGACATTCCTCCGTCTTCATTGGTCATTTTGTTGATTTTACCGTATGCCCCCCCTGTTGTCAATGGCTGCCTGCCGGGTAAAATAAAAAGAGCGGACCGGCGGCCCGCTCTTCTGCGTTTTATTTGCCAAGCATTTTCAGGACCTGTCCTTTGGATACAACACCTACGGACTTTTGCACCATCTGACCGCCCTGGAAGACCATCAGCGTGGGGATACTGGTAATGTGGTACGTCATGGCCAATTCCGGCGCCGCGTCTACATCGACCTTGACCACCTTGCAGCTCGGCAGCTCTGCCGCCAGCTCTTCCAAAATGGGGGCCAGCATCCGGCAGGGGCCGCACCAGGCCGCCCAAAAGTCCACCAGAACCGGGCCTTCCGCCTCCAGAACTTCCTGCTTGAATTGATCGTCCGTTACATGAATCACAGCCATTTTGTCAGCCCTCCTTTTTTTATAGTATACTAAATTTACCGCCGTTTACCAGTGATATTTGCAACAGCGGACGGTAAATTTTAAATTTACCGTCCGCTGTGTTTCAATTTGTTTAGAAAAGTGTCTGACGTAGCCACCACAGCAAGCCCAGCTCCAACACGAGAATGGCGGGAATGCCGACCTGAAAGGCCCGGTGCCGGGTCTTGTGATGGAAGACGGTCATGGCCAGCAGCGCGCCGGGACTGCCGCCGAGAAAGGCCAGCAGAAAAAGCTCCTTTTCCGGAACGCGCCACGCGCCCTTCCGTGCCCGCCGCTTATCCGCGCCGTAGACACAAAAAGTGATCAGATTGATAACGGCCAGATACAGCCACAGCCACGAAACGGGGAACAGCGATCTCACTTGGTCAGCTCCAGCCTGCTCAGCTGGCAGGCCGTCTGCGCCGCCAAGCGGGCATTGTTGTATACCAGCTGGATGTTGGCGTCCAGAGAGTTGCCGCCGGTAAGATCCTTGACCTTGGCCAGCAGGAAAGGAGTGGTCTCCTTGCCGTGGATGCCCTGTTCCTTAGCCTCACGGATGGCTTCGTCGATTGCCGCGTCAATGACCTTGTGATCCATGGAGTAAGCTTCAGGAATGGGGTTGGTGACCAGCATGCCGCCCTTGAGACCCATGACCTGCTTGACGTGGAACACCTTGGCCAGCTCTTCGGGGGTGTCCAGCTCATAGTCCACGGCAAAGCCGCTGTGGCGGCTATAGAAAGCAGGCAGTTCCTTGGTGCCGTAGCCGATGACGGGCACACCCTTGGTCTCCAGATATTCCAGCGTCAACCCCAGATCCAGAATGGACTTGGCACCGGCGCAGACCACCATCACAGGGGACTGAGCCAGTTCTTCCAGGTCGGCGGAGATATCCATGGTGGTCTCGGCGCCGCGGTGCACGCCGCCAATGCCGCCGGTGGCAAAAATCTTGATGCCGGCCATGGCGGCGATCATCATGGTGGTGGTGACGGTGGTGGCGCCGTCCATTCCCTTAGCAACCAGCACGGGCAGGTCGCGGCGGCTGGCCTTGGTGACGCCGGCGCCTGTCTTGCCCAGATAGTCGATCTCTTCAGCGGTCAGACCCGCCTTCAGACGGCCGCCGATAATGGCGATGGTGGCGGGCACAGCGCCGTTTTCACGGATGATCTTCTCCACGTTCAGCGCGGTCTCCACGTTCTGGGGATAGGGCATACCGTGAGAGATGATAGTGGACTCCAGCGCCACCACGGGGCGGCCTTCGTCCAGAGCGGCCTTGACTTCGGCCGAAACGTCCAGATAAGAATGCAGCATCATAATAATCCTCCTATAATACCAGTTCAAATAATGTGATGTGTGATGTGGAATAGATACAGTAAAAAACGATTTACAGGCCGGCACGCGCCAGCAGGGATGACTCGTTGAGCGCGGGGTTGATGGTCTCGGCGCCCTCCATGGAAATGGTGGAGGCGGCCAGACCAGAGAGCGTCGTGCTTTTCAGATCGGTGCCCCGCAGATAGGCCCAGGTGATGGCGGCCATAAAGGCGTCGCCGCAGCCGGTGGTGTTGCGCATGACGCCGGGAATCACCGGCAGGTGAAGGCTCTGGGTGTGGTCGGCGGCATAAACGCCGTCAGCTCCCAGGGAGATAAAGACCCGCCGCAGCCCGTTGTCCAGCAGTGTCTGCGCTGCCCGACGGAGGCTCTCCTCGTCCCGGATGGCCACGCCGGAGAGCAGCTCGGCCTCAATGCGGTTGGGCTTGAGGGTGTGCAGCTTTCCCAGCACCGGCCGCAGCTTCTCAGCCTTGGCGGTGGAGACGGGGTCGGCGAAGAGGGGAACGTGGCAGTTGTCCGCCAGCCAGGCAATGCTCTCGGCGGGGATGTTGGTGTCCATGACGATGACCTGGCTGCCCTCCAGCAGCTGCCGCCGCGCCGCCAGCGTCTGGGGCGTCAGGTGAGAGCAGATCTCCATGTCGGACACGGCCAGGGCCATGTCGCCGCCCTCGTCGTTGATAAAGAGGTAGGTGGAGGTGTGGCCGCCGGGGATCACCGGCGATTGGGAAATGTCGATGCCCAGCTCACCGCAGCTGGCGGCGATCTTCTGGGCGTAGAGATCGTCTCCGAAAGGAGCGATCAGCCGCACATCCATTCCCAAAAGGCTCATGTTGTGGGCAATGTTCCGGCCCACGCCGCCAAGGCTCATGCGTACCTGCCCTGGATTGGAGTCCCGCGCCACCGGCGCTTCCGACGGCCAGCCGCCGATGTCCATGTTGATGCCGCCCACCACCGTCACATAGGGCGCGGTGTGAACGATGTAGCCTTTGCCGGTGATATATCCCTTCTTCATCAGATTGGAAATATGCACCGCCACGCTGGAACGGGTAATGCCTGCCTTGTCCGCCAGCTCCTGCTGGGAGATCAAGGGGTTGGCTTCGATCCAGTTCAGAATTTGCCGTTCGCGCTGTGTCATGGCGTCCTCCTAAACAATAATTTAGAATTTAATCATATGTTTATTATACATAGATGCTATCAAAAGTAAAGAGTTTTTTCCAACTGGAAATCTTTTTTTGCGGCGGAAAAGGATGGGAAAATAAACGGAGGGGCCATTTGCGCTGAAAAGGCGGCGGGAGCCGGAAGGAGACAGGGGAATACCCTCTTGTAAAATAGGGAGAAACGGGCTATAATAAATTTTACTGTCATGAAAACTCACGAAAAGGTGGAACACAAGATGGAAAGAACCAAAATCGCGGCTGTTTTTGCCGACGGCGACCGTCTGGCCGGACAGGAGATCACTGTCTGCGGCTGGGCGCGTACCATTCGGGATATGAAGACCTTTGGCTTCGTCGAACTCAACGACGGCTCATGTTTCAAGAATTTGCAGGTGGTGATGGATGCCACCGTGCTGAACAACTATAAAGAGATTGCGGCCCAGAACGTGGGCGTGTCCCTCGTCGTCCGGGGCGCCGTGTTTTTGACGCCGGAGGCCAAGCAGCCTCTGGAGGTGAAGGCTGCCTCCATCGAGGTGGAGGGCAAGTCCACGCCGGATTACCCCTTGCAGAAAAAACGCCATAGTGTGGAGTTTTTGCGTACCATCCAGCATCTGCGGCCCCGCACCAACCTGTTTTCCGCCACGTTCCGGGTGCGCTCGGTGGCGGCCTACGCGGTGCATGAATTTTTCCAGAGCCGCGGCTTTGTCTATGTGCATACGCCCATCATTACCGCCTCCGACTGCGAAGGCGCCGGCGAAATGTTCCGGGTGACCACGCTGGATCTGCAGAATGTTCCCAAAAACGAGGACGGCACTGTGGATTACAGCCAGGACTTTTTCGGCAAGGCCGCCAATCTGACGGTGTCCGGCCAGCTCAACGCCGAGAACTTTGCCATGGCTTTCGGCGATGTCTATACCTTTGGCCCCACCTTCCGGGCGGAAAACTCCAACACCCAGCGCCACGCCGCCGAGTTCTGGATGATCGAGCCGGAAATGGCCTTTACCGATCTGGCGGGCGACATGGACGTGGCCGAGGCCATGATCAAATTCATCATCCGCCGGGTGATGGAGCGCTGCCCTGATGAGATGGCGTTTTTCAACAGCTTCGTGGACAAGGGGCTGGTGGAACGGCTGACCCATGTGATGACCTCCGACTTCGGCCGTGTGACCTACACAGAAGCGGTGGACATTTTGATGAAGCACAACGATCAGTTTGATTATAAGGTGAAGTGGGGAACGGATCTCCAGACGGAGCACGAGAGGTACCTCACCGAGCAGGTATTCAAAAAGCCTGTGTTTGTGACGGACTATCCCAAAGAGATCAAGGCGTTTTATATGCGTCTCAACGACGACGGAAAGACGGTGGCGGCAGCGGACTGCCTGGTGCCCGGTATCGGGGAGATCATCGGCGGCAGCCAGCGTGAAGAGCGGCTGGAGATGCTGGAGACACGGATCAGAGAATTGGGTATGCGGCCTGAGGACTACTGGTGGTACTGCGATCTGCGGCGCTACGGTTCCTGCAAGCACGCAGGGTTTGGCCTGGGCTTTGAACGCATGGTCATGTATTTGACAGGCGTGGCCAATATCCGGGATGTGGAGCTGCACCCCCGCACGGTGGGCAACGCCGATTTCTGAGATTTAGCAGCAAGCTGAGGCTGTGTACAGCAAAAAAGCTGTACACAGTCTTTTTGCACGGGGGCACCGGGCCTTTACAGACGGTAAGACGCAAAAATGGAGTTTTTTTAAAGACAAAAACGCCTGATTTTTACAAAGAGACTGAAAGTGTATAATCATTTTTAAAAAGAACCTATGGTAAAGCAAGAATATCTTTGTTATAATCGTATCATATTTTGAAAAATACGGGAGATCGATCGAATCAATGGAAAATCGAAAGAAGCGTCTGGGTGACCGCAAAGACGGGACCCTCATGCGGGAATTGGATTCCCTGCATTTCATTACGGGTGTTATCTATCCCAACCGCTGCGACAACGAGGCTTATATTTCCGAGCGGGTGGATTTGACACCGATCAAAGCTTACATAGACAAGAAAAACGCGGAAGAAACCGAGTTTGCGTATACCTATTTTCATTTGGTGCTGACGGCGCTGGTGAAGGCCATTACGCTGCGGCCCAAGATGAACCGCTTTATTGTCAACGGCAATTTTTATCAGCGCAATGAGGTGTCGGCGGCGTTTGTGGTGAAAAAGCAGTTTTCCGACAAGGGCGCGGAGGCGTTGGCTCTTCTGCATGCCAAGGAGGATGACACGCTGACAACCATTCACGAGAGCATTCGCCGGCAGATCATGGCCTGCCGCTCCGAGAAGGCGGACAGCTCCACGGAGAATATGGACATTCTCAACAAGCTGCCCCGCTGGGTGGGCAAAGCAGCGGTGCGGTTTATCATGTGGCTGGACAAGCACGGCTGGGTGCCGCAGGACATGATCGCCACCGATCCCTATTACAGCTCGGTGGTACTTTCCAACTTGGGTTCCATTGGGCTCAAGTGCGGGTATCACCATCTCACCAACTGGGGCACCTGCTCGCTGTTCTGCATCATCGGCCAAAAGAAAATGACGCCGTTTTTTGACGAAAACGGCGCCGTAACCATGCATGAAACGCTGGATATGGGCCTGACGGTTGACGAACGGATCGCAGACGGGTATTATTATGCTAAGACTGTCCGGCTCCTGAAGTATTTGCTGGAGCACCCCGAAGAGTTGGAGAAGCCTTTGAAGGAGGAAGTTGACTATGAATGAACCTGTCAAAAAGCCCCTGGCTGACGATGTGGAGCCGGTGGACACAGGGCGCCTGATATATCCCAAGACCCCTGCGGAGAGTACGGTCAAAACGCCCTGGCTGGCCCATAAGGATCCGGAGGTGCCGGAGCATCTGGAATATTCCAAGCTGACCATGAGCGGGGCTGTGGAAGAGATGGTGAAGAAGTACCCCAACTACATTGCCTATGAGTTCATGGGGAAGGACACCACCTATGCCGAGATGTGGGAGAAGATCCAGGCCTGCGCCAAATCCCTCAAGGCCATCGGCGTGCGGGAAAACGACCGCGTGACCATCTGCATGCCCAATGCGCCCCAGACGGTGTGTATGTTCTATGCCGTCAATATGGTGGGCGCCATCGCCAACATGGTGCATCCTTTGTCCGCCGAGAGCGAGATCGCCTTTTATCTGCGGGACTCCGGTTCTGTGGCGGCCATTACGCTGGACCAGTTTTATCCCAAGTTTGAAAACGTCCGCAAGGCGGTGGACTTGCCCTGTCTGATCGTGACCTCTGTCAAAGACGAGCTGCGCCCCGCCATGAAGTTGGGCTACGCACTGACCCAGGGGCGGAAGATCCCGCCGGTACCCCACAAGGCCGGCGTCATTATGTGGAAGGATTTTCTCAAGCGCGGGCAGCATCTGGAGATATTCCGGGTGAAGCGGCGCGATACAGACCCGGCGGTGACGCTGTATTCCGGCGGCACCACCGGCGTGACCAAGGGTATTTTGCTCAGCAATCTGAACTTTAACGCCCTGGCGGCCCAGATCATTGCCGCCAACCCGTTTTTCCGTCCCGGCGACAAAATGCTGGCCATCATGCCCATGTTTCACGGGTTTGGCCTGGGTGTGGCCATCCACTCCATGACGGCCAACGGCGGTCACTGCATTCTGATCCCCCGGTTTACCCCCAAAACTTACGCCGAGCTCATCAAGAAGCACCGCCCCAATCTGATCGCCGGCGTTCCCTCTTTGTATGAGGCGCTGCTGCGGGTGAAGGAGATCGAGGATGCGGACCTCTCCTGCCTCAAGGGCGTGTTTTCCGGCGGCGACTCTTTGTCCATCGAGCTGAAAAAACGCTTCGATCAATTTTTAAAGGATCACGGCTCCACGGTGGGCGTCCGCGAGGGCTACGGCGCCACCGAATGCGTGACGGCCAGCTGCCTGACCCCCATCCATATGCAAAAAGAGGGCAGTATCGGCATCCCGTTCCCGGATACCTACTATAAGATTGTGAGGCCCGGCACCGAGGAAGAAGTGCCTTACGGCACCGAGGGCGAGATCTGTCTGGCCGGCCCCACGGTGATGCTGGAGTATGTGAATCAGCCGGAAGAGACGGCCAACACGCTGCGCACCCATGCCGACGGCATGACCTGGGTGCATACCGGCGACTTGGGCATGATGGACGAGGACGGCTTTATCTATTTCCGCCAGCGTATCAAGCGGATGATCGTGACCAACGGCTACAATGTGTATCCCTCCCAGCTGGAGAATATTTTGGAAGGCCACGAATATGTGCATCTCAGCTGTATCATCGGCGTGCCAGACCCCATCAAGATCCAGAAGGTGAAGGCGTTCGTGGTGCTCAAGCCCGGCTATGTGCCCACCACCTCCTGCAAGCAGGAACTGATGGACTACTGCCGCAAGCACATTGCCAAGTACGCGCTCCCCTATGACATTGAGTTCCGGGAGGATCTGCCCAAGACGCTGGTAGGAAAGGTGGCTTACCGCGTGCTGGAAGAGGAAGAAGCGGAAAAGATGGCGCGGGAAGCGAAGGAAGCGGCGCAGCGAGCAGAGGAAGAAGCGCGCCTTGCCGCCGAACAGGCCCGGCAGGCAGCAGAACTGGAGGCCAAACGCCAGGGGGAGAAGCGTGCCCGCGCGGAGGCCAAGCGTCAGGAACAGGAAGAAAAAAAGAAGAAAGCTGCTGAGACGGCCGCACGGGAGCCGAAGCAGACAGACGAGCAGAAATAAAAAGACTGAGAACATGAGGAACCGACTTTATGGATAAGGAACTCAAGCGCCATTATACACAGATCGTTGATTTTTTGGGGCACATTCTGGGTCCGGACTATGAGGTGGCGCTTCACGAGTTGAAAGACGACTCCAATGAGATCATCGCCATTGCGGGTGGCGATCTGACAGGCCGCCATCTGGGCTCTCCCTTGAGCAACCGGACGCTGGAGTTTGTCACCAGCCGCCTCTATGAGACACGGGACTATGTGCTCCGCTTTCAGACCCTGTCGGCCAGCGGGAGCAGGCTCTGCTCCAACACCATGTTCATCAAGGGGAAAAACGATGAGCTGGCGGGGCTGCTGTGCATCAACTTTGACGCCAGCCGCTATAAAGAACTTTCCAGCCGGGTGATGGAGCTGTGCGGCGGGGCGGCGTGCCTGACGGACACGGAGGGCCTGCCCATCGAGGACGTGACGCTGCCCGACGCGGCAACGGACTATCCCAAGTCCATCACCGGCGCCACAGCCAGTATCGTCACCGAGGTCATCGCCGCTTATCCCGTGGCCGGTAACCGGCTGACCCAGGATGAAAAAATGGAGATCATGGACAATCTTAACCGCAAGGGCGTCTTTTTGCTCAAGGGCGCCGTCAGCTATGTGGCAAAAGAACTGCACAGCTCGGAGGCCAGTATCTACCGGTATCTGGGCAAGCTGAACCACAAAAAGCTCAGCCCTGAAAACTGAATCAAAAAAGACGCGGCATTGCCGCGTCTTTTTTATGGTCAAAGGGAGCGTTTTTACAAAAAATCTATTGCCTGATGAGACGCGGAAGTATACAATAAGAAACGACGATTTTGCGGCGAAAGAGAGAATACAGAACGTGATCCGGACGAAAAGAAATACAATTTGTAGAATGGCGGCGGCAGCCGGCGGCCTGTTGATCTGCGCGCTGGGCATTCATCTGACCATTCTGGCCAATATTGGGGCGGCACCGTGGGATACGCTGTGCCTGGGGGTCACCCGTCATCTGCCGCTGATCTACGGAACGGCCTCTCTGTTGGTGTCCGTGTGCGTGCTGGGCGTGGATCTGCTGCTGAAAGAGCGCATCGGCGTGGGCACGGTGCTGGACGCGGTGCTGACGGGGAAAGCGGTGGACTTTTACAGATGGCTGGATTGGATCCCTCACCCACAGCAGCTGACAGGGAAGATTGCTTGCATGGTGTTGGGAATGCTGATTATTGCGGTGGGGCAATGGCTTTATATGAGAACGGGTCTTGGTTGTGGGCCGAGGGATTCCCTGCTGCTGGCGCTGGGGAAGCGGGCGCGGCGTCTGCCCATCGGCGCGGTCAATGGCGCACTGCTGCTGGCGGTGCTGACGGTGGGATGGCTTCTCAGCGGCCCCATCGGCCTTGGCACAGTGCTCACCGCTCTGGGGCTTGGCCCGGCCATGCAGCTTGTTTTTCGCGTGGTCCGCTTTGAACCCCGGAACGTGGCGCAGGAGGATCTGGTGCAGACGCTGCGAGGGCTGACAGCTTCTTTCAGGGAGCGGACGGCCGGCAGCTGACCATATTCGCTCAAACACAGCCCGGAAACCTGCTGAAAATGAAAAAATGTACTTGTTTCACAATTAAAAGCAGCTCCCGTTTTTACAAACGGGAGCTGCTTTTTTATAAAGGGAGCCGGGGTCAGTCACCAATTTCAATGAGAAGCTCCCGGGCTTTCACCGGTTGGTTCTCTTTCACATGGACAGCCTTCACAACGCCGCTCATGCGGGCGGGGATGGCGGTTTCCATCTTCATGGCCTCGATGACAGCCAGCACCTGGTTTTCCTCCACCCGGTCGCCGGGCTGCACATGGAGCTTGGACACCATGCCGGGAATGGAGGCACCCACCTGATGTTTGTCGCTTTCGTCGGCCAGCTTGGCCTGCCGCGTTTTTTCCGGGGCGTGGGGATCACGCACCGCCACCTCCCGGCGCATACCGTTGAGCTCAAACTGCACGTTGCGGGTGCCGTCTGGGTTGTGGTCGCCCAGTCCCAGATATTTGATGACCAGCGTTTTGCCGTCTTCAATGTTGATCTTGTTGGTCTCGCCCAGCGCCATACCGTTGAAGAAGACGTGGCTGCCCATGCGGGTGATGTAGCCGTATTCCTTGCGGTGCTGGCAGAAGTCCTCGTACACCTTGGGATACATGGCAAAGGAAATTAGATCCTTGCGTTCGGGGTTCTCCTGGAACTGGGACACCTGCTTTTCGATGGCGTCAAAGTCCACGGGGGGCAGCAGCTCGCCGGGGCGGCAGGTGATGGGCTTCTCGCCCTTGAGCACCACGGCCTGCAGGTCCTCCGGGAAGCCCCAGGCCGGCTGTCCCATCATGCCCTTGAAGAAGGAGACCACGGAGTCGGGGAAAGCCAGCGCCTTGCCGCGTTCCACGATGTTGGCGGGGGTCAGGCTGTTTTGCACCATGAAGATGGCCAAGTCGCCCACCATTTTGGAAGAAGGCGTCACCTTCACCAGATCGCCCAGCATATCGTTGACGGTCTTGTACATCTCCTTCACCTCGCCGAACCGGTCGCCCAGCCCCAGAGACATCACCTGCGGCTGCAAATTGGTGTACTGCCCGCCGGGTATCTCGTAGCGGTAGATGTCGGTGGTGGAGGAGGATAGCCCCTTGTCAAAGGCTTCATAGCGCAGGCGCACGTCCGCCCAGTAGTTGGAAAGCGCCTGTACCCGCTCCAGATCGAGACCAGTGTCACGTTCCGTTCCCTGCAGGGCGGCCACCACCGCGTCCATGGAGGGCTGGCTGGTGAGCCCAGCCATGGGGGCGCAGGCCACGTCCACAATGTCTACGCCGGCCTCGGCGGCCATGAGAAGCGCAGCCACCTGATTACCGGTGGTGTCGTGGGTGTGGAGCTGAATGGGCAGGCCTACCTCCTGTTTGAGGGTGGAAATCAGCTTCTTGGCGGCGTAGGGCTTCAGCAGGCCGGACATATCCTTGATGGCCAGCAGGTGCGCGCCCCGCTTTTCCAGTTCTTTCGCGAGGTTGACATAATACTTAAGCGTGTATTTGTCACGCTTCTCATCCAAAATATCCCCGGTGTAGCACATGGTGGCTTCCAGAAGCTTGTTTTGCTTGAGTACCTCGTCCATGGTCACTTCCATGCCTGGGATCCAGTTCAGCGAGTCGAACACACGGAACACGTCAATGCCTCGCTGGGCCGATTCCTGTACAAAAGCCCGCACCAGATTGTCAGGATAGTTGGCGTAGCCCACCAGATTGGAGCCTCGCAGCAGCATCTGGAAGGGAATGTTGGGGATGGCTTCCCGCAGTATGCGCAGCCGTTCCCAGGGGGATTCGTGGAGGAAACGGTAGGCCACGTCGAAGGTGGCGCCTCCCCACATCTCCAAGGAGAAGCAGTCTCGCAGAATGTCGGATACTCCGTCGGCGGCCTTTACCATATCCCGGGTACGCATCCGGGTGCTGAGCAGGCTCTGGTGGGCGTCGCGCATGGTGGTGTCGGTGATGAGCAGCTTTTTTTCATGCAGCACCCACTGCTTCACGGCGTCGGGACCCTTTTCATCCAGCATTTGCTTGAGGCCTTTCTTCAGCGGCCGCTCCGCCTTGGGGAAGCGGGGGGTATCGTACTGATGGCGCTCGGCATTGGGAGCGGTCACCTGGATCTCTGCGATGTATTTCAGCACGCGGGTGGCCCGGTCCCGGGAATCCACGATGTCGAACAGCTCCGGCGTCTCGTCAATGAATTTGGTGTGGCACTGGCCTGCCACAAAGTCGGGATGTGCCAAGATGTTGGTGACAAAGGGAATGTTGGTCTTCACGCCCCGGACGTGGACTTCGTTGATGGCCCGGGCCGCCTTGCGGCAGGTGGCGGGGAAGGTGTTGTCCCAGCAGGTGACCTTTACCAGTAGGGAGTCATAGTAGGGGGAGATGGTGGTGCCGGTGGAGGCGTTGCCGCCGTCCAGCCGGACGCCAAAGCCGCCGCCGGAGCGATAGGCGGTGATCTTGCCGTTGTCGGGGGCAAAGTTGTTGGCCGGATCCTCGGTGGTGACGCGGCATTGGATGGCGTAACCGTTGAGGTGCAGGTCATCTTGAGAAGAGAGTCCGATTTCCGGATCGCTGAGGGGGAGCCCTGAAGCAATGAGGATCTGGGCCTGGACGATGTCGATGCCGGTGACCATTTCCGTCACGGTGTGCTCCACCTGAATGCGGGGATTCATTTCGATAAAATAGTAGTGTCCGTCCCGGTCCACCAAAAATTCCACAGTGCCGGCGCTGACGTAGCCCACGCTCTTGGCAATCTTCACGGCGTCGGCCCGCAGGGCGCGCACGGTGTCCTGTGGCACGGACCAAGCCGGGGCGAACTCCACCACCTTCTGATAGCGGCGCTGCAAGGAGCAGTCCCGCTCACCCAGATGATAGACGTTGCCATGCTTGTCGGCCAGAATCTGCACCTCAATGTGCTTTGGCTGCACCAGATATTTTTCCATGAAAATGTCGCCGCAGCCAAAGGCTTTTTTCGCCTCGCTGTGGACCAGGTCGTAAGCTGCCGCCACCTCTTCCGGGGTGTCGCAGCGGCGCATGCCACGGCCGCCGCCGCCGGCGGAGGCTTTCAAAATGACGGGATAGCCAAAGCTGTCGGCCTTTTCCAAAGCGTCCTGCGCGTCCCGCAGCGGCTCCGTGCAGCCGGGAATGATGGGCACGCCGCAGGCGATGGCAATGGCCTTGGCGCTGAGCTTGTCCCCCATTTTGGCAAGGACGTCGGAGGAGGGACCGATGAAAAGGATGCCGTTTTCCTCGCAGGCCCGGGCAAAGCCGGCGTTTTCGGAGAGGAACCCGTAGCCTGGGTGGATAGCCGTTACGCCCCGCCGCTTGGCAAGGCCGATGATGCTGGGAATGTCCAGATAGGCGCCCAGAGGCGACTTGTTTTCGCCCACCAGATAGGCTTCATCCGCCTTGGTGCGGAAGAGAGAGTAGGTATCTTCGTTGGAGTACATGGCCACCGTGTGGATGCCCAGATCGTAGCAGGCACGGAAAATGCGCACGGCGATCTCGCCGCGGTTGGCCACAAGCACTTTTTCAATGTTGACCGTTTGCATGAATGTACCGCCTTTCCATTCACCGCACCGAATATGCGGATTCTTACTTCTCATTATACACGGTCCAAGACAATCGCATAGAGACAAAACAACCAAAATTTAGCAACTATTGGCACCTTGTATCTGCCCTTTTTTCATCAAAATAGAAAACATTAGATATAATTATAGCGGCCAAATGATAGGAACATTTCGTACAACTACGCAAAAAACGAGAACGTATTGAACCAATACGCTCTCGCTTTGTAGTTCGCTAAAGTACCAATAAAACACGAAAACCAAGCACTTTTACCAAGAAATATTTCTTTTCATGAATTTGCCTGCCAGACGGCGGAAGCGGTCAGAAGCCGCGCCTTTGTCTTTGCCAGCGCTTCCATCACGGCGTCATGGTCCATGCCCTCCGGCGCCGCGGCACGGCCCGGCGAAACAGACGGTTTGGCTTTTCCGTGAAAATCACTGCCGCAGGTGACCATCAGACGGTGAACCTCCGCCTGCTTCCAGTAAAAGGCGCTCACAGCGCCGGTATGATAACTGCTGATGGCCTCCACGCCGTCCAGTCCCAGCGTGACCATGGCGGGAAAAAGACACTCCTGCCCCTTTAAGTTGGCACCGGGGTGAGCCAGCACCGCCAGGCCTCCGCTTTGGTGGATCAGATCGATGGCCTTTTGTAAGGATGGGTAGCGTTTGGGAACATAGCAGGGCTTTCCCTGGGCGTAAAAGTCCCAGTAAAAGTTGACATAGGGATTGTCACCGCGCCCGCCGCCGGGGCGATAGGGAATCAGCAGAGGGTGGGCGCTGTTTTCGGCGCTGTGCAAAAGGAACTCGGCAAACATTTCCCCCGTCCAGCATGAGGGATGGCGGGTCTTTTCGGCAAGCTGCCGCATATCCGCCGGTGTGATGTGAAAACCCAGCTGCTGCGTCAGAAGCAGCATCTGCAAGGAGGCGTCCCGGCACTGCTGCCGAATATCCTCCTCCCGCGCGGCAAAGTCAGGATGGTGCCAGTCCATGCCGTAGCCCAGCAGGTGCAGCTCCCGGTGCTGATATACGCAGTCCAGCTCCACACCGGGGATATAGGAAAGACCCAGCTGACGGGCTGTTTTTTGCGCCTCCGCGTTGCCCCGGACGCAGTTGTGGTCGGCGACAGACACGCAGTCGATGCCGAATGCGGCACAGCGGCGGATGAGTTCCGCGGGAGCAAATTCTCCGTCGTCGCTCTCGAAGCTGTGCATATGAAGATCTATTGGGAAGACCATAGGCTTTTTCGCACCAACCTTTCATGACTGACCGCCACCCCCAGCAGCAAAAGAAACAAGTAAAGCGGCAGCAGCGCCGGGCTGAGTACCCGCGAAAGAACGCCGAACAGGGGAGGCATGAAGCAGGTGCCCACATAGGCGCTGGCCATCTGCACGCCGATGACGGCCTGAGAGCGGTTGGCGCCAAAATGCCGGGGCGTGGCGTGGATCAGACTGGGGTAGACAGGGGCGCAGCCAAGGCCGATGAGTCCAAGGCCGATAAGAGCACAGGCCGTCCCCAGCGGCAGCACCAGCAAGCCGCAGCCCAGCAGCAAGATCCCTTCTCCCAACCGCACCATCTGCACATCGTTGAAGTGGAAGGTGGCAAACCCGCTCAATGCCCGGCCCGCTGTGATGCCCAGGAAAAGCAAAGCGGAAAAGGCCGCCGCTCTTTCGGCGGAAAAATTTTTCACCAGCACCAGATAGCTGCCTGCCCAGAGCCCGGCGGTCTGTTCCAAGGCACAGTAGCAGAAAAAGGCCGACATCACCTCTTTGACGCCGGGAATGGCGGTAATCTGCTTCAAAGACAGTGCGCCCGCGGTATGGCTCTCCCCAGCTGCCGCCTGCCGCTTCCAGCAGGGCAGGCTCAGCAGCAGCAGCGCCGTCAGCCCCCCCTGCAGCAGGGCGATGGCGAGGTAGCCCGCGTTCCAGCCCCAGCTCCGCAGCAGCGCGGCGCTGAGAATATACGGTCCCACGGAAGCGCCCACGCCCCACATACAGTGCAGCCAGCTCATGTGACGGCTGGCGTAGTGCAGCGCCACATAGTTGTTCAGCGAGGCATCCACGCTGCCGGCCCCCAGCCCGTAGGGAACGGCCCACAGGCACAAAAGCCAGAAGGAGTGGGAAATGGAAAAGCCGAAGAGGGCCAGCGCCGTCACGGCCACGCTGATGGCCGTCACAGGGCCGGTGCCAAGGCGCCGGGTCAGCCGGTCGCTTTGCAGGCTGGAGAGCACGGTGCCCGCGGCGATAATGGCGGAGATGATACCGGCGTAAGAAAGCGGCACGTCAAAGACGCCGTACATAGAAGGCCAGGCCGCGCCCAGCAGGGCGTCCGGCAGACCCAGACTGATAAAAGAAAGGTAGATGATGGCTAAAAGCAGCTGCGCCATAAAAAGCCCTCTTGCTTTACAATAAGATGAAGCCATTATAGCATGCCCGTCAAGTATCCATCAGCATGTGGCGCGTGCCATGGGACAAAACAGGCGGCCCCCGGGGTAAAAAAACGCCGCCCCTCCACTTGGCGTGAAAGAGCGGCGGAAAGATCTGTCAGCCGGCCATTCGGTAGCCCACGCCCATCTCCGTGAGGATGTAGCGGTTTTCTCCGGGGTTGATGCCCATTTTGCGGCGGATGTTGGCCATGTTGACCTGCAATTTTTTGATGCTGCCAATCTCGTTGGTGCCCCAGATCCCCCGGACGATGGCGTCGTAGGTCATGACCCGTCCCACGTTCCGGCTCAGAAGTACCACAATGTTGTATTCGGTCTGCGTCAAACCGATCTCTTCTTCTCCGATGTAAACACGGCGGATGTCATAGTGGATGGAGAGATCCCCCGCCCGAAAAACATCACCGCCGGGTGTGTTGGCGTGCTGGGCCGTGCGAAGGGCGGCCCGGACCCGGGCCAGCAGTTCTTCGGTGCCGAAAGGCTTGGTCATATAGTCATTGGCGCCCTGGTCCAGCGCCATGACCTTTTCGTGTTCGTCGGAGCGGGCGGAGACCACAATCACCGGCACGGCGGAGGACTCCCGAATAGAGGACAGCAGCGCCTGTCCGTCCATATCCGGCAGACCCAGATCCAGCAAAATGAGATCCGGCAGCCACGAAGTGAGCATCATGCGGGCCTGGGCTCCGCTGGAGGCGGGAATGACCTGATAGCCCTGGGTCTCCAGAATGGCCTGGAGAATGCACTGGATGTTGTACTCATCCTCCACCACAAGAATTTTATATTTATTGTTCATTTGCATTTTCCTCCAAAGGCAGGGTAAACCGGAACAGACAGCCGCCGGCGGGCTTGTTTTCACCGGTAATGGAGCCGCCGTGGGCTTTTACAATGGACGCGCAGACGGAAAGGCCGATACCCATGCCTCTTTTTCCGCCGTCGGCCTGTGCCTTGGTGCGTCCGAAGTCTGAAAACAGGTGCCGTATCGCATCGGAAGGCAATCCGCAGCCATCGTCCTCCACGGCGAAGACCACGTCGTTTTCCCGTACCCGGACACGCAGGCAAATCTGCGTCATGCCGGCGGCATGCTGCACGGCGTTTTCCAGGAGGTTGTTCAGCACCTGAGAGATCAGCATGGCGTCCATGGGAATAAACACCATATCGGATGGCACTTCCAGTGAAACATTTACATCCGGGTGATGGGCACGGAACTTGCTCAGCACACTGGCCACCAGCTCTTCTAGCAAAATGGGCGCTTTTTGGATCTGGGCGTGGGCGTCCATGTGCATCCGGGTAACAGTGAGAAGATTTTCCACCATTTGAATCAGCCACTGGGCGTCTTCAGTGGCCTGATCCATCAGCTGGAGCTTCTGCTCCCGGGTCAGATCATCGTAATTTTCCCGCACGGCAGAGCAGGAACCGTAGATCGAGGTCAGCGGGGTCCGCAGATCATGAGAGACGGCCCGCAGCAAATTGGCGCGGGTGCGTTCCATTTCATTTTCCGTCTCCAGCTCCTTTTGCCGCTTGAGCTTGGTGGTCAGCATACTGGTAATGATGCATACCGTCAGCATGCACAGGGCTGAAAAAAGATTGTCGGAAATAGTAAAGTTGAAAGCAAACTGGGGATAGGTGAATGCCCAGTTGACGATCAGCATATCCATAAGGGAAGCGGCAACACCGTAGATATAGCCGTCGGTAAACACCGCGCATAAAAAAGCGGCCAGAATGTAGATCATGGAGACCAGACCCACGTTGCGCACCACCGTCTGGATCAGAACACTGACGACAAACGCCGCGGCTGTGATCCCCACCACCAAAAAACTTTGCTGTAAAATACGGGACCATTTTTTTCTCATACACATCACCTTTTGTCCTATTTCACCATTATAAAGCCTTTTGTCTGTATTGAATAGAGAAAATGCCTGAATGGCAGTTAAGGATCCGTAAAAGATTTATATGCAAATTACCACAATCTTTGCCGCTTCTTTGCTAATGCTTTGTTATAATTGTCACATCGAGGGCGTTAAATAAATAACACCCACAACTTAAGAGGGAGCGTGAAAATCTGTGAAAACCAAAAAGCAATTCACTACTTACTTTATTGCGCTGGGCGTAATAATCGCGGTACTGATTGTCCTCGGGATTACCTATCCGGATGGCTTCAGTGCTACCATTTGGTCCCTGCTGCCCCCTGTGGTGGCTATCGTGCTGGCTCTGATCAGCAAGGAAGTTTATTCTTCTTTGTTCCTGGGCTGCTTGGTGGGCGCCATGCTGTATACCCAGTTTAAACCCTGGGATACCATTGTTCAGCTCATCGGCGGCGATCACGGTATCGTCACCACCATCGCTGATCCCGGCAACATCGCCATCATCGCTTTCCTGGTGATCCTGGGCATCATGGTGGATCTGATGAACAAGGGCGGCGGTTCCGAGGCGTTCGGCCGCTGGGCCAAGAAGACCGTGAAGAGCCGTTGCGCGGCACAGCTGACCACTATGTGCCTGGGCATCCTGATCTTCATCGACGACTATTTCAACTGCCTGACCGTCGGCGCCGTGATGCGTCCCGTGACCGAGAGCCACAAGATCAGCCGTGCCAAGCTGGCTTATCTGATCGACGCCACCGCTGCTCCTGTTTGCATGATCGCCCCTATTTCTTCTTGGGCTGCCGCTGTTTCCGGTTACGTCAATTCTGACTCCGTCAGCGGTATTCAGATGTTCATCAAGCAGATCCCCTACAACTATTACTGCCTGCTGACCATCGTCATGATGATCACCATTTCCCTGCTGAACCTGGACTACGGCCCCATGCTGACCCATGAGTACAATGCCCAGGTGAAGAATGACCTGTTCACCACTCCCGAGCGTCCCTTCGAAGGTGCTGATGACTATGAAAAGCCCAACTCCGGCAAGAGCACCGTTTGGGATATGTTCCTTCCCGTTATCGTGCTGATCATCAGCTGCTGCATCGGCATGATCTACACCGGCGGTTTCTTTGATGCCGAAAGCGAGAGCTATAACAAGTTTATGGACGCTTTCTCCAATGCTTCTTCCGGTGCCGCTCTGGCTCTGGGCGCTCTGATCGCTCTGATCTTTACTTACATTTATTTCTGGCTGCGCGGCGCTTTCACCTTTGAGAAGTCCATGGAATCCGTTCCCAACGGCTTCATTCAGATGATCGCCCCCATCCTGATCCTGACCTTCGCGTGGACACTGTGCGCCATCACCCGTTACGGCCTGCTGAGCGCTGACTACGTCACCAACGCCATGTCCGGTGCCGGCGATCTGAAGAAGTTCCTTCCCGCCGCCATCTTCATCGTGGCCTGCCTGATCGGTTTTGCTACCGGTACTTCTTGGGGCACCA
>Ga0183100_1000238_pt1 | contig 60684 bp, 55 predicted proteins | sample Biomet2_FD_127789 | JGI IMG/M metagenome (GOLD analysis project Ga0183100, IMG submission 127789) | Microbial communities from bioreactor (seeded with anoxic lake sediment) at LBNL, California, USA - Biofuel metagenome 2 | ecosystem: Engineered > Bioreactor > Anaerobic > Unclassified ...
CGAATTTTCCTTTGCAAAAAGTTGCCACCCTTCGGCCACGGGCCTCGGGTCCCGCCTGCGGCGGGCTTCGGGTACTTTTCGGGGGCCCCACTCTCCGGCATTCCGTGCGGCTTCGCCGTACTCATGCCTGCGAGTTGCGAAGCAGCAAACGCAAAGCCGTACGCCGGGAATGACCCATGCAAACGCATTCAAGACAGACGGCCAAGAACCGTAAGCGTGGGTATATTGGATAACGAAAATGGCCTGCCAAGCCCCTGCAAAGATCTCCACATGAGCGGAATCACCAATCTCCCCGGCAACGGTCTTGCACTATGCAAACCAACTTCCTGCAAAAACAGGCGTAGGAGTGCCCTCTCGCCCCCCAAAAGGGGCGAGAGGTGCCGACGGAGCGGTATTTTGCGCCCTCCGGAACCACGCATTACCTCCCGAATTTCTTAGTCGGAGCATTAAATGCGCAGCATTTGATGCGGATCTAAGTACTCGGCACCGGCACCCTGCCGGTCGGAGTGCAGGGGCGAAGCGCCCTGCCCGCCGGAGGCTTCCCGCGGCCGGGAATGATTGTTAGCGAAGGCCGACTGCCTGGCGGACCAGAGACATGGTTTTTTCGGCTTCGACGCGGGCTTTTTCGGCGCCTTCGCGGAGGACTTGCCAGACGAAGTCGGGATTCTGTTCCAGTTCGGCGCGGCGTTCGCGCATGGGTTCGAAGTAGGTCCAGAGTTTGTCGAAGAGGGCGAGTTTGGCGTGGCCGTAGCCGTAGCCGCCGGCGCGGTATTTGGCTTTCATCTCATCGACTTCATCGGGGGTGGCGACGAGTTTATAGAGGGCGACGACGTTGCAGGTGTCGGGATCTTTGGGGTCTTCGAGCTGTTTGCAGTCGGTGACCACGTTCATGATCGCCTTTTTGATCTCCTTCTCCTTGCCGAAGATGGGGATGGTATTGTTGTAGCTCTTGGACATTTTCTGGCCGTCGGTGCCGGGGACGATGGCGACTTCTTCCGGAATCAGTTCTTCGGGGACGGGGAAGACTTCGCCGTACTGGTTATTGAACTTGATCGCGATGTCGCGGGTGATTTCGAGGTGCTGTTTCTGGTCTTTGCCGACGGGGACGAGGGTGCTCCGGTAGAGCAGGATGTCGGACGCCATCAGGACGGGGTAGGAGAAGAGGCCGTTGTTGGGGGCGAACCCTTTGGCGATCTTGTCCTTATAGCTGTGGGCGCGCTCCAGCAGGCCGACCGGGGTGATGGTGTTGAGAATCCAGGAGAGTTCGCAGACTTCGGGCACGTCGGACTGGCGGAAGAGCACGGTGGTGTTTTTGGTGTTGATTCCGCAGGCGAGGAAGTTGAGCGCCAGCTCGAAGACGTTGGCCCGCAGCCGCGCCGGTTCCGGCGAGGTGGTCAGCGAGTGATAGTCGGCGAGGAAGACGAAGGTTTCGCCTTTCTCCTGAATTTCGGCGATTTGACGCATCGCGCCGAAATAGTTGCCGATATGCGGGGTGCCCGAAGGCTGAATTCCGGTCAAAATTCTCATGACAATCCTTATTTATTTCAATATCGTCTCAACAAACGCCCGACCGCCAGAATCAGCCGGTTCCATAAGCCGGGGATGAAAAGCAAACTTACTCCGTACAGAAAGAGCACAAGGTACCACAACAGCTTGGGATCGTAATACTCCCACGCGTTTTCGGAGATCAGGTATTTGACAATGGACGGAATGCTCCACAGTCCCGCAAGTCCCTGATACAGCCCGAACAACCGGATGAAGAACACCGAGAAACGGCGGGTATCTTCCGTCTCCGCTTCTTTCCTCACCGCAAAAAAGCTGCAGACTGGAATCAGCAGGGCGATTGCTCCGAACGAGATCCAGCCGATGCTGCCCCAGTATTCCCGGTTTGTCAGCCATTCGGTGCACAGAGGCAGGCGAAGGATCAGGAACAAAAAAGCGATTTTGGCTGCAATCGCATTAAAATCGACCTCTTTCAACATGGTTCCCTCCTCGGCCGGTTTTCCGGCTGCTTGGCTCTACAATTTCATTGAGCTGGCGCCGTCGCCGATGGCGCAGATGATCGATTCGGCTTCGATGCCGGTGCGCGCCTTGTAGCCGGCGCAGACGCGGCGGGCGTACTCTTCGGCCTCGCCGCTCTTCACCAGGTGGATGGTGATGCCGCCGAAGCCGCCGCCGGAGAGACGGGCTCCGAGGCCGCCGGGAATCGACTTGGCCAGTTCGACCAGGTAGTCGAGTTCCTCGGTGCTGTTCTCGAAATTGACCCGGCTCGACTCGTGGGACTCGAACCAGAGACGGCCGAATCCGGCGACGTCGTCCGCTTCGAGCATCCGCACCGCTTCCATCACGCGGGTGCATTCGCCGACGACGTGGAGGGCGCGGCGGTATTCGCGTTCGGTGAGCACCGGGCGGGCGACTTCGAGCTGTTCGAGCGAAACGTCGCGGAGCGTCTTGACGTCGGGATACATCCCGGCCAGCTTTTCGGCGGCCGATTCGCAGTCCTGGCGGCGGACGTTGTATTCGGAATCAACCAGGTTGTGCTTGGCCATCGAGTTGACCACCACGATCGAGTATCCCGCCGGGAGCGCCACGGTGCGCAGCACTTCGACCGAGCGGAAGTCGGAGAGGATCATCGAATCCTTCTTGCCGAAGATCGAGCTGAACTGGTCGAGCAGTCCGCTCTTGAGCCCCATGTAGTGGTTTTCGACGCCCTGTCCGACGCGGGCCCAGTCGGCCTTGGCGAGTTCGATGCCGAACTCTTTGGCGAAGGCGAATCCGGCGGCGATTTCGAGCGCCGCCGAGCTGGACATTCCGGCGGAGAGCGGAACGGTGCTCTCCATCCCGGCGTCGAACGCGCCGACTTCGATGCCGCGCTTTTCGAGTTCGACGATCACGCCCTTGATGTAGTTGCTCCAGTCACGCGGAATCGCGGTGGCGATGTTGCCGAGGTCGAACTCGCGGACGCTGTTGTCGCGGAAGTCCTTGATTCGGCAATGCTTGCCGGCGACGGGGGCGAGGGCGAACTTCGTATTCTGCGCAACCGCGCACGAAAGCACAAAGCCTTGGTTGTAGTCGGTATGGTTGCCGAGAATCTCCAGCCGCCCCGGAGCCTGGGCCGCGACGGTCGGTTTTTTTCCGTAGAACTTCTCGAATTTCTCGATCAACGTCTGCATAAGCATGATTCCTTTTTATTTACTATGACTTATAGAAAACAGATTCTTGAAATGCACTGGTCGAAACTCTCCTGCCCGCTCAGGATGTCGATTTCGATGCGCAGATAGTAGATCGGAACATCGACCCGGTCGAGTTTCGGGATGCGGACCGCGTCTTTTTCGGTGGTGACGATGAATTCCGCCCCCGCCGCCTTCGCCTGGTTGATGAAGTCGATGATCTCCTGCTGCGTGTAGCGGTGATGGTCGGCGTAGTGGTCGCGGAGCACCAGGTCGGCGCCGAGCTGTTTGAGGAAGCGTTCGAAACTCTCCGGCTTGGCGATGGCGGAAAGCGCGGCGACTTTGGCGTTGTTCAGTTTCTCCAGCGGTTCGTGTTTGCCGTCGGAGAACATCCGGACCAGGTGCTTCGGCTTGTGGCAGCATTCGATGATCTCGGCGCGCCGGGTGTGGTGGCGGAGAAAATTCTTCAGGTGGCGCAGCTTGTGGCTGCCGTCCGATTTGGTGAGGAAAATGTAGTCGGCGCGGCGGATGTTCTTGATCGGTTCGCGCAGGATGCCGCGCGGCAGCGTGTTGCCGTTGCCGAAGGGGTCGGTCGAATCCACCAGCACGATGTTGATGTGCGGCTTCAGCATCAGGTACTGGAAGCCGTCGTCGAGGATGATCACGTCGGTCTGGTACTGCTCGACCGCGTAGAGTCCGGATTTGACGCGGTCTTTGTCGACCAGCACCGCGACTTTGCGGAGGTTCGAGGCGAGCATGTAGGGTTCGTCCCCGGCGTAGTCCGACTCCAGCAGCAGGTTCTTTCCGTCCGAGACCACTTTGGGCGGCAGCTCGATCTTCTGCGAGCGGAAGCGCTGGGCGAGCCGGTGGAGGAACGACCGCTTCTTGCTGCGGTAGCCGCGCGAGAGAATGGCGACTTTGCGCCCCTTTTCGCTCAGCGTCCGGGCGAACACCTCGACGACCGGCGTTTTGCCGGTGCCGCCGCAGGAGAGATTCCCGATGCTGACCACCAGACAGCCGAGCGCATGGTTGCGGATCACCCGTTTGTCGTACATCCAGATCCGGAACTGGATCACCATCCGGTAAAACCGCGAGGCGATGAACAGGATGTCGGTCAACGCCCGGTCATACCACTCCCGGCGGCGGCCGTCCATCAGCTCGAGGAAGTACTGTTCGATGTCTTCCCCTTTGAATTTGAAACGAGAACGCATTTCAACTCCCGAAAAGACGGCCCTGTCAAAAGTTCCGTCGAAAACAGTTACGAGCTATAAATTAATGCCGTTTTGCCGTTCCTTCAAGCTGGCGTTCTCACTTTCTCGGATTATATTACTGGAAATCACTCAAAAGACGCGTTTGCCAAAAGTTCCGTCGCGCCTTTTTGTCCGCCGCGTTGCCGCTTCTCCACCGCCCCTCGGGCTTTACCGCAGAGGGTAAAGCCGCTTCGGGAGCGTTGAAGAACCGACTTTGCGGCAGAACAAAAATTCATCGACGTTGTTTTGGGCAACCGCATCTTAAAAACAGGACGATTGCACGATGTTATCCCCTCTGGAACAGGAGTTGACCGACTATTCGAAGAGTTTCCATACCGGCGACGAAGGCATCGACCGGAATCTGCGGCTGAAGCTCGCCCACACCTTCCGGGTGCGCAACGAAACCGGAAAACTGGCCGACGCCGAACGGTTTTCGCCGGAGTTGAAACAACTCGCGCTTCGCGCCGCGCTGCTGCACGACCTGAGCCGGTTCGAACAATTTTCCCGCTTCCGCACGTTCAACGACGCCGACAGTTTCGACCACGGCGACCGCTCGGCGGAGCTGGCCGCCGAACGGCATATGATCGACGACCTGCCCGAAGAGGGGCAAAAGGATGTGCTTGCGGCGATCCGCGCCCACAACAAGCTGACGGTTCCCGAAGGGCTTACGCCTCGCGCTCGCCTGCTCGCCGGAGCCGTCCGCGACGCCGACAAGCTCGATATCGTGCCGATCCTGCTCGGCTATCTGGAAGACCCCGAGAACGAATCGATCGTCTTCGGGCTGGGCAAGAAGGCGGAGCTGTCGCCCCCGGTTCGCGAAGCCCTGCTGCGCGGCGAGTGCCCGCGCCACCGCGACATGCGCACCATCTGCGACTTCATTTCCGCCAAGCTGATGTGGGCGGACGACCTCAACTTCGGCTGGAGCCGCCGGGAATTCCTGAAGCGGGGTTATCTTGCCGCCATCCTGGAATTCCTGCCCGACACGCCGCTCATCCGGCAGCTTCACGAAAACGCGCTTGCCGCGCTGAACCGGGAGTGACTCCGCCGGAGGAGGCGGTCCGTCTCCTCCGGCCGTGATTCAAGCGGGCTTCATGCAATATCCGGGCTAGTGTTCGTGCCCTTCCGACTCGAAATAGGAGTTGCCGCCCCAGTCGCGGAGGAAATGGTGGTTCTGGGCGACCGATTCGTCGCCCACCGTTTCCTGGAACGCCGCATTCTGGGTGTGGCCGTCCACAAAGAGATAGTTCGCGCGCTTGTTGTGGCGGGTCTGGGCGACATTGTCCTCCCAGTCATGGGGTTCGCACATGCCGTCGTAACACTGGTGTTCGACGGCGGTCTCCTTGGTGTCTCCGCCGCGTTCGGCGAGTGCGATGTAGAAACTGGAATTCCGCAGCGTCGAAATCTTCCGCCCGAAGGTCAGCATCGTATTCATCATATAGCTCTGCCTGCCGTCGTCCGGGTCGAACCCGAGGTCCGAGGGACAGTGCAGGTAGTCGAGGCTGTAGCCCACCGCGGTGAGCGGCTGGAACCATTCGACCTCGGGCTCCAGCTCGTGGTGGTCGGCGAAGGTTCCCTGGTGGACCACTGGCCAGGTCCCGCCGTAGGCGTCCGAATAGAGCGCCAGCGCAAGACCGGTCTGTTTGAGGTTGTTGAGGCAGGTGGTTGAGCGCGCCTTTTCCCGCGCCTGGTTGAGCGCGGGGAGCAGCATTCCGGCCAGGATCGCGATGATGGCGATCACGACGAGGAGTTCGATCAAAGTAAAAGAAAAGCGTTTCATAATCGGGTAAATTCCTGAATTTTAAGACATGAATTCGAGCCCGCCGGATTATTCGGCAGGCTTCATTTGAGGAAAATGGAAATTGATTCAGGAAAGGGTCGGCGGGGCGCGCACCTGTCGGTAGACCGAAAACTCCGGCTGATGCGGAGTGGAGAGAATGCAGACATAGACCGTCGGCAGTTCCGGAATGGCCGCTTCGGGCGCAGGGTCCGGAATTTCGGCGGAACTGAACAGCCCGGCGCAGACCGGGCAGTGCGAATCACGGTGTGCCGGGGCGTTTCGGTCGTGGGAAGGGTGCGAAGACGCCGCCTTCTCGACCGTTGCGGATGCCGTGCGGCACCCGTCGTCGTCCAGCTGGTGGAACAGCGGGTGCAGTACTCCGCTGAGCGCGAAGAACAACGCGCCCAGATAGAGCGGAAAACGATATTGTTTCAGCTTCCGCAGCAAGCCGGAATCTCCTTGAGTATAACTACTTGCGTCCTCCGAAAAGCCGCAGCAGGAACAGGAAAAGGTTGATGAAATCGAGATAGAGGTTGAGCGCTCCGTAGATCGCGTATTTGCGCCCGGTGCTCTCTTCGATCCGCCCGTCGGCGACCGCGAACGACATCTGCTTGATGCGCTGGAGATCCCACGCCGTGAGTCCGACGAAGATGATGACCCCCGCGTAGCAGATCAGCTTGTCCATCAGCGAGTTGAGCCAGAAGATGTTGACGATCGAGGCAATGATGAGTCCGATCAGCGCCATGAACGCGATGCCGCCGATTCCGGAGAGGTCGCGCTTGGTCACGTAGCCGAACAGCCCGGCTCCGCCGAACATCCCGCTGGTGACGAAGAAGGTCGCGGCCAGCGAGTTGAGGTCGTAGTAGACGAATAGACTGCTGAAGGTCAGCCCGTTCAACAGCGAGTAGGCCAGAAAGCAGCCCGCCGCTCCGGCGGCCGACAGCTTGTTGACCGCCGCGGTCATGACGATGACGACGACCAGTTCCAGGATCAAGAGCACGGTGAAAATGCCGCGCGAACCGAGAAACAGTTCCCGGAGCGGCTCGGAGCTGTAGACGATCCAGGCGACCAGACCGGTGAGGGCGAGCCCCGCCGTCATCCAGCCGAATACGCGGTTGACGAATCCGGCCTGAACCGCGGCTGCATCCCGGGTTACTGCCGAAAGAGCATCGATGGAATGTTCCGACATGGTGAATTTCTCCTTTCGCTTCATTTCAGTTGCGATGACTTAATATAGACCGTCCTGCGTCGTTTTCCAAGTGGCGCGGACGTTATTTTGCGAGCCGGCGGTGCAATGTGCGGCGGCTGATGCCGAGCAGTTTGGCGGCGGCGGTGCGGTTCCCGTTGCATTTGCGGAGCGCTTCTTCGATCAGAATCCGCTCGTTTTCTTCGATCTTGAACGGTTTCTCGGCGGGCGGACAATCCGTTTGCGGGATCGTCGCCGGTTCCGGTTTCGGGTCGCGGATGTTCTCCGGCAGGTCGTGCAGTTCAAGCAGCGGTCCCTGCGCCAGAACCACCATCGATTCGATGCAGTTGCGAAGTTCCCGGATGTTCCCCGGCCATGGGTAGTCGAGCAGCGCCCGCAGCGCATCCGGCGAGATTCCGGTGACCGGGCGGTTGTTCTCCTGCGCGAACTCGGCGGCGAACCGCGCCACCAGCTGCGGAATCTCCGACCTCCGCTCCCGCAGCGGCGGAAGCACGATGTTGACCACGCTCAGCCGATAGAAGAGATCCTCGCGGAATTTCCCCGCCGCGACCATCTCCCGCAAATCACGGTTGGTGGCCGAAATGATCCGGACGTCCACCCGGATCGTCTCGACGCCGCCGACCCGCTCAAAGGAGCGGCTCTCCAGCACCCGCAGCAGCTTGACCTGGGTGGCTGCGTCGATTTCGCCGATTTCGTCGAGGAAGACGGTGCCGCCGTTCGCCGCTTCGAAGCGGCCGATGTGACGCTCCTGCGCCCCGGTGAACGCCCCCTTCTCGTAGCCGAAGAGTTCGCTCTCCAGCAATGTCGAGGTGAGCGCTGCGCAGTGGACCGCCACGAAGTCGCCGTGCCGGTTGCTGCGTTCGTGCAGCAGCCGCGCGATCACCTCCTTGCCGGTGCCGCTCTCGCCGGAGAGCAGCACGGTCGAACGGGTCGGTGCGACTTTTTCCACCAGGCGCATCACCTCGGCCATGCGGTCGTCGGGGGTGCCGGGATGGGGAAGAACCAGGTCGCGGGGCAGCTCCTTCCGCCCCCGGCCGCGGGGTTGCGCGGTCAGGGCGAGCGCGGTCGTCATCGGTTCCGGTCCCGGGGATGCGGCCTCCCGTTTGGCGGCGCGGTCTTTGAGCGCGGCTCCGATCACCTCTTCCAGCTTGTCGAGTTTGACCGGTTTGGTCACGAAATCGAACGCGCCCAGCTTGACCGCCGTCACCGCATCTTCGATCGACCCGTAGGCGGTCAGGAGGATGCAGGAGGGCGGGTCGGGCAGCCGCCGCGCCGCTTCGAGGACTTTCATCCCGTCGCAGTGGGGCATCCGCAGGTCGGTGAGCACGAGGTCGAACCGATGTTTTTCCAACTCGTCGAGCGCGGCGGCGCCGTCGGCGGCGGTGGTCACCCGGAATCGTTTTCCCAGGTAACGCGCCATCGCCTCGCGGGTGTTGTGCTCGTCGTCGACGATCAGGAGTTTCGGTGTCTCTTCCTCCATGGCGGCCTCTTCTTCAGCGCAGTTCCGCTCCGGTGTCGGGATCGACCAGGCGGAACTCCTCGTAGTGGAGTTGCGGGTCGGCGCGGAAACTCAGCGTGTGATTGTACTTCTGCTCGATGTCGGTCAGCAGCTTGGCGTCTTCGTTGCGCAGCCGGGTCAGCACCTCGGGGTGCATGATGACCCGCACCGGAACGTCCTTGTACCGGCGGTCGCGCAGGACGGAGTTGAGCCGCCGCTGGATTTCGACGCTCATCGTCACCGGCGACTTGATCCGCCCCGTTCCCGAGCAGTACGGGCAGGGGTTGTAGACCTGGTCGAGAATGCTTTCGTGCTCGCGCTGGCGGGTCATTTCCATCAGCCCCAGCTTCGAAATCGGCAGGACTTTGGTCTTGGCGCGGTCGTCCTTGACCAGTTTCTTCATCGCCTTGAGCACCTCGTCGCGGTCGCGGGCGCTCCTCATGTCGATGAAGTCGAGCACCACCAGCCCGCCGATGTTGCGCAGCCGGAGCTGGCGGGCGATTTCGGCCGCCGCTTCGAGGTTGGTTTTGAGGATGAATTCCGGCTGGTCGGTCCCTTTTCGACCGCGTCCGGAGTTGACGTCGATGGCGATCAGCGCCTCGGTTTCGTCGATGCAGATGTAGCCGCCGCCGGGCAGCCGTGCTTCACGCTGAAAGACTTCGCGCAGTTGTTCGTTGACCTTGTACTGGTCGAAGATCGGTTTCGGCGAGTTGTAGAAGGTGACTTTTTCGCCCATCTTGGCGCCGCCGATGCGTCTCAGCGTGTCCGCGATCTCCTTGCAGGCGGCCTTGTCGTCGACGACGATGCCGTTGATGTCCTCGGTCATGAAGTCGCGGATGGTGCGTTCCACCAGGTTCGGCTCGGTGAAGACTTCGGCCGGGGCTTTGCGGGTTTCCATCGCCGTCTCGATCTTCTTCCAGTAGTCGAGCAGGAGGTCGAGGTCGCGTTTGAAGAAGGCGGCCTTGCGCCCTTCGCCGACGGTGCGGCAGATGAGACCCATCCCTTCCGGGAGTTCGAGCGAGGAGAGAATTTTGCGCAGCCGGTCGCGCTCCTGGCCGCCTTCGATGCGGGTCGAGAGCCCGATGTGTTCGCTGTACGGCATCAGGACGAGGTAACGGCCGGGAATCGACATGTTGGTGGTGACGCGCGCGCCCTTGGTGCCGATCGGGGACTTGACCACCTGGACCAGCAGCTCCATGCCCGGCTTGAAGAATTCCGGAATATCGGCCACGGTCAGTTTCTTCTTGCGGCGGAGCGCCTCGGAGATCGCCTTGCCGCCGGGTTTGTTGCTCTCGTTGCGCTTCTTGCGTTTGGCGGTGATGGGTTCGTCGCGTCCGCCGCCGCTTTTGGTCTCTTCGTCTTCCTCCGCCTCCTCGGTGAGCCGCTTGTCGAGCAGGTCGTCGCCGCCGGGGAGCATTTCGTGATAGTGGAGGAAGGCGTTTTTCTCAGCGCCGATGTCGATGAAGGCGGCCTGGAGGGAGGGTTCGAGATTGATGATTCGTCCGAGGTAGATGTTCCCCACTTTGGGTTCTGAGTCGTCGCGTTCGATCTGATACTCTTCGAGGCGGCCGTCGTTCAGCATAGCGAAACGACGTTCCAGCTTCTCACAGTTCAGAATCATCTGTTTTCCGGTTTTTTCCATGATTTTTTTGATTCCATCGGGTAAAATGTTCAACCCGCCGCAACGGTTTATTGCGGCAGAAATTCGGGCAGTTCACCGCGCAGGCCGTTCAAATAGGCCACCGCGGGCATGCTGCGTCGGCCCGGGGGGGCCAGTTCGAGAATCTCGATCGCGCCTTTTCCGCAGGCGACGACGAGACCGTGTTTGTCCGCCCGGAGAAGTTCCCCGGGGCGTCCGGAGAGGTCGCGGCGGTGGTTCACCCGGATCAGGGTGACGCTTTCGACCCCCTTCGAGGTCCGCACCGTGGCGAATGCGCCGGGCCAGGGACAGTAGGCGCGGACCATGGCGTCGAGCTCGTAACAGCTCTCGGTCCAGCGGACCTGCCCGTCCGCCTTGCGGATTTTTGTGCAGACGGTGGCCTGCACCGAATCCTGCGGTTCCGGGAGAAGTTCGCCGCGGCAGATGCTGCACAGGATTCCCGACGTCGCTTCCGCGGCGATGACGCCGAGCTTGAATTCGAGTTCCGCCGCATATTCGCTGTGGTCGAGCGGAACGGGAATCGTCTGGTAGACCGCGCCGGTGTCGAGCCCGCGCTCCATCGCCATGAAGCAGACGCCGGTTTCAACGTCCCGGTTGAGAATGCACTGGGTGATCGGCGAAGCGCCGCGATAGCGCGGCAGCAGCGAGGCATGGATGTTCACGCACCCTTTCGGCGGCAGCTCCAGCAGCCCGGCGCGGAGGAGCTGGCCGAAGGAGACCACCAATATGATGTCGGGGGCCTGGGCGCGGAGTTTCTCCAGGAATTCCGGGGCGTTGACCGAGGCGATCCGGTCCGGCTCGATGCCGAGTTCGAACGCGGCGGCGCCGACCGGGGTCGGCGTCGGTTTGCGGTTGCGCCCGGCCGGGCGGTCGAGCTGGGTGCCGACTCCGGTCAGTTCCAGTTCCGGCGCGGCGGCGACGGCGCGAAGCACCGGAACGGCGATCGTCCCGGAACCCAGAAAATAAATTTTCGCTCGGTCCGTCATGAAATTTCTTTACAAATCCTTTTTCCCATGCGATAGTAAATATAAATGCATTATCGGAAAAAGGCTACTCCTGAAATGGTAAAAACCACAAAATTTGCAATCATGTTGGGCGGAAACCTCGGGGATTCCGCCGCAATCTTCCGCGGGGCGCTCGACAGGCTCGCCGCCGCCGGATGCCGGGAACTGCGGATGAGCCGGATCTTCCGGGGGCCGGCGGTGGACTGCGTGCCGGGCACTCCGGATTTCTCCGACGCAGCCGTCACCGGGGAGTGGGACGGCTCCGCGCCGGAGCTGTTCGGGCTCTGCCGGGAGATCGAACGCGGGGCGGGGCGCCCGGCGGAGCATTCGAGCCGCGAGTCCCGCACGCTCGACATCGACCTCATTCTCTTCGGCGACGAGGTGATCGACACCCCCGAATTGAAGGTGCCGCATCCGCGTGCGCAGATCCGGCGTTTTGTGCTCGAACCGCTGTCGGAACTTCTTCCCGACGTCCGCTTCCCGGATTCCGGCCGTAAAATCGGGGAATGTTTGAGAATTTTACCTCCGGAGGTTTGACACCGGGCACTTTTGCAATATATTACATTGCACAGGCGAAGTACTTTTTTTTTAACGGGGAAGGATTCGGTTTTTTCGTTATGGATATCGGGACGATCATTTTCGGAATCGGCGCCGGGCTCACCTGGCTCATCGTCATTCTGGTTCTTGTGCAGCTGTCGCGGTTTCTGGCCAAGTTCGAACAGGGCAGGCAGGAGCTCGACTCCAACATCATCGGAATGGCCGGTCAGCTCAAGAAGCTCCAGACCACTGTAGCCGAAATCCTGATCGAACAGAAACGGGCCACCCGCCTCACGCTGGAAGGCCTCGACCTCAAGAAAGCCGAAATGACCGGCGATTTTGAGATCATCGAAGAGCCGGTGCCCGGTCCCGGTACCCTTGCGCCGCCGTCGCCGGTTCCGCCGCCTCCGCCGATTTCGATCCCGAATCAGGCGGGACCGCAGTTTCCCGAGTTGATGAAATAATTTTTTTTTACCATAAACAGTTCCGTTCGGTTACGAAGGTTCAACGTTTTTTAGGAGTGAATGCAATGAAGAAGTTCTTGATGGTTCTCGGCGTGGCCGGCCTTCTGTTCGTCGGTTCCGGAGCCCAGGCGCTGGATGGCGAGCGGGTTGTCGAAAAAGTGGTTCTTTATCCGGTCAACCTGGTGATGGACGCGCTCGATACCTTCACCCTCAACCTCGGGTTCGGCCCGGTGCTCTGCGCCCGGCTGCAGGCGACTTCGGCCGTCTGGGGCGGCGGCCGCGTCGGCATGTCGTGGATGATGTACAAGGCCTACAACCGGCAGTACGGATTCGGCACCGAAGACGGCTGGTACTGGGAGTTCGTCGTGGTCGGCGAAGAGAACTTCGGCGTCCTCGAAAGCACCTCGCTGGTCAATAAATTCACCGAAGTCCGCACCGGATTTCCCGAACCCTTCAACCCGGTCTACCGCAACGGCTGCCGCGACTACTGGGCCATCGGCGGTTCGCTCGGCGGGATCGTTATCGGCGATCTTTACGTCCACCCGGTCGATATCGCCGACTTTTTCACCGGACTCGTTTTCTACGACCTCAAGGGAGACGACCTGATTTTCGACGATTTCCGTTAATCAGGATCGCCGGAATCTGAAAGGAAAGGGAAACTTTTTTCGTGTGAAAAAAGTTTCCCTTTTGTGCTTCCGGCTTCCGTTTTCAGCATGATTTTATGAAAAAATTCGAATGTGTGCGCTGCGGCAACTGTTGCCGCTGGTCTGGATGCGTGAAGCTCGAGGCCGCCGAGGTCGATGCGATCGCGGCGTTTCTGGGAATGACGGTTGACGGATTTCTGGAGAAATTCACCGCGCTGATGCCGGACCGGCAGGGGCTGACGCTGATCGAGAAGCCGGACGGCAGCTGCATTTTTCTCGAGGAAGGCGAGGCGGCCGGATGCCGGATCAACCCGGTGAAGCCGCGCCAGTGCGAGGGTTTTCCGCTGCGCTGGAGCTTCCCCGGCTGGGAGCAGGATTGCGGCGGCGCGGCGCACGGAACGGAGAAAGGTACGGAACCGTCATGAACCGATTGGGAACGATCATCGTATTGTCGGGTCCATCCGGCGTCGGCAAGTCGACGCTGGTGGGGCGGGTGCGCGAGGAGATGCCGGAGCTGCAATTTTCGATTTCCTGCACGACGCGGCCGCCGCGGGCGGGCGAGCAGCACGGCGTCCACTACTACTTCCTGACTCATGAGGAGTTTGCCGGGCGGGTCGGGCGCGGGGAGTTCGTCGAGCATGCCCAGGTGTTCGCCAACTGTTACGGGACGCTCAAAAGCGAGGTGCTCGACCGGATTCGCGGCGGGAACTCGGTGATTCTCGACATCGACGTGCAGGGGGCGCTGCAGATCCGCAAGGCGGCGGAGTCCGACCCGGAGCTTAAAAAAAGCACGGTGTTCGTTTTTATCGGGCCGCCGTCGGTCGAAACGCTGGAGAGACGGCTGCGCCGCCGGGCGACCGATTCCGAGGAACAGATCGAACTGCGGCTCAAAACCGCCCGGCACGAACTTTCGTTCTGGCGGAGTTACGATTACCTGGTCATCAACGGGGATCTCGATGCGGCGGCGGCGGAAATGACCGGGCTTTTCCGGAGTTTCGCGCTGCGCACGGGGTGCCTGCCGGAGGGATTGTTCGAATGAAGGAAAAACCACTGATCGCGCTCGGCGTCACCGGCGGAATCGCCGCTTACAAGGCGGCGGAACTGTGCAGCATGTTTGTGAAGAACGGGTACGAAGTCCAGGTGCTGATGACGGAGAACGCGACGCGGTTCGTCACTCCGCTGACCTTCCGGACGCTGTCGCGCCGTCCGGTGGCGGTTTCGCTGTGGGAAGTGGAAGACTGGCGTCCCGAGCACGTTGCGCTGGCCGATGAGGCGCAGCTGTTCGTCGTCGCTCCGGCGACGGCGAATTTTCTGGCGAAGTACGCGCACGGGATCGCCGACGACGCGCTGACCACCTTTGCGGCGACGTTCGCCGGTCCGGTGCTGATTGCTCCGGCGATGAATCCGAAGATGTGGGCCCATCCGGCCTGCCGGGCGAACGTGGCGGTGCTGCGGGAGCGCGGAGTGGAATTCTGCGGCCCGGACAGCGGGCGCGTCGCCTGCGGAGACGCCGGAACCGGCCGCCTGGCCGCCCCGGAAACGATTTTTGAAGCGGCGAAATCGCTGTTGAAATGCTGAAAACTCGATTTTAGCCCCTGTTTTTTAAAATTTATCGAAAAAAAGTGGTTTCAGGCCGGGAATTCCGCCGGGAACGCATATATAATATAAAAGACGAAGGAGATGGTTAAGCGGATGTGCGCCGATGAAATCGAATGCCACACCGTCCGTGCAGACAGAGATTTATCTACGTGATTTGAAAATAGATTCGGAAAGGAATGCGGTTATGCAAAACCAGGAGTCATCTTTTGCGGCAATCAAAGATTTTCTCACCGGCGAAACTCTGTCCTCCCCGCCCTTCAGTTTCAGTACGGCGCTTTCCGGATTGACCCGGTTCATCGACTCGGGGAAGAGCGATGACCTGACTCCGGTTTCCTCCATCACCATCACTTCCACCGCGGCGACTTCCGACAGTGATTTCGCCGTCACCTCGGCGGCGGCCAAGGCGGGCGATATTCTGGTCGCCAACACTTTGCCGGAGGCGGAGTACATGTACGGCTGCACCCCGACCGCCCTTTCCATGCTGCTCGGTTATTACGACCTCTACGGATACGACGATCTCGGCTATTCGAACCTGATCGAAGGGGAGGTCAATATCAACTCCCGCGGCAGCGATGGCAACATCTACAATATGAACGAGTTCAACTCGGTGCTCGGCAGTTTTATCGCCTCTCCGGATTATGTGCAGTACTTCTTCGGCTCGACATCCGCCGAAACCACGCCGGCGGAGGAACTTCCGTATACATTGGTCAACGGTGGAAGCGCCTCCGGCGTTTCCGAAGTCAACGAGTCGCTCTGGGACTGCCTTTCCGACTACCTCGGCACCAGCCAGTACTGGCGCGGCAACGATAACTACAGCACTTCGCTGTATATCAATGTCAGCCTTCAGGATGTCCTCGATTTCTCCAATACGGAAACGATCACTTCCGGGAGCACCAGCCGGACCATCGACATTCATTATACCAGCATGCTGTACGGCCTGAATCTTTACGTCGAGTCGCGCGGCTATACGCTGGATGAGCAGGCGACCGGCAACTATCTGGTGGATACCAAGGGCGGTTCTTTCACCTTCGAAGATTACATGGCCGAGATCGATGCCGGCCGGCCGGTCCTGATCAGCATCACCGGTCACTCGATGGTCGGTTACGGTTACAACGCCAGTACCCGTGAGATCATTTTCGACGACACCTACTTCAGCGGCCAGCGGATGGCCTGGGGCGGCTCCTACTATTACGCCGGAGAATCCCGCGAACTGCTGATGATTACCCCGATCATTCTGGAGGGTGGCGAAACCGCCTATCCGATCGGCAAGATCATCGACATTGCTTACACGACAGCGGTCGCCACCGACCTCAACGTTCAGGTTGTCGATACCGGCAGCATCGTATGCGACAGCGCTTACGCCCTCCAGCTGACCAAGGAGGATCACGCGGTTTACCTGAGCGGCGGCTCGATCGCCGGCAGCAACGACGACTCCGGCGCGGCCATCATGTTCGGCACCGATATCGAAGCCCTGCAGGGCAGCCTGAACAATTACAAGGGGACGCTGGTCTTCAACGGTTCCCAGGTTGAGCTCGGGTTTACGATGGAAGCGGGGACCGGCGACAGTTCGAACGCCGCCGTCGTCGCCGGGCGGACGCTCGACGTCTCCTTCAAAGGTTCCGCCGCGGGATCGGGCGCCATCGCCGTTTCCCTCACCGGGGCGAACAATACGCTGCAGAACGCGGATGCGTTCCGGGGTTCCCAGATTCTGGCCCTGAGCGGCAATTTCTCCGGAACGATTGATGTATCCACGGTTTATTCGAATATCAATCTGGGCGCGGTGACGACGCGGAGCAGTGCGCTCTATGCCGGAACCAGCCTGACCATCGAGGATACCTTTGCCGGGACCGTCACCGTTTCGACCCGGGTCGGTTCGACGAACGGAGAAATCGTGACCGCCAGCGGCCTTTTCTCCAAGGGCGGCATCACGGTTTACGGCAAGCTCAACGGCGATTGGACGATCGACGCGACCGGCGGGATGACCTCTTCCGTGGTCAAGGCGTACGGTGTTTCCGCCCCGACGGTTTTGATTGCGAATATGGGTGCGGGGATGGCGGTTTCCGCGTCGGGTTCTTCCGCGGAAGCCTACGGCATCTACGGCGGCACGAGCGTTGCCGTCACCGCTTATACCGGCAATCTGCTGGTCAGCGCCGCGGGAGCCGATGATTCCGGTACGGCCTGCGGCGTTTACAGCGCCGGAACCCTCACCGGTGCGTTCGGCGGAACCATCGTTGCCGACGGGCTGGGCGACTCCTTCGCCATCGCCGGAGTCGGCGCGGTGACGGTCACGGTCACCGGAACGCTGTTCTCCGGTTACTATGAGGATACTTCGGAGTTGGCGGCGCTGCTCTCCGATTCGTTCACGAATCGTATTGCGCTGACGGACGCGGCGTCCGGGCGCGACGCCATCTCCGGCGGAGCCGGCAGTTCGGTCAGCCTGACCGGCAGCGCGGCCGTTTTCGGCGGAATCTCGCTGGAAGGAGCCGGTTCTTCGCTGACCCTCTCGGGGAATGCGAGCCTCTACGGCGATGTCACCGCGGCGGATGACCTGAACCTGACCATTTCGCTGGCCGGGACCTCGTTCAACCACAGCTTCATCACCTGCGACAGCACCGAGGGTCTCCCCTCGATTACGGTGAATGTTTCGAATGCGGCGGTCGGCACCTACCAGTTGATCAACTCGGCCGACCTCACGGTCGATTCGATCACGCTCACCGGGAACTTTTCCTCCCAGAGCCTGAGCGCCGGTCAGAGCGTCGAGCTGAATAACCGGATTTACTCGCTCACCAGCAGCGGCAGTACGCTGCGCCTCAATATCTCCAAAGTTCCCGGCAGCGATCCGACGCCGGAGGTCGGCGTCCTTACGGTTCCGGATGTGCCGAGAATTTCGGTTGAAAACAATGTGGCGGTCTTTACCTGGAAGGCGGCCGAGGGGACGCGCGAAGTGCTCGGCTACCGGCTGGTGGTTGACGGCAACTACTATTTCTCCTCTGAAACCAGTTACACGCTGGCGCTCGCCGACGGAACCTACACCGTTGCGGTCCAGGCGCTGGACGACAAGGGAGCCTGGGGAGCCTGGACGAGTTCGCGCGTCCTGGTCGTCGGGGATACCGAAAACCCGCTTCTCGCCGGTCTGCCGTATGCTTCGGTCGACGGGGCCGTCGCGACCGTGGAGTGGGGCGCGGGCTCCGACAATTCCGGCGTCGAGGGCTACCTCCTCCGGATCGACGGCAAGGAGTACACGGTTTACGACACCACCTATTCGCTGACATGCGGCGCCGGAACCCATACCTATTCGGTGCGGGCGTTCGATGCGGCGGGAAATCTCAGCACCTGGTCCGAGGCGCAGACGTTCGAGGTTGCGGATACCACCGCGCCGAAGTTCGGTTCGCTGCCGCAGGTCTCCATCGCCGACGGAATCGTCACCATCAGCTGGAAAGCCGCGACGGACGATGTCGCCGTGACCGGGTATAAGATCAAGATCAACGATGTGGAGACCGATCTGGGGAACGTCACCAGCTACTCCTTCGAAGGCGAAGCGGGCGACTACACCTATCAGGTCAGCGCATACGATGCTGTGCCCAACAGCGTCTGGACGACGGCGGAAACGCTCACCTTCTCCGAAGAGATGGGGAACGCGGACACCACCGAACTGTTCTCCGGCCAGATCGGGGAGGATGCGCCCGAAACGACGTTCCCCGTCTCCCTCGACGCGGGCCTCTACCTGCTTCAGGGGGCGTTCGGCGACCTCAGTGCGAAGATCCGGATCGTCGACGCCAACGGCAAGACCGTTTATTCGGCATCGGTCAAGAACGGGCAGCTTCCGGACAAGGGAATCCTGCTCGACGGCGACTATACGGTCGTGGTGACCGGGAAGGTTCCCGGCGACTTTTCGCTCGCGCTTCTCGGCGACACCTTCGACAAGGGGAACAACGCCGACGACAACTACAAGACGATGAGTGCGGACGATTACTGGGTTGCGGTCGAAGATTCTCCGACCGCCCTGGTATCCGACGACTGGGTCGGTTACGGCGACGCGATTGATTACCGCGGCCTCCTGTTCGATTATGCCGGGAAATACACGTTCTCGTTTACGGCGACCGATGCGGCGAAGCTGACCGTCTGGTCGATGAATGCGGACGGCAGCCTCAAGGCGGTCAAGTCGGTGTCGGTGAAAGCCGGCCAGGAGAGCGAAATCGCCGGCCTGCTGCTCAATTCCGGGCTTTACTACATTTCGGTCGAGTCGGGCACCGCGAAGAAGGGCGGCGGGGCGGATTACAGCGTCACGCTGACCGACGACAGCGTTTTCTTCACCAAGGGCAACAATAACGATGACACGCCGGAAGGTTCGGGCGAGTTGATTGTGCTCAATGAATCGATGTCGAATCCGATTGCCGAAGGGTGGGTCGGTTACGGCGACGCGGTCGATTACAATCCGATGATTGCCGTCTGGGACGGGAAATACACCTTCTCGTTCACGGCGACCGATGCGACCAGGGTGACCATCTGGGCGGATAATGGAGACGGTTCGCTGAAAAAGGTCAAATCGGTGTCGGTGAAGGCGGGTCAGACCAAAGAGATCGCCGGGCTTCTGCTCGACGCGGGCTTCTATCACATCTCGGTGGAATCGACGAACGCGAAGAAGGGCGGCAGTGCCGACTACACGCTTTCGCTTTCGGAAGAGAGCGTCTTTTTCACGAATCAGAACAATGACGACGACAACCCGTGGAGCCTTGCCGAAACGTACCGCGTGACGCTCGACGGCAGTGACGGAACGCTGATTTCCGGCGACTGGGTTGGCTACGGCGATGCGGTCGATTACCGGGCGGTCACGGTGGATGCGGGCGGCGATTACCGCTTCACGCTCTCCGGTGCGACCGACAAGGTGAAGTTCACGCTCTACTCCGTCGACGCCAACGGCAAGCAGAAGAAGGTGAAGACGGTCGCGGTGGCGAGCGGCGAAGGCTCCTTCGAGGTGCTCGGGCTGAATTCGGAGACGAACTACCTGCTTGCCGTCGAATCGGCCACGGCGAAGAAGGGCGGCGGCACCGACTATTCGCTCGACGTTGAATTCCTCAGCGGCTCATCGTCGTTGTCGTCGGTGGAGGTTACCGGCTGGCAGTTGGCATCGGTGAATCTCGACAGCTACGAACAGCCGTCGCTTTCCGGCTACTCTTCCGATTCGGTGAGCGCGGTTTCCGCGACGCTGGAATCGAGCTGGATCGACGAGACGAAGAAGAGCCTCGCGCAGATCGCCTGACGCGGGAATCCGGCGGAGTGTTAACTTGAGAAAACGGAGTCGAACGATGAAAAAATTTCTGATGGCGGCGGTCCTTCTCGGTGCGGCGATGCTCGCGGCCGAAGACACGGTTCTGAAAACCTGGGACCTCTCCCTGGGCGGCCAGAGTTCTCTTTACAAGGAAAAGGGCGTGGACGCCAAAGGCGGTTTTGCCGACGGAGCCTACCGGGTCGAAGTTCTCAGGAATCTCGACAAGAAATCCGGCAACAACATCCAGTTCTGGTGCAGCAGCAATCAGCTGAAAGCGGGAGTCAAGTACCGCGTCGACTTCACCGTCAAGGCCAGCAAGGATGCAAAGGTCACCAGCATGGTGATGCTGACCGCCAAGCCATGGACCCGGGTGACCGGGAAAGAGGTTTTGCTCAAGGCGGGGGACGCAGCCAACGTCGCGCTGGAGTTCACCCTCAAGGGGGATGCGTCGGCCACTTACCGGACGCCCGGCCTCTTCCTCGGCGAGGCGGAGCCCGGCACCGTCTTCGAAATCAGCGAAATCAAGCTGGTGGAAGTCAAATAGTCGCCTGCGAGGGGACTCCGAACGGATTTGAAGTCCCTGTTTAAAATTGGGGCAAGCTCCTGTTTTTTGCCTCTTTTCCGAAGTTTGTACGCAAATTCTGGTGCAGAGGCAAAAAAAATAACGGGAGGAAGGCGCCAGGGGGCATTGACGTGAAATGACTTCCGCGGAATATACACTTCATTCTCCGTTATCGCCGCCGGAGCTGATTGAGCATATCAAGAAGAACAGCTACTCCTGTGATATTTCAGCAACGTTCGGGGCGATAAGGCGTGGTTACACATTCATTGTCCGGTCGGAAGACGATGGTGAAATTGTTTTGGAACCCGTTGGCTTTTTTCGAAATTTCGAGCGTCCGGATTTGCTTCTGAAGCTGCACCGGAAAGAGAGTGGAGAGGGCACCGACATCGAAGTCTTTGTCCTCAGGCGCAAAACCATGATATGGCTGGTTCTCATCATTTGCCTTGTTTGCCTTGTGCTTGGCGTGATGATTCATTTTCTGATCTTTCTGTTGATCCCGTTGGGGTTGCTTTCCCTTTCTCTCTGTCACAAAATTACGGAATATGAGATATCGCAATTCAAAAATGCGTTGGTCGGTTTGCTGGAAGCGGAACCGTGATAACCGATGTTTCCTGAATTTTTGCGGAGGGGGAGCATGTCAAGCATTGTGGATTTCTTCCGGAGATTTTTTTTGAGGGGCGCTTCTGCCGATGCGCCTCCCGGAACCGAGTTCGTCGCCTGCCGGATCGTAAAACCAGACGGGTCGAAGGCACGCGGGCAGATTATTGTATTTATGTTATGGCAGGACGGCGGCTGGGGACAATTTGTGAAGTTGAACGGCAGCGGGAGCGCCAGATTGCCCTCCTTATCTTTGCGGGAATGCGAAGATTATTTCTGTTATCTGAGGAATCAGGACGGATATTGGATCACCCGGGACCCGGATTTCATCCGGAAGGGAGCGCGAATTCAGTTGGAACCGGGCGGGCGGGTCAAGATCCGCTGGATAGGTACCGGTCTTCCCCCGGATATTTTTTCTTTTGAAAGCGAGCTCCTTCCAGAGTTTTCAGATGGATTATGTTCGACTGAAAGTGATCTGTTTCAACGGCCTCCGGGGCCTTTTATCGTTAGTGCGTTGTCCTCTTCGTGTTCCGCTGATGCCATCATGAGGCACAATAGATATGGAGTCCTCGCAGCAGGCGAAACCGTTGATTTGGAATTGGGCAAAACAGTCATGGATTATGAAATCAAATGCCTTTTGCCGCAAAATCTGCCGGATGATTTGAAACTCACCTTGTCACTTCAGGCGGACCCGAAGCCGAACTCAAAAATCCCGCCGTATTTCTGCATGATCCGCAATCAATCCGATCAGGAAGGGGTTCGCCGAATGGCGGAAGAGGGTGCCGAACAGTTGTCACTCCTGAACTGGCCGACCGACACCGACGGAACGTTCCGGTTCCTCGCCGATGAGGCCTGGGCGAAGGTCGTCATCTCCGCCAAGCGGGGGAACCGGTTTTTTCCGCTCCAATCCGTTGAATTCGGCGCCGGAGAGGCCCGAACGAAGACCGTCGATCTTCAAACTTGCGAACCGCTTGCGGAATTGGTCGGGAGGATATGACCATGAATAAAGTGATCGGCTCGATCGTTCTTGGCCTGTGGGTTTTGTGCGTTCCGTATACGCTTGCCCAGTTCCACGCCTATCGGGAACTGGGTGTCGATGCTTCCCTTTGTTTCGTCGCGGTCTGCCTGATCCTTTCGGCGGCTGTGGCGGCCAACGGCGTGATTTTTTTCGTTCGGAATCAAGGCGCGGCGGTGAAATTTTTCGTCAATGTCGTATTGACTGTTCTGTTCCTTTTCTTCACCGTGCTGCCCGCGTCCCTGATCGTTTACAAAATGTAGGCTGTCGCTTATTTTTTGACCTGATAATGTTTGGTCGCCGGGTCGAACATCAGTTTATCGCGATTTTCGCTGTACCAGTTCTGAAGTTTTTCCGCCTGGAGCGGTTGGCCGGTCGCCGTGGTCAGGAAGAGAATGACATCGTCGCCAAAATAATCGTTCTGTGTTTTGGCGGTGAATTTGTTAATCAGGAAGCCGAGTGCTTCGACGTTTCCGTGGCGGGCGGCCTGAAGAGCGAGCGGCTGCAGCCCCGTTCGATCATTGAGGCGCTGTTGTTCCCAGGCCTGATTGATGAGTTCGGTGCCGTTGACTCCGGGCATCTTTGAGAGATCGTCGAAGAGAAAGAGCAGGCCCGGCTGTACGAGAAAGGCATGGATCAGCAGTTTGCGGTCTTCGTCGTTTTCCACCAGCGCAAGGATCGCTTCTTTTTGATTCCGGATCATGAAACTCCGGCTGTCGGCCAGGATGGCGAACACCTCTTTTTTGTTCTCCTTTCCCCAGCCGTTTTTGAGCACCGGGTTCAGCAGTTCCGGTCGTTCCGACAGCGCAGCCAGGGCGACTTCCTTGTCGGCCGGGCCGACCAGATCGGGCAATGCGTAGAGCAAATGATAATTTCCCCGGAAGCCGGGAGTTTCCGATGAGACGGGAAATTCCGACAGCAGGAGATTCAAATGACCGGGGCCGATCTTGCGATACATGGCAACTTGCGGTTGGTTGGAGCCGAAAACATTCTGGCCGACAGTCGCTTCTGTGATCGCCGCAATATAACTCCGGATTTGATCGTCGGTCGGCTTGTCGGGCAAAGGCGGAATGGCGGAGAGCTTGGCCTGATCAACCTCGTTGCGTATATTTCGCCGGACGATGTTGCTGCGGTTTAATGTCAGGTTTGCTTCCAGCTTCTTATCGAGCCGGTCGATTGAAGTGCTGATGGCGTCGAGTCGGCGGATAATCTCCTTCTGTTCATCAGTCGGACGATCGCTCGGGCAGCCGGTGAGCAGGAACAGCGAAGCGGCGAAACAGAGTGGATATTTCATGATTGTAAACCTCCCTTAGTGATTGGTCGAATTAAGAGCCTATCCCAAAATAAGCCAAAATGTCCCGATTTGCGGCGAAACGCCATTCGCTCGTCCGCTAAAATTGTCGATACCACCAGTATCGTCAATTTGATCAGACTTCGTGACTGACATTTCGGCGCGGCATCATGCCATTTCTTTATTTAGGGATAAGCTCTAAGACGGTAACAATGGTCCGCCGGATCGAATTGGAGCCGGTTGCGATTGCTTCGATACCATGCGTTCATCTCCCTGGGCGGCACTGTCGATGCGTCCGGCAGAAGCCGGGTCAGCATATCCCGCTGATCCTGTTCGACATTGTCGTCTTTGAATTTGGGTTGGATCAGCAATTCCGCCAACGCCTCTTCCACACCGTTCCGGGCGGCGGTCTCAAGCAGCCAATCCTGCTGGTCGCAATAGAGGAATGGATAATTCTTCTGACCCTCCCAAAAGCGTCTGAACTTTTGCTGCCGGGCCGCCGGTTCCACCCCTTCGAGTGATTTCAGGAAGATCAGCCGGAGGAATGGTTTTGTGTAGCTCAGTTCGACAAGCTCGGCCCAGACTTTCGGATCTTCGGTGAGCAGCTGCAAATAAGGTTGAACCGGAAAGCCGAACTTCGGTTCGGTGTTTTTGCGCGCCGCTTCAAGAACCGCCTGCCTGATATCGGCTTTCGGATCAAGACCGACGTAAGGCATTGCGACAATCAGCCATGGCTCGTCGGGAATACGCCGCAATATCTCGGCACGGTCCTCCGAGACCGCCAGGAAGGCAAGATTATCACGGAAATAGTGATTGTTGAGATAGGGGATAAGTTCGTTGAGAAACCCCGGCCCGATTTTCCGGATCATCATGTACTGCGGATCGTCGGACGAGAAGAACGTTTGTTTTGCGGAGAGGTCGAATATCGCTTTGGCGTAGGCGGCCACCTCGGCTTTGGTCGGCTTCTCGGGAAGCGGTTTGATCTTGGCGAGTGCTTCGACATCAGCCCCGTCCTCGATCGGTTGAACGGACCCGGCGGATGTCTGTGCTTCGATGATTTTGTTCAGCTTGGCGTCGATTTCGGCGAGTTTGGCGGCGACGGCGTCATCGCATGGATTGGATGTGGCGCACCCGGCAAAGAGCATCGCCGTTGAAACCGCCGGCAGCAGGCGAAGCCATGAAAACATCGGAAACCCTCCTTGTGATGGATTGGAGAAATTGTACCAGATTATTATATTGCCTGTAAAATCGTTTGTCAAACGCGGAATCCCGGAAGAGGCGCGCATCTTCCAACTTTTCTCAATTGTCGTAGCGGAGCATTGATCGGGTTTGACTTTTCGGGTGGATTCGTATATATTGCAACAAAGCAAACACATCGGGGGGGTGGGCGACTGCTCCCCCCTTTTTTTATGGTTGAAATGGAAGAGAACAATCTGGCCAGGCGTTATCTGGTATTTACATTCGGAATCATCCTCAATGCCACCGGCATCGCCGTCACCACCGGGGCCGAGCTGGGAACCACGCCGATTTCCAGCCTTCCCTACGTGCTGTCGCTGGCGTTCCCGCTGAGTTTCGGCACGTTCACTTTTGTCCTGAACATCCTGATGGTGCTGGCGCAGGCGGTGTTGCTGCGCCGGGAGTTCCGCAACATCCAGTACCTTCAGATTGCGGCGGCGGTGGTGTTCAGCGCGATCATCGACATGGTGATGCTGGTGATGCGGATGATTCCGGTCACCGGATATGCGGAGCGTTTCGGGTTGCTGCTGCTCGGCAGCGCCATGCTCGGCGTCGGCATCTGCCTCGAAGTCTACTGCAACGTGATGTACATTCCCGGGGAGGGATTGGTGAAGGCGATCTCACACCGGGCGGACAGGGAGTTCGGAGTCATCAAGATCGTGTTCGACGTCACGCTGGTCTCCTCGGCGCTGATCGCCTCGCTCTTCTTTATGAACGGAATCGCCGGGCTGCGCGAAGGGACGCTGTTCAGCGCGCTCACCGTTGGCCTGATGGCCCGGTTTTTCATCAAGAATCTGCGGGTGATCGAGCGCTGGATCAACGCCGTTCCGCAGGAGGACGATCCGCTGCCGTAGCCGGGATGGCTTCTGATCGTTAATTCCGCTTGACTTTTCGGGTGAATTCGTATATATTTCATCAAAAGCAAACAGGACGGAGGCAGGGGAGTTGTTCCCTGTTTTTTTATGGCTGAACGGAAAGAAAAAAATCTGGTCCGGCGTTATCTGGTGTTCACCTGCGGCGTCATCCTGAACGCTTCCGGCGTCGCCGTCATCACCAGCGCCGGCCTCGGGACCACGCCGGTCTCCAGCCTGGCCTATGTGCTGTCGATGCTCTTTTCGCTGAGTTTCGGCACATTGACTCTTCTTATGAACGTTCTGATGGTATTTTTGCAGGCGATGCTGCTGAAACGCGAGTTCCAGTTCATCCAGTATCTCCAGGTGGCGACGGCGCTGGTGTTCGGCGTAATCATCGACGCGGTGATGATGATCCTGCGAATGTTTTCCATCGACAATTACATGGAGCGTTTCGGGCTGCTGCTGGTCGGCAGCGCCCTGCTGGCCATCGGCATCTGCTTTGAGGTCTACTGCAATGTGATGTACATTCCGGGGGAGGGTCTGGTGAAGGCGCTCTCGCTCCGGATGAAGAAGGAATTCGGCATCATCAAGCTCTGTCTCGATGTCGCGCTGGTCTGCCTGGCGCTGACCGTCTCGTTCTTCTTTTTAAGCCGAGTCATCGGGTTGCGCGAGGGAACGCTGTTCTGTGCGCTCACCGTCGGGCTGCTGGCCCGGTTCTTCATCAAAAAACTGCGGGTGATCGAGCGCTGGGTCCACGCCGCCCCGCAGGAGTGATGATTTTCGTTATTTGAACAGCTTGGCGCAGCCGCAGGCGGCCTCTTCGCGGTCAGGGCGGAGCGTCGGCTCCAGGCCGAACTGATTTCGGATCGCCCGCTGGATGCAGCGCACCCGCCGCACGCCGTTGCCGCTGCATATAATTCGCGTCAGCCCCGCGAAAGCGCCTTCCGGGAAGCCGCTTTTGAGGTTGCGGACGATCCCTTCCGCCAGCGCCGCCGCGAGCGTTCCCGGCGTGAGGTTCTCCGGCGTGATTCCGCCGATCGAGCCGCGCCGCTCCGGGTCGTGCCGTTCGCCGAGGAAACTTGGCGTGACCGCCAGGCCGTCGGGCGATTCCGCCATTCCCATTTCGTCGAGCCGGTCGAGCAGTTGCGGCAGCGGCGGAACTTCCGCGCCGAACGCCGCCAGCCAGCGCGCGGTCGTCTCACCCAGCCAGGAAAAGGCGCGCCCGCCGCAGAGCGGCGCGGCCACCACCAGAACCCGGCCCGCCGTGAAAGGGCGGAGCTCCAGCTCGGGAATCCCGGCGAAGCTGCCGCTCTCCTCTGCCGGAATCACCAGCGAAAGCTGCGACCCGGTGCCGATGGTGAGAAAGATTTCGCGCTCGAATTCGCCGCCGCAGTCGAGGATCGACGCCTGATTGTCGCCGATTGCCACGGTGACCGGAATGCCCGACGGCAGGCCGAGTTCGGCGGCGACCGCTTCGGAGAGGCCTCCGGCGACGGAGCCGGTGGGGCGGATTTCCGGCAGCAACCGTTCCGGGATGCCGAGCATTTTTGCCGCCGCGAAATTCCAGTTCCCGGCCGCGGCGTCGTAGAGTCCCCACGAAGCCGCGTCGGTCGGGTCGGTGACCGGGCGTTCCGCCCCGGTGAGGAGGCGGACCAGCGCGTCGCCGATGGTGGACGCCGCCTCACACTCGCCGAGTTTGCCGTGCTCGGCCAGCCACGCCAGCGTGGTTCCCCCGAAGCCGTCCCGCAACGGGCAGCCGGTTTCGCGGCTCCACTCGGCGGCGCGTTCTCCGGCGCGGCGGTCCTGCCAGGTGACCAGGGGGAACCTGGTTTTCGCGTTCCAGCCGGTGACCGAGTGCATCTGCCCGGTGACGCCGATGCTGCTCACTTCGCGGCGCAATTCGACCGGCAGCGCCTTGATCAGCTGGAAGGCGGTGTCGAAAATCATTTGCGGATTCTGCTCGGCGTATCCGGCGGGCGCGGCGAGCGCCGCGTGGTGTGATGCGGAGCGGGTGGCGAGAACCTTGTCCCGTTCGAGATCGAGGAGGATCGCGGCGGCTTTGGTGGTTCCGAGGTCGATTCCAAGTGCGATGGGCATGATAGTAGTCCTTTGGTTTTAGGAGAGGGAGGCCCCGCCTTCGGCGCGGGCGGGTGAGTTGACCTGGCGGTCAACTCCACCGCTGCCGCTCACTGCCGAACTCGTTCGGCATTTGAGCGGTTTAGCGAGCGGCAGCCCTTGCCTCCGGCGGCCAAGGCGCTTCGCCCTTGGAACCCGACCGGCAGGGTGCCGGTGCCGGATAGGGGCGACAGACCTAGCCTTGCTGTTTCTATTGGAATATGGTTACTGTACAGACCGTGTTAAGAATTTCGGCAAATTTTTGCATCGTCTCGCGGCTCGGCGGTTCGACATTTTCGGTTGGGTCGGGGCGGCCCAGCGCCCGGTATTTCGGGGTGGCCAGATGGTGTTGCCGCAGCAGTTCGACCAAGAGCGTTCCGTCCGGGCGCAAACTTTTGAGCTCGCGGCAGAAATCGGCGAGTTCGCGCTGCCGCTCCGGCGTGTCGTTGAGCCCGGTCACCACCGGAATCCGGATTCGCAGATCGGGCTGGTTTTTCGCCGCCAGCCGCAGGTTTTCCTTCAGCAGCGGCAGCGAAACGCCTACCCGCTGCTTCGCAAGCTCCGGGGCGAGCGTTTTCAAATCGGCGAAGAGAAGATCGACCCGGCCCGGCAGGCGGGCGAATTCCGCCGTCGCCGCGTTGCTCTCCGCCGCCGTGTGGAAACCGTCGTTGCGCAGCAGGTCGAGACAGGTCAACAGTTCGCCGATCTGAAGCGTCGGCTCCCCGCCGCCGAAGGTGACGCCGGAAATCAGATCCCGCGCCTGCCGCGCCTCTTGCAACACCTCTTCCGGCGTGATTGCACTCCCCGCAAACTCGAAGGCCGAATTCCGCCAGACCCGCACGCAGTCGAAAGTTTCGCATTTGCGGCACAATTCGCGGTTCAGCGTTCCCTCCGGACCGGGCGCATCGTAAGGGCAGCACTTCGGCATGTTGTCCCGTTCGGGGTGGTAGAGGAGCTCCGGGCGCGGCGAGATGCTCTCCGGCGACCCGCACCAGTCGCAGCGCAGGTTGCAGCCCTTGAGGTAGTAGATCAGCCGTGTGCCGGGGCCGTCGAACCCCTCGCTCCACCCCCGGTGAAAGATCAGCATGGCCGCAGCACCTCGCCGGGGAAGCGCCGTTCGCCGGCTTTCCAGTTCGCTCCGCTGCGGCGCTGTTTCTCCAGCGCGGAAAAGCAGGCCGCCGCCATTTTGCGCATCGGCTGCCGGTAGCTGACGATTCCGGCAGCGAGCGCTTCGGCGGTTCCGTCCACGCTGTACAACCGGCAGCCGGACGGTAACAGCGGAGCAGCCGTCAGCGCCAGCGGATCGTTGACGCATAGAACCGCTTTGCGTTCTTCGGCGCGGAAGAATTTGGCGATGTCCTGCGGCGAGGAGATTTCCACGACGGAGCTTTCCGGTTCGCCGCTGAATTCGAGGAAGGCTTTGCGCCGTTCCCGGTTGGAATCGACGTCAAGAGCGGTGTCGAAGTAGGCGAAGCGGTCGAAGCCGTCGGCGCGGGCGGCCTCGAGGAGCGCGCGGATTGCGTCGCGGTTGTCCAGCCCCACGTAGTCGGCGACGCTTCCGGGAAGAATCCGGTCGAAAAAGATCAGGCTCACCCCCAGCACCCGCAGCCGGGTGACCAGTTCGAAGTCGAGTCGCCGGTCGAGCCCCCAGACCACCAGGTTGCGCACGCCGTTCGCCGCCAGCCGGAAAATGGCGCGGTTCTGGGCGTTGCCGTCGCTGGAATCCGGTTCGAGCAACACCATCGCGTTGCGTTCGGCCGCCTCGGAGCAGAAGGTTTCGAGGAAGACCCGGGCGAACGGGTCGCGCAGCGGAACCACCGCCGCCACCGTCCGGATCTCTTCGCCGACGTTGTTGAAGGTGTCGGCGACGGTCGTGCCGCTGCGTTTGCGCCGGATGATGATCCCCGCCTGCTCCAGCGCCCCGTAGGCGCTGCGCACGGTTACCCGGCTGGCGTTGAAGCGCTCCGCCGTCTCCTGTTCGGTCGGGAAGCGTCCGCCGGGCGCAAAGCGTCCGGTGAGAATGTCGGCGATCAGCTGCTCGCGGATGCGGTCGTTGAGGAGTTCCATATTATGCCGCCTCCGGGTCGAGCCGGGCGATGATGTCGGTCTGAATCGCCGGTGAAAGGTCGAGGAAATTGACGAACGTGCCGTGAATCCGCATGATGTAGATTCCGTTCGGCGCGTATTTCTTCGGGTTCGCCAGTACCTTGCGAAGTCCGGTTGCCGAGTCGATGTTGAAATAGACGTAGAACGGCGCGTTTTCCGGAGCCGAATCGCCGTAGCGGAAGAGCGGCTTAATGATCTTCGCGGCCATCTGCTCCATTTTAGCGCCGGTGTCGGCGGCGTTTTTGAACACTTCCGGCGAGAGGCCGATGTGCGAGGCGTAGCCGCCGCGGAAAAGCCGGTAGTCGAGCTTGCGCTGCGAGAGCATCCGGTTCAGCCGCCCGGTGGTTCCGGCCTCGGGGCGGGGGTCGATGCCGTAGCCGAGCATCTGCCGCGCGTTGCGGCCGTCCGGCGTGGCGCCGACGTGGTAGCCGTAGAGCAAATGGGTGCTCGGCGTCGAGAAGTCGGGCAGGAAGGGGTTCCCCGCCGGATTCCGCAACTCTCCGATCCGGCGGCAGACTTCGGCGTTGATCCGGACCGCGACGGCGTCCGGTTCTTCGAGGTTGTTGCCGTACTTCGGCTGTGCTGCAAGGAAGGCGCGGAGCGCGTCGGCTTTTGCAAAGTCGGAGGAGAGCGCCTCAAGCAGCTCCTCTGCCGTGCCGATTCCGGCGGCGAGATAGTGTTTGACCGCGACCAGCGAATCGGCGACCACGCTCAAACCATGCACCAGACAGCCGGAGGCGTGGTAGCGGACGCCGGGGTGTTTCGCGTCGCGCATGTCGCGCCCGGATTCGAGGCTCCCCATCAGCGCCGAGGTGAACGGAACCGGCTGGGTCGCCAGGAGCGCGGTGCAGTCATTGGCCGCCTTCTCCATCTCCGGCAGCAGGTGGTCGAGCTGGCGGAAGAAGGCGGTTTCGAGGTCGGCCAGCACGGCGGAAGCGTTCTCAAGCCCGAGTTCGCGCCAGGAGAGGCCGAGCTTGCGTCCGGTCAACGCCGAACAGCCGTCGTGGAGCGTGAGTTCGAGCACCTTCGCCAGGTTGAGCCAGCTGTTGGTGGTGTTGCCGCTCTCGTTACCCATAATGAGCGGTTCCTGGCACCCGGCGATGGCGTAGTCGGCCAGGTCCGTTTCAGCGATCCCTTTTTCGCGCAGGACCGGGAACAGCATGTCGTCGTTGAACAGCGACGGCGTGGAGTGGCCCGGCGTGAAGAAGAAACTTCCCAGCGCGGCGTAGAGTTCGGGCGGCGTGTCGCGGTGCAGCTTGACCGACAGCGCGGGCTGCGGATTGTTCGATTCGCGGAAGGCGTCGAGCACGGCGAAGGTCATCGGGCAGGTGAGGTCGTTGCCCGCCGCGTCGCGCCCGCCGACCATGACGTTTTGCGAAATCGCCCAGCAGCGGTCGCCCACCATGAGGAAGGCGAGGAAGTGGCGGACCAGCGCCGCCGCCTCTTCGCGCGGACACTCCTTGCGGTACGGTTCGAGGGTCCGGTCGAGGTTGCCCACCGAGAAGGCGTAGGGGTTCGGGGCCTGTTCCAGGCACATCGCCTGCCAGAGCAGCGCGCAGCTTTGGACGGCTTCGTGAAGATTGGCGGCCCCGTTTGCCGGGACGCGGCGGCAGTTGGCGGCGATCAGCTTCAGCCGTTCTACCTCGGCGGCGTCGCCGGAACGTTCCGCAATCAACTTATCGGCGAGTTCGGCGTAGCGTTTCGCCAGAATCTTGGCGGCGTCGAGGGCGCGGCGGAACGGTTTTGCTCCGGCGAGTCCGTCGATGCCGTGGGCCAGCGCCGGGCGCAGGTCGGGGATGGTGTGGCCGGTCACCGGTTCGACGAAGAAGGCGACCTCTTCGGTCAGCCCGCCGGTCTGTGCGTAAACCTCTTTCAACTTGCGCGTGTAGGCGGTATTGGCGTAATAATTGCGTACCCGCTCGATGCGCTCGGCGGGGAATTCGGCGTCGGGCTGCATGTCGTTGTAAATGGCGACCGGGTCGCAGTATCCGGCGAAGGTTTCCACCCGGAACGCGGGGTTGATGAGGGCGTAGCTCGGCGAGAACGCATCGTCCTGGGTTCCGGCGATGGCGCTGCCGCGCGGGATTGAGAGCGGCAGCCGTTCGACGCAGGCGCACAGGAATTCCGGACGCCCGTCCACGGAGTCGGAGTCTTTGCCGGCCTTGCGGAACTCCTCGCGGACTTCCATGCCGATCTCCTGCCAGCGGAACCAGCCGGTCAGCCGTTTCTGTTGGAACTTTGCGGCGAGCACCTGTTCCAGCCCGGCCCGGAAAATTTCCTCTTTTTTCATCTCATTCTCCTTGCGAAGTGACTGTTTTGATGTTATAATGTATTATAATATGATACAATTAAAAAATCAACCCCGCATTGCGGAAAAAACGAAGGAAATCACTAATTTCGTTACCCGGCACCGGCATCCTGCCGGTCGGGTTCCAAGGGCGAAGCGCCTTGGCCGTCGGAGACTACCGGCGCGAAGCGAAACAGCTACATAGCAAAATCGCAGATTTTGCCGCGTAGCGCCGAGGCGGAGTTGACCGGTCAGGTCAACTCGCCGGTCCGCCCGGAAGGGCGGACTCCCGCTTTAGAGCAACCATGGGACGCATATTGTTAGATTGTTTTTGGGAATTGGAGAAGCCCCGCCTTCGGCGCGGGCGGGTGAGTTGACCTCGCGGTCAACTCCACCGCTGCCGCTCACTGCCGGACTTGTCCGGCAATTGAGCTGTTTAGTGAGCGACAGCTCATGCCTCCGGCGGGCAGGGCGCTTCGCCCCTGCACCCCGACCGGCAGGGTGCCGGTGCCGGGTAAGGATTTTGTCATACAACAAAGGAATCTTTGAAATGAACGCGATCAAGTTTGAACCGAACCGGGTGTGGCGCGCCTATCTTGGCGGCGCCGGAATCGATTGTCTGCGCGGAACCCCCCCCGGAATCGACGGCCGCTTCCCCGAGGACTGGATCGCCTCCTGCGTGGAAGCCAACAATCCACAGTACGACTGTCCCGGCCAGGGATTGAGCCGAGTGAAGGTCGAAGCGGGCGAAGTCCCGTTCCGCGACCTGCTGGCGGCGCACCCGGAGTGGACCCGCCCGGCAGGGTCGGAAACCGGCATCTTGATGAAGATTCTCGACTCCGCCGAACGGCTGCCGATTCAGGTTCACCCGACGGTGGAGAACGCCAAACGCTATTTCTGCTCGACGCATGGCAAAACCGAGTGCTGGATCGTCCTCGGCACCCGCGTGGTCAACGGCGAAGAGCCCTATCTCCTGCTCGGCTTCAACCCGGCGCTCGACCGGGACCGGTTCCTCGCCGAAGCGCGGACCGGCGTGTTCGATGCCGGCGCGAAGATGCTGCATAAACTTGCCGTCAAACCCGGCGACGCCATCCTGGTGCCGGGCGGCACCCCCCACGCGATCGGGCCGGGCGTCACCGTGATCGAAGTGATGGAGCCGTCCGACCTGGTGGTCCAGCCGGAACTGCGCTGCGGCGAACAGCCGCTGTCGCTGTCGGAACGGTTCAGCGGCGCGGCCCCCGAAGACGCCTTCCTGGCGTTCGACTTCCTCCCCGAAACCGAGGCGGAGCTGAAAGCCCGCTGTTTCCACGCGCCGGAAACGTTGATACAGGAATCCGGCGGCAGCCTGCAACGGCTGATTCCGCTTGCGTCCAACGGATTTTTTGAAGTGCGCAAGCTGTGCGTCAGCGGCGAATTCGAACTTTCCAATCGCGAGCGATGCTGCCGGGCCGGAGTGGTGACGGCGGGGGCGTTTTCGCTTACCGCGGGCGGCGAAACGCTGGCCCTGCGTTGCGGCGACGGCTTCTTCCTCCCGGCGGACCTCGACAACTGTATCTGCCGGGGCGGGGGAGGGGCGGTGCTTGCGCTCTCCGATTACGGGTTCTGAGGCGGTGTCGAGTTCGGGCTTCGCCCTGAATGACGAGTGAGCCCGCCGCGAGGCGGGCTCATCCGCGTCTTATTACTTGACGAAATAGACCGGCAGCGGCGGGAATCCGTTGAATTCCACCGAGCAGTAGCTGGATGTATAGGCGCCCGTGCTGAGCCAGTAGATCCGGTCGCCCGGCTTGATATAGGCCGGAAGGGGATTGCGGAAATACTCGTACATCACGTCCTGGCTGTCGCAGGTGGGGCCGGCGATGATGAAGTCCTCGCAGGCTTCACCGCGGGCCTCGCAGTAGAGCGGATATTTGATCGACTCGTCCCAGGTCTCGATGAGCCCGTTGAACTTGCCGGTGTCGACATAGAGCCACTTGTCCACGCCCATCGAGGATTTCTGGCTGATCAGCACGACTTCGCTGACCAGGATGCCGGATTCGGCGACCAGCGAGCGGCCGGGTTCGAGAATGATTTCGGGGGAATCTTCGCCGAAGTCCTCTTCCAGATAGCGGGTGATCTCTTCGGAGTAGACCGTCATCTCATTGGTCTTGGAGATGTAGCTGGCGGGGAAGCCGCCGCCCATGTTGACCAGATTGAGCGTCATCCCTTCGCCTTTGAGGTAGTCGAAGATGTAGCGGGCTTTGGCAATCGCCGAGTCCCAGGTGCCGATGTCGCGCTGCTGGGAACCGACGTGAAAACTGATGCCGCAGGGTTTGAGGCCGATTTCGCGGGCGAGCAGCAGCAGGTCGATCGCCATGTCGGGATGGCAGCCGAACTTGCGAGACAGCGGCCAGTCGGCGGTTTCGCCGCCTTCGGTGAGAATCCGGCAGAACACGCGGGAACCGGGAGCCTCTTTGGCGATGTTCCGCAAATCCGCTTCGCTGTCGGTGGCGTAAAGCGTCACGCCCTTCTCGTGGAAGTAACGGATGTCGGCGATTTTCTTGATCGTGTTGCCGTAGCTGAGGCGGTCGGGGGTGATCCCGAGCGAAAGCACCCGGTCCAGCTCGTAACGTGAGGCGATGTCGAAGCAGGCCCCGGCGTCGCGCAGCAATTCGAGCACCTTGATCGCCGGATTCGCCTTGACGGCGTAATAGATCTTCGCAAACGGAAAATGATCTTTAAGTTCTTCGTATTTTCGTTTGATGGTATTGAGATTCACCACCAGAAACGGGGTGGTATGGCGGTCGGCTTCCTGCTTCATCAGAAGCCAATCTTCTTTGCTGTAATAGTCCAGAACGTCAATCCGCATTGTTTCTTCGACCTTTCTTAATCACAAAACGTTCCTGTTATTAGAACCGCCGCTTTTCTGCGGGGGCGGTTCCACCCCTTCCGCGGCGCCGCCGGCGCCGGAAGAAGACGAAATCGGGAACGGACCGCGTCCCCGATTTTTGACGATCATAAAAAGTAGCTTCATTCCCGTCTATTTCAACGTCGGAAACTAAAAAAAAGCGAATATTTTCCGCCCCGGGAATCAGGTGAGCCCAAACTGCGGCGGACGGTCGCCGTCTCGTTGTAAGTCCCGGAGCCCAAAAAAGAAGCGCCGCAGTGAATTATCCACCACGGCGCACTCTTTTCATGCGAAAATCAGCGATGACGCTGCTTCGCCTCACGACGCTTGACTTCGCTCGGCTTCTCGTAATGACGCCGGTTGCGGAGCTCCTTGAGGGTGCCTTCTTTGTCGAGTTTCTTCTTCAGCCGACGCAGAGCGCGGTCGATGATCTCGCCTTTTTTGACGCGAACTTCGGTATCCATGCGGTTTCACCCCCTCAAACGGATTTTATTTCATTGATGATATTCGATTAATATATCATGCCGGAAAGAAGATGTCAATCTCCGTTCCGCAAAAAAACGTCAGACCGGTTCCGGCAGCCGCGCCTTGAGCCCTTCGAGCAGTTCTTCCGGAATGCGGAGCCGCCCCGCCCCCGAACCGATCAGGATGTTCGGCGTATTGTCGCCGTGGTAGTCGCTGCCGCCGGAGAGCGCCAGGCCGTAGGTCTCCGCCAGGCGGGTGACCAGCTCGGTCTCGCCCGGCCCGAACAGACTGTAGTACCCCTCCACCGCATCGAGTCCGAGGGGAGAAAAACGCTTCATGATCCGCCGCGCCCAGGCGTGCTCGTTCCGTTCGCGGTAGACCGGGTGCGCCCAGACGGCGACGCCGCCCGCGGCGTGGATCGCCTCGAACGCCTTCACCGGGTCCGGCAGCGTCCGCTGCACATAGGCCGGGCAGCCGCGCTTCAGCAGTTTGTCGAAAACCGCCTGGAGCGTCGGGAATCCGTCATACTTCGTCATCAGCGCCCGGGCGAAGTGCGGGCGGCCCACCGACGCGGTGTCGCCCGCCGCCGCCAGCGCCGGGTCGTCCCAAGTCAGCGGATACCCCAGGGAATTCAGTTTGATCCGGATCGCCTCGTTGCGGACCGAGCGGTTCTTCCGCATCTCCTCGAGAAATTCGCACAACACCGGGTTCTCATGGTCGATGTAAAGCCCGACAATATGCAGTTCGCGGTTGCCGAACATGGTGGAGATTTCAACGCCGGGGACCGCCTCCAGAGCGGGAAACCGTTTCGCCGCCTCGAGAAATTCCGAAATGCCGCCGACCGTGTCGTGGTCGGTCAGCGCCACCGCGGCAAGGTCCGCCGCCGCCGCCAGTTCCACGATTCCCGAAGGCGTGTCGCTTCCGTCCGAGGAACGGCTGTGCACATGAAGATCAATATAACGCATGAAAAGAACATACACCCGTTTTCCCGTTTTTGCAAGGGAAAGAGGCTCAAATCACAGGAGAGCGCTTGTGTAAGCGTCTCCCCGTTGCGACTCATTTTTTGTATACTGTCGCTCTTGCGCGACGGTCGTTTGCGATTTCCTCCTCAAACGCGGCTGGCATGGTTATTGCTACACTTACAATTGCACAACAGGAGATTGCAAGTATGAGAGCCGTCATCACCATATTGCCGGGAACGGAGCGGATTTCGCCGATGTACGACGCGGCCCGGTCCGCCGTGCTGATGGAGTGCTGCCGGAGGCGCGGCGAATCGGAATCCGCCGCGGCGCTTCCCGCCGGAGTGGCGGAGAAGCTCGAATTTCTGAAACGCGCCGGCGTCAATCTCCTGATCTGCGGCGCGATCTCCAACGAGGATCTGGAATCGCTGAACCGGAATGGAATCCGGGTCTGTCCGTTCGTCTCCGGCGCGTGGCGCGAAATCTGGGAAGAATGGAAGGAGTCGCACCGGCTGCGGGAGTGTCATCTGCTCCCCGGCTGCGCGGGGCATCACCGGAGATGCTGCGGAACTCACAATAAATAGTACGAAACAAACGTTGAAAGGAATAAAGATCATGAAAATCGCATTCACCAGCCGGGGCCGCAATCTCGACGTTTTGCTGGACAGCCGGTTCGGGCGGGCGCCGTTCTTCGTCATTCATGACACCGTATCGGGTGATACGACCGCCGTGGAGAACATTCAGAACCTCAACGCGGCGCAGGGGGCGGGCATTCAGTCCGCGACCACCGTGGCCAATGCCGGGATCGAAGCGGTGGTGACCGGGCATTGCGGGCCGAAGGCGTTCAGGGTGCTCCAGGCCGCCGGAATCAAGGTCTATCAGACCTCCGCGCTGACCGGGGCCGAGGCGCTGCGGCAATTCGAGGCCGGGGTGTTGACCCCGCTGGAATCGGCCGATGTCGAAGGGCATTGGGCATGAAGATCGCGGTCGCCTCGGGCAAAGGCGGTACCGGCAAAACCACCGTCGCCCTCGCCCTCGCCGAGACGCTGGGGGAGCGGGGACTGCTGCTCGACTGCGATGTCGAGGAGCCGAACTGCCATCTGTTTCTCGACTCGGCTCCGGCCCGGAGCGAGCAGGTGGAGATTCCGGTTCCGGAATTCGACCCGGAACGCTGTCTCGGTTGCGGCACGTGTGCACGGAGCTGCAATTTTCACGCGATTGCCGCGCTTGGAAAGAAGATGCTGTTTTTCCCGGAGCTCTGTCACTCCTGCGGCGGCTGCACGCTGATTTGCAAAACGGGAGCGATCGCCGAGACGATGCACGGCATCGGGAATCTGGAATTCCGGGCGACGGCGGGGATCGAACTGATTTCGGGTGTGATGAATGTCGGCTACCCGATGGCGGTTCCCGTGATCCGCAAACTGAAGGAGCAGGCATTGCCGGACCGGGTCAATGTGCTGGACTGCCCGCCGGGAACCGCCTGCCCGATGGTTTCGGCTGTGCGGGATGCGGATTTCGTGCTCCTGGTCACCGAGCCGACCGTGTTCGGCCTGCACGATCTCGAGCTGGCGTGCGACACGCTGGAGGAGTTGCATCTCAAGTGCGGCGTGATCGTCAACCGGGCCGATGACAATTGCGGAGAGTTGGAGGCGTTCTGCCGGAAGCGGGGGATTCCCATTTTGATGAAGATTCCCTTCTCCCGGAAGATCGCCGAAGGGTACTCCTCCGGGCGGCGGCTGACGGAGTGCGCCCCGGAGTTGAAAGAAGAATTCGAAGCGCTTCTGGCTTCGGTTTGTGAAAGCAGGCAGGTGCGGCAGTGAAAGAAATCCTGATCATCAGCGGAAAAGGAGGAGCGGGGAAGACCTCGCTGTGCGCCGCATTTGCCGTCCTGGCCGGAAATTCCGTTCTGGTGGACTGCGATGTGGATGCCTCCGATCTGCATCTGCTGCTCAAGCCCGATGTGCGCGAAACCCATGCTTTTGTCGCCGGACTCGCTCCGGTCGTGGACACTTCGCTTTGCACCCGCTGCGGCGAATGCGTTGAGGTCTGCCGGTTCGATGCGTTCCGGGTGGGCGAGGGCGACTTCGCGGTGATCGATGAAAGCGCCTGCGAGGGTTGCGGCGTCTGTGCCTCATTCTGTCCGGCGCACGCGATCCGGATGACGCCGCGTCTCTGCGGCGAATGGTACGAGTCGTTCACCGCGCGGGGGACGATGTTTCACGCGAAACTGCTGCCCGGCGGGGAGAACTCCGGCAAGCTGGTCGCCGAGATTCGCCGTGCGGCCCGGACCTATGCCGGGGAGTCGGGCGCGGAACGGATTCTGCTCGACGGTCCGCCGGGGATCGGCTGCCCGGTGATTTCCGCCATGACCGGCGTCGATCTGGCGGTGGTGGTGACCGAGCCGACCGTCTCCGGGCTGCACGACCTGAACCGGACGCTGGAACTCGCCCGGCAGTTCGAAATCGACTGCGCGGTGGTGTTGAACAAGGCCGATTTGAACCGGGAAATGGCGGCGCGGACCCGGAATTTCTGTACGGAACGCGGGGTTGACGTGATCGGGGAGATCCCGTTCGACCCGCTGTTCAACCAGGCGTTGAGAGAAGGAAAAACAATGGCGGACTACCCGGAATCGGTTTCGGGCCGTCGGATCGCCGAATTGTGGGAAACCATATCGAAGAAAGGGAATCGAACATGTTGAAAATCGCCGTTCCGCTCGCGGGGCGCAAGCTCTGCATGCACTTCGGGCACTGTGAAGAGTTCGCGGTCATCGAAGTCGACGAAACGACCGGCAAGATCGCCGGAACCGAATACCTCACCCCGCCGCCCCACGAACCGGGCGTGATTCCGACCTGGATCGCCGGGCTCGGGGTCAAGACGGTCATCGCGGGAGGCATGGGGGCGATGGCCCGCCAGATGCTGGCCGACCGCGGCATCGAAGTGCTCGCCGGAGCCGCCGACCCGTCGCCGGAGAAGCTGATCGAAGCCTACCTCAAAGGCTGTCTCGAACTCGGCGGCAACGTCTGCGATCACAGCCAGGGCCACGACTGCGGCACCCACTGATGCGGGAGAGTGCGGGAGGCGGATCTTGCCGCCTCCCGTTTTCGAGGATCGTCGCGCGGAGATGCGCCACGTTCCTGCCCTCAATCATGGTTCGAGGGATTTTTGCAACGCCATCTCTATTCCGTTGAAAAACATTTCATGTCCCATGGAATTGGGATGATTGATGCAGGAATCAAGAAGGATCATGTAATGATAACCATGCTTCGGAAGCGCCTCCCAGGCTTTATAGTGATCGATCAGGCACACTTTGTTTTTCTCTGCAACCCGGCGTGCCCGCCTGGCCAGTTCCGGTAATATGCCGGATGACCAACTTGGGTTTTTCATGCTGGTGGTCATAATAACCGGCTCTCCGCCTTTCTCCCTTATTTTTTTGACCATCATAATTAAATTCTTTTCATATTGGTCCGGAGATACATATGGCACATTGCCGTACCTGTTGTCGTCGTTGACCCCGAACATAATAAAAACAAGATCCGGATGATGGATCAAAACATGTTTTTCCATGCGTTTCAGCCCCATCGATGAGGTATCTCCGCCCAACCCGGCCATGACGATCGCAATTTCATTCTTGGCGGGTTTGACCGGAATCATGGCGTCTTCATTTTTTGCAGGATCAAGCCGTTGGCAAATGATCTTTCTGTCAGGATACTTTCCCTGAATCCAATCGGCGAAACGGGCCACGAATTCCTTCCCGGGCGGTGTCGTTTGCCAGGCCGTAATACTGTCTCCGAAAAAAACGATGGTAAAGGAGTGTCCGCTTTTTAATTGATCCAGTTTGGCTTTTAAAAATTCCGTTCCAACGGCAGGCCCGAAAGAAATGGATGTCGAATCCATGATATTAATATTTTTTTCGGAAAGAGCAGTGGTATTGTGAGGGAGGTATATGCTGAATAATGGAATTGTGCCCTCCGGAGCCTGGGGAAGCATGGGAGTCGCCATCGCAGGCTCACCTTTTACAATTTCAACTTCGCCGCTTTGATTCCTTACGGCTAAATCCAGACGGGTTTGCGTATAGGTGAACTCCAATCCAACCTTTTTTCCTATGGCAATGCCATTTGAGGGAGAACCCACGGTTCCCCATTCATAATCAATGAGATAGTCTGTTCCTTCTTTCAGCGGTTTCCCATCCAGTCGCACTTTCAGGCTTCCTTTGGTCATTGCCCGATATCGCCATGCCACATTCGAAAGATAAACCGGACCTTGCCAGTTTGGTTTTCCCGCGACAAGAACAGCTTCGTCTGTTTGAGGAAAAACCTCCAATGGCTGAACGGCGAGGGTTTGACCGTCGGCAATCACGTTCATTCCCGTGGCGAGAACTTTTACATTACTGGAATCTGTTTGGTTTCCTGCCATGACCGGCAATGCCGACAGCAAAAATAACGGGAGCAATATACTCTTTTTCATGCAATATTTTCCTTGCGTTTTATTCCTGAAGTGCGGTCAAATGGTAGGCGATGACTCCGCCGAGATAACACCCGGGATCAAGTTTAAAGGTGATATTTGAGCCGGAACTGCTGATATTGACCGGGCCAAGTTCCTCGCCGTCGGCGGAAAGGGCGACTACTTTGTAATTTCTATCCGAGGAAAGCGTCAGGTCGGCGGTTCCCCGATAGACCAGCAGGGGCGGCGTCCCGAGGCTCACCAGGGTTTTCTTGTCTTCGCCCTTGAAATGCATCCCGGTATAGGCTATGTTGGTCAGGTGAATCACCAGGATACTGGAACTTTTGCCAAGCTCTTTTCCGTCAAGGGAAATCGCGCCGACGGTCTGGAAACTGTCCGCATTTTCCACGCAGACAATTCCCGCGCGGCAGGCACCGCGTTCCAGCGTGATGCTTTCGCTGCGCGGTGTTTTGACCGCAAATGTACACTGGTTCACATCAAGCGCAATCTGCCCCGTGGCGCTGTCGGCGACGTGTTGCTTCAGCGCCCGCTGCCATAGCTGCGATATTTTCTCGTTTTTCAGGGATTCCGGTTTCCGAAGTTCCTCGGGAGTCAAAATATTCACCTCCGGAAGAGACCTTTTTCCGGCAATGACCGATCCGGTCTGAGCAATCAATCCAAGCGAAACAAAGTTTTCCGGATATGTCATGCTTTCGTTTTGAAATAGATCGGAGGTGACATTGGAGGATACTTCATAAGCGTATTTCTCCTTTGCCGCATCCACATCATTTCTGAGAAACATGGTCATGGCAATGCGATCGGACAGTTGCGCCAGGGGGTCGCTGTTGATGTCGAACGTGGCGGCGAGAGTTGTCACCTGACTGATCCCTGTTGAGGAGTGGGACCAAGCGAAGCGGAATACCGCATCCCAGTTTTGCAAACCGGCATAAGCGCCGACGAGAGAACCCCCTTCCGCACGATAGATATTCGGATTGCAGTAGTTGAATTCGGTCACGATGTAGGGTTTTCCGAAAATTCTGCTTGGCATCAGATTGACCGGCACCACCGCCATTTGTTTGACTGCCGACTGCTGGCGGAACCCCACCGGCAGTCCCCATCCCTGCTGGTGGTCGAAGTAGGTATGATTGTCAACCAGGTCAAATTGGCCGCGGAGCAAGGTGAGCGGAACTTCAACCCGGTCATTCAAACTGGTCAGCATGATTTTCAGGCGAAGTTCTTCTCTGACAAAACGCAACTGTTCGGTCAGGCATTCTTTCTGAATATCATGGAGGAAGTTCAGAAAAACCGGATCGGAATCGGACGGATCTCCTTTGGCAACGTCATTTTTCTTTTTCCACTCATCAAAGGCGGCCCGATACAGCTTCCGGCTGTGCGGCGTCGCCGACCAGCGATACTTGAGCGCCTCCTCGTTGACCAGGTTGATTGCGAACAACGCGGGGTCTTCTCCCCAGGTCATGCCGGTATAGGGGTTTGGGTGCTCCAACAGGCGGCGGGCAAATCCCTTCCAGTTTTCCATTGCCTCCCTGCTCACTGGCAGGAGAGCCTTCATCTCCTGTTCGACATAAGCGGCTCCGGGAATATTGTCGCCCGGTTTGAAGGAGCGGACCGAGTAAAAATCGATGGTGATGTATATGCCCTTGTTCTTCAAAACCGAGAATAGATAATCCAGGCTGTCAAGCCTTTGTTTGTCGAAGGTGAGGGAATCGGAGGCATTGCGGTCAAGCAGGCCGCTGTCATAATGATGGAGACGCACGGCATTGTAACCATTCCGCACCAGAGTGTCGGCGAGTTCGTCCACCGATTTTTTATCGGTGAAGTTCGCATCAAAACACAAATTGACGCCATAAAAGCGGATCCGGGCCTCCGGCGCCTTTTCAAAAGCCAGATTTCCCGAACGAGACGGGATTACAAACCCGTACTTGCCGGCGGGAGCATCCGCCGTCCATGAAAAATCAAGCGCGCTTCCCCTGACCGTTTTACGCTTATACTCAAGCGGCAGCCATCTGGCGTCAGCCGTCACGTAGAAATCCTTTACGGGGGGAACATAGAATGCCACCGGTTTATCGGAGAGATTGACCCCGACAAGCATCCACATGGAATTGGGATCTCTCATGCGGAAATGCAGTTTGACCGGATTGCGCTTGTCCAGTTTGAACGAAGACGCATAGAGACCGATCGGACGGCTTGGATTTTCCGACGACCATGCGACCACCGCCCTGTCACTTCGGTCCAACCACCAGTTTCCCACATCATTATGAGCTGTTACGCCGATTCTCTGCTTCGAGCCGTCCGGATAGTACACAATGACGTCGCCGAGCACGGTTCCCGCGACAGGGGTGAATCCCGATGCATGGAGCAAATTCACGGCTCCGGCGTCGGTTCCCGGCGGGAGTGTCACTTCGACTTCCCGCGGCAGCACGGATGATGTTCCGGCGATGATTGCCACGGTGTTGCCCTTGTTCGCGGCAGGGTCTATCATGTCAAAAGTCAGGCTGTTTACCGACAGGGATTGATTCGTAAAGGCGCGCATGTCATTGTTCGGTCCCTGGTCCGTCCACCCCCCTTTGTTGTCCCCGGCCGTCTCGTCGGCAAAACCGCGATTGGCGATGGACGCGATATCGACGTTTCGGTTCTTCACGCTTTTAACTTTAAATTTAAGTTTTAGCGAACTCGCCTCCGTGATGCCCCTGGAGTTGCTGAAATAAAAACGTAATTCAAATCTCTCGCTTTTGAATACACGATCATCCTGTATTGTAAATCTGACCGGTCCGGTCACTTCGAGTTCGAACCCTCCGGCAAGCGGAATTGTTACGCTCTTGATCTCCGCGGGGCCGAAGGGGACGAGTGTGCCGCATGTCAACGGCAGGGAAAATTTTGCCGAGTCGATGCACAGTTCCCTTTTGCCGGGGGGCAACGATATTATGCCGCAAAGGATGCCGATATCCGCAGGTGGATTGAAGTTCATCCGGCATTCCATTTCAAATTCGTTGTTCCCGAGAGCGGTGAACGATTCGTACGCCTTTCCGTAAATATCCCGGAAATTGAGGCTGGCATTGATGATTAAAGAAGATGCATTGCGCTCATTTTTTATTTTGAGCCATCTGTCATTGTTCATCGGAGCATTTTTTTTATCCAGGGCCAGAATTTCGAATTGGGCGTCGGCCAGTTCAAATTGACCATTGGAGCTGAATTTTACACAGGTCGGCAATTCGGCGCCTGAAAGCGCCGCTGCATAAAAGCAGATTATTCCGAGCACAGCAGTGGCTATTTTCCTCATGATCACCTTCACCGATTATCTGAAATCAATAGTTGTACCAATTCGTTTTGCCGGCATTGGTCAGGAACGTGTTTCCGAAAAAGTCGTTTCCCGTGCTGATTATTTGCTTATAGGTATAACCCGCGGCACTGCCATCAACGAAACCCGCATTAGCCCGCCCCGCATGCCGGAACGCGGAGAAGGTGCCCATCGTCCACAGAGGAATGTTGGGGTTCGGAGCACCCCACGCCCAGGGATTGTAAAAGCTGATCACGGGAGTGGGGGTCGTCCCATAATCCATGGCGTCTCCGATCATCACCGCATTTTTCGGGCGGATGATGCGGGAGAGCTTGGGGGACTTCTGGTAAGAGGTTAAGCTGAAACTGCCTTCCGCCGACAGCCCGATGCCCGCTTCGCGCTTGGATCCTGTTACCGGTTCCCGGGAAGGACACGAGAAAACGCTTTTTTCAGGCAGTCCCTGCCACATGTTGAGCCACCCGGTGACCGGAACGTAGCCATTCGCCAGTGAATTGGTCCACCAACCCAGGTTCTCCGTCCAGCCGGTGCTAATATTGTTGTACGGGGTGATATAGTCTTTGTTGTCGCTGGCATACATGATTTCCGCCTGGCAAAGCTGTTTCACGTTGCTGAGGCACGAACTCGCTTTTGCCCGCTCCCGCGCCTGGCTGAGCGCCGGGAGCAGCATCGAGGCGAGGATGGCGATGATCGCGATCACGACTAATAGCTCGATCAGGGTGAATTTCTTTTTCATCTCAGAGTTCTCCTTGGAGGTTTCGGATGCTGGAACGTAAAATCAATTCGCACGGCAGGAACTCCTGGCGGCGGGTGGCGGCGTTGTCCAACAGGATTTCGACGGCCCGGGCGCCGATTTCCGAATAGGGCTGGCTGACCGTGGAGAGGCCGAGCGGCTCGGTGAAGATGGCGTTGTCGAAGCCGCAGAGCGAGAGGTCGCCCGGAACTTCGAAGCGCATCCGGCGCAGTTCGTCGTAGACGTTGAGCGCGATCATGTCGTGTGTGCAGACCAGCGCCGTCGGCGGCTCGGCAAGCGCCATCAGTTCGTGAATGCGTTTGCGGCCCTGCAGCAGCAGGGGGACGTCTTCGAGCTCGCGGTGAAGTTCCGGCCGCACCGGCACATCTTCCTGCTCCAGTTGATCGACGATTCCCCGGTGGCGCTGGTCTGACGAGTAGACTCCGGTGAATCCCCTGATGCTGGCGATGCGGCGGTGACCGAGTTCGAACAGCGTCTTCACCAGTTTCCGCATCGCCGAGTAACCGTCGTTGCCGACGAAATTGCCGCGGATTACGCCGTGGCTGGTGACCGGCGCATCGACCACCACATATCGCAGCGACTGCTCTTCAAGCAGATCAAGAATCCGGCTGTTGACCTCGTGGTAGTTGCGACAGATGAACGGGGCCAGGATGACCCCTGCCAGATTCATCCGGCGGAGCGACGAGAGCATGGCCGACGCCTCGCCGGTCGAACGGGGCATCACGCCCAGCTCCACCTCACAGCGCAGGGTGGCGGCGCGCTGCTGAATCCCGTATAGGATTTCGTCGGTGAGATTGCCGCTGCCCGCGCCGAACACCACCACCCGCCGGGGTGCTCCGGGGAGGGTCACGTCGCGGCAGACGAAACTGCCGACGCCGTGACGGCGTTCGACCAGCCCGGTTTCCACCAGCGAGGCGATCGCATTGCGCACCGTGCCGCGCGAAACGCGGAATTCGCCGGAGAGAATCTCCTCGGTCGGCAGACGCTGACCCGGATTCCACTGTCCGGAGACGATTCGCCGTTCCAGCTCCCGCATGACCTCTTGCCGTGGATAGTTGCCCATCAATTCCAGATTCTCCTTTGTTTCTACATTAAATTATAACAGAAAAGGACAATTTGTGCAACAGAGAGGTAAAAAAAAGCGGTTATTATGTACAATCCTGTATAGTGCCGGCGGATGCGGTCGAGGGGAAATCCCGCTTTTTTTTCACGGCGGCGGCTTTCCGGTTTGAAAAAGAGGAGGCCGCGTATTATGGTTTACAAGTAGTTGCAATACCAAAGGAGAGGAGCCTTATTACGATGAAGAAACGGAATCTGTTTTTTGTTGCGGCGGCAGTCGGAATGATGGCGTTTTCGCTCTTTTCGGCGGTCCCGAATATCGTCATTTCCGTTGACGGTGCGGCGCTGCTCAAGCACCCGCAGGCGGTGAAATACCGCTCGGAGTTCGACGGCAAGGCCGAGGCGTCCGGCGACAAGACGATCAGCCAGCTGCTCGCCGGAGAAAATATGAGCGAAGAGATGCTGCAAAGCCGCATTTCGCTCTATTTGAATGTGGAGAATCAGGATGGCGTGATCGTCGTCGACACGGCGGAGGGCAAAGCCGCGGAGATGTTCGACCTCTTCAGCCGGAGCATGCAGTTCAAAGACGGCGGAACGAAAACCGAAATCGCCGGCTGCCGGGCCGTCACCGGAATCACCGATACCGGCAAGCCGGCGGCGATCATGCTCCGTTCCCCGTCGCAGATCCAGATTCAACTGGACGGTTCCGAGGGGTTGCCGCTGGATTTCTCCAAAATCAGCAAGAACCTGATTCTCGCCGCCAAGAGCGACCGTCTGGCCAGCCTGGCGTTCGTTCCTCCGGCGGAGGCTCTGAACAATCCGTCGCTGCCGCCGCAGTTGCAGGCGCTCCGGCTGATTACGCTCGGCGTGACCAGGTCCGAGCCGGAGGCGGAGCTGGAAATCGTGGGGCAATTCGCCGACGAGCAATCCGCGCAGGGTGCCAAAGGGCTGGTCGATATGATGATTTTCGCGTTTCAGCAGAATCCCGAAGTCGATAAGCGGCTGTTCGAAAAACTGCAGAGCAACGTCGAGGGCGGCAAGGTTTCGCTGCTGCGGCCGATCGACCAGACTTTTATCGATGCGATGACGCAGATCATCTGCGACCGGCTCGCCGCGCCCGCGGCGGAAACCGGAACGGCGGCGGTGAAAGCGGGGAAAGCGACCGATGGAGCAGCCGTTCCCGGCACCGCGCCCGCCGTGCAGTGATTCCGGGCCGGTGAAAGTGGAAGGCGTCCGGCACGAACTGCTGGCCGGGGCCGGATACCTGCACGCCGGAATCCGGGCGTTTTACCGGAACCCGGCGCTCTGGCCCTACGCCGTCTGGCCGATGGCGACGGTGCTGGTGTGCTACTCGCTGTTGATGTTCCTGCTGGTCTGGCAGGGGATTCCGTTCCTGACCGGGCTGCTGCCCGACCCGGCGGCGTGGAGCGTCTGGCTGCGCTGGATCATCTACACGGCGCGGATTCTCATCTGGCTTTCGACTCTGGCGGCGGCTTTTCTCGCCGGGGCGTTCTTCCTGTGCACACTCTACGAGGCGGTCGGCGCGCTGTTTTTCGACGGGCTGGTCATGCGCTACGAAAAAGAGCATTACGGAATCGAACCCCCGCCGGTGCCGTTCCGGAAGACGCTGCGGTTCCTGTGGGAGTCGATCCGGTATTCGCTGGGCACCATGCTGCTCAATCTGCTGCTGCTGATTCCGGCGTTCTTCCTGCCGTTCGTCGGAATCGTTCCGGCGGTGCTGGTGGTCGGCTACCGGTTCGGAATCACCTATCTGTTTTCGAGCGCCTTTTCCGATGGGCGCGGAGTCAAAGAAGTCCGCCTTTTGGCGGCGCGGCACCGGGCGCTGATGACCGGCTTCGGGAGCGCGTCGTACCTCTGGCTGCTGATTCCGTTTTCGGCGGTCTTCCTGCTGCCCGGCTTCGCCCTCGGCGGCGCGATGCTCTATCACGAACGCCTTACAAATTACGATTTGCATTTTCCGGAAACTGCCAGTAAAGTACCGCAGGGCGCATTACCAGGAGGAGATCAATGAATTCAGATGAATTTTTCAAGGTGTTTTCGACCGCGACGATGCTGTTTCTCGTGCTCGATCCGCTCGGCAATCTGCCGTTTTTCGTGAGTTTGCTCAAGGATTACGACGCGAAGAATTTTCGGCGCATCGTGCTCCGCGAATCCTGCATCGCCCTGGCGGTGCTGCTGTTGTTCCTGGTGTGCGGCAACCGGCTGTTGAAGCTGTTGCAGATTTCGGAGGGATCGATCGGAATCGCCGGAGGGGTGATCCTGTTTCTGATTTCGCTCAAAATGGTGTTCGGTTCTCCGCAGTTCGGCGGAGACAGCCAGGAGCGGGAGCCGTTCATCGTTCCGCTCGCGGTTCCGCTTTTCGCCGGTCCCGGCGCGATCGCGGTGACGATCCTGGTGCGCGGCGATTCGATGGGCACGTTTCTGACCGGCTTGGCGGCACTGGTTCCCGCCTGGGCGGTTTCCGCGCTGATCCTGCTGTGCGGGAGAAAGATAGGTTCGATCCTCGGTTCCCGGGGACTCGATGCGCTTCAGTCTCTGATGGGTTTCCTGCTCGCCGCAATCTCGGTGGGAATGCTGATCCACGGCATCCAGACCGCCTTCCACATCTGAACAGGGCAGGGACGGCCTACTTCGTGATCACCTGAAGGAAGATGATCGCCATAATGACCGGTGCGACGTAGCGGACCAGGAGTCCCCAGAGCGTCATCACGGTCAGTCCGGAGTTCGAAGCCCCGAGATAGTGCGGTTCGCCGCCGAACCCGGCGAGCAGAATGGCGAGGTTCTCGTCGGCGAAGCCGCGCGTTCCTTCGCGCAGTTCCCGTCCGGCCCGGCGCGCCCCCCAGATCCAGCCGACGAAAATCACCGTCAGGAGCCCCACCAGCGGCAGCATCCAGTTCGAGGTCAGCGTATCCAGCAAATCGAACCAGGAGGAGGCGGAAACGTGGAATACCCGTCGGACGAAATGGTCGATTCCGGGCAGGTTTTTCCAGTGGCTCGTGCTGTAGCAGGTCAGCAGCCCGAGCAGCGTGATTCCGACATAGGAACCCAGCACGGCAGGCACCCGGCGGAGCTTGAACTGGTCCATCAGGAAAGTCACTCCGCTCTCCAGCAGCGCCGCGGCGCTGGTCAGCGCCGCGATGGTCAGCATCAGGAAGAACAGCCCCGCCCAGAACCAGCCCATCCCGCCGGGGATGCGGTAGAAGGTCGCCGGCAGCACGTCGAAAATCAGCCCCGGCCCGGCGGCCGGGTCCAGCCCCATGGCGAATACCGCCGGGAAAATCGCCAGCCCGCCGAGCAGCGCCGCCAGCGTGTCGAGCAGCACCACCCACAGCGAAATCGAGAAGATATTTTCGTCCTTGCGCAGGTAACTGCCGTAAGTGATGGTGATCCCCATCGCCAGGCTCAGCGAATAAAAGGCGTGTCCGAGCGCTTCCAATATGCCGTCCACGCTGAGTTTCGAAAAGTCCGGGCGCAGGAAAAAGGAAATCCCCTCCCGGGCCCCGGGCAGCGTCACCCCGCGCAGAATCACCGCCAGCAGCAGCAAAAACAGAAGCGGCATCAGAATTTTCGAACAGCGCTCGATCCCTTTGCGGATTCCGAAGATGATCATCCCCGCCGTCAGCGTCATGAAAATGACCAGCTCGATTACGATGCGCTCCGGGTCGTTGTCCAGATAGTTGCCGAACACCTGCGCCGCTTCGGACACCTCGGTGAAATGCAGCCCGCCCGAAAAGGCGCGCCAGACATAATCGACGATCCACGCCCCCACCACCGCGTAGTAAGAGAGAATCAGCATCGCCGTAATCAGCGAGAGCAGCCCGACCGCCGCGAATCCGAGCCAGACGAACAGCACCGCGCAACCGAACAGCAACGCCGCAAACCCGAAATGACCCGTTGTCGCCAGGCATATCGAACTTACCAGCAGCAGAATCCCGATCACGTCCGCCGTCAGCGACCGCTTCGTCTGAAGCGCCTTGAACGCCCCGTAAGGGTTCTTCCCCGTCTTCCGCCCGATCGCGGTTTCACACAGCATCAGCGGCAGCCCGAATACCAGAATGCAGCCGAGGTAGACCAGCACGAATGCGCCGCCGCCGTTCATTCCGGTGATATAGGGGAATTTCCAGATATTGCCCAAGCCGATCGCAGATCCGGCAGCGGCAAGCACAAAACCGATCTTGCCGCTCCAACTCTCTCGCGTCTCTACTGCCATAATATAAGGAGTCCTTCCAGGAAGATGAAAATCAATCTGTAAATCGCGCCTACTATATCACTTGCAACGCCTCTTTGCAATTTTTCACGAAACTTTTTTGCCAATGATTCCTTCCCGGTGTATAGTAAACACATTCCAAAAGAGGGGATGACCAATGGACCTGAACGCACTCAAAGAACTGCTCAATCGCGACGACCGCTTTTGCCGCTATAACAACATTCGGCTCGATGTTCTCCAGACCGGCTACGCCGAAGCCGTCATGGAACTTTCAGAAAATACCATGAACGGCCTCGGCATCGCCCAGGGCGGCTCTATCTTTACCCTCTCCGACCTCGCCTTCGCCGGCGCCGGGAACTCCTACGGATTCCGCATGGTCGGCCTCAACTCCAGCATCAGCTTCATCCGCCCCGGCGTCGGGAAACAACTCCGCGCCAAAGCCTCCGAAGTCAGCCGCGGCCGACGCACCTGCGTCTACAGCGTCGAAGTATTCAACGACGACGGCAAAATCGTCGCCCACGGCACCTTCACCGGCTTCATCACCGAAGAAAAATTCCCTATCTGATACAGTGTTGTAGGGTGCCTCCGGCGGGCAGGGCGCTTCGCCCCCGCACCCCGACCGGCAGGGTGCCGGTGCCGCGACCAGATCCGCATCAAATGCTGCGCATTTGACGCTCCGACTAAGAAATTCGGGGGGTAATGCAGAGGTTCCGGAGGGCGCAAAATACCGCTCCCCCCGGCACGTCTTGCCCTTTTTTTAGGGCAAGACGGCCTCCTTCTGCCTGTTTTTGCAGGAGGTTGGTTTGCCGGGTGCAAGACCGTTGCGGGAACGACCCGGTAGCTCTGCTCGTGTGGAGATTTTTAACCGGGCTTGGCAGGCTTGCGGAACGTTCATGGCCGGTTGTTGCGGGTTCGTTTTCGTGGGTAGCGCCGGGTCAGGGGCTCCCTGCGAGGGCAAGGCGGTAGCCGAGCACGAGCCCGGGCCGCACGCCATGCACGACCCACACAAGAGAACTCGCGCCAGACTGCCAAACATGCTTCGAAAGCCTGCCAAGCCCTTGCATCGATCTCCACACGAGCAGAGCTACCGGGTCGTCCTCGCAACGGTCTTACGGTCAGTTTTCCTTCCTCCTGCAAAAACAGGCGGAAGGAGGCCGTCTTGCCCTAAAAAAAGGGCAAGACGTGCCGGAGGGAGCGGTATTTTGCGCCCTCCGGAACCTTGAACGACCACCCGAACCTCCCCAGTCGGAGCATTAAATGCGTAGCATTTGATGCGGATCTAAGTACCCGGCACCGGCACCCTGCCGGTCTGGGGGAGGTTCGGAGGGGGGCGAAACGCCCCCTCTGATTCCCACGATTATGAATTGTCAGCGGGCGAGGGAACAGGGGCCGCCGACACAGCCGCCGGAACAGGCCATGACTTCGACGAAGTTGCCGGGGAGTTTACCTTTGGCGTAGAGTTTGAGGAGATTGACGGATTTGCGGTCGAGGCCGTTGATGAATTTCTCATCGATTTTCGGCCGGGAATCGTCCGGTTTGGCTGAGCCGATTTCCTGAAGGATCGCCTGGGAGACGCCGCAGCTTTTGGCGAAGTTTCGCGCGTAGCTGGCGGCGGGACATTCGAGCGGCGGGGCTTCGAGGGAGATGATATCGATTTCGAGGGCGGCGAGGAGGGCGCCGAGTTCCTCGAAGGTCATCACGAAATCGACGTTGGGATCGTTCTGGGCTTCGCGTCGCTTGGCGATGCAGGGGCCGATGAAGACTTTGACTGCGTCGGGATGTTCCTTGGCGGTGATTTGTCCGGCAAAGGCCATCGGGCTGGGGGTGGACGAGACGGAGGGAACGATGTCGGGGATGTGCCGTTTGGCGGCTTCGACCCAGGCGGGGCAGCAGCTGCTGGTCATGAGTTTGTCGCCGCGTTCCATGCGTTCGAAGAATTCTTCGGCTTCGTGGGCGGTGGTCATTTCAGCGCCGAGGGCGACTTCCATGATTTCCGAGAATCCGGCGATTTTGAGTGCTTTGAAGAGCTGTTCGATGGTGCCGGGGAACTGGTCGGTGATCGACGGGGCGACCATGGCGACGACCTGTTTGCCTTCTTTCATGGCCTGGAGGATGCCGACCAGATGCGAACGCTCCATGATGGCGCTGAACGGGCAGGCGCGGAAGCATTTGCCGCAATAGATGCAGCGGTCGAAATCGATGCGGACATGGCCTTCCACGTCTTTGCCGATGGCGCCGACGGGGCAGGCGTCTTCGCAGGGAAGCGGGTTGCGGACGATCGCGTGATAGGGGCAGACGTCGATGCATTTGCCGCAGTTGATGCATTTGCTGCGGTCGATGGTCGAACGCCCTTTGATGACGGAAATCGCCTGTTTCGGGCAGACGCCGACGCAGGGACGGGCGAAGCAGCCGACGCAGCTGTCGGTCACCTGGACATGACTGTCCACGCAGCCGTGGCAGCCGACGGTGCAGACCGAGAGGACGGGGTCGGTATGGTTTTTGCCGGCTTTGGCATCGACCAGATAGTCACGGAGCGGCCGGATTTCGTCGGTTTCCTCTTCCATGCCGAAGCCCATCAGCGCCATCAGCCGGTATTTCAGCATGGCGCGGTCTTTGTAGATGCAGCAGCGGTTGGGTTCGTAGTTCCGGGGCCGCAGGTCGACCGGGATGCGGTCGATGCTGTTTTCGAGTGTGCCGTCGTAGAACTCCTGAATGAAACGGATCATCAACTGGCGGCGTGTTCTCTCCGCATTGTTCATGCCTGACCGCCCGCGTTGAAGAATTCGGCGTAGATCACATCGATCACCTTTTCGATGGTCGCGTTGTCCACGATGCGGGTTCCGCCGATGCGCACGAACGGGGCGTTCCCGTAGTTGCGGTCCTGGCAGGCGTTGAGGCAGGAGCAGCCCACCACTTCGACGCAGGGTTTCAGGTCGTCCGGAAGCCGTTCTTCCAGGGCCGAGAGCCGGAACGAGCCCAGCACGTAACAGGTGGTTCCCATGCAGATTTCAACTTTGATTTTGTCAGCCATGATGCATTTCCCTTTTAAAAAAACCGCAGCAGTACGCGCTTTCGATATCGGGTCTCCAGCGCAGTTGCGATCCGTTTTACGATATTGCGGCGAATTTCCAGGCCGACCGGCAGGCTCGGGTCCTGGTGCGCCTCGTTGACTTTGGTTCCGACTACGAACTCGATTTCGTCGCTCTGGCGGAAGAGTTCGATCATCTGGCGCGCCGCCATCGGAACGTCTCCGGAGAGCGAGTTTCCGGATTCCAGCCGCTGCGCCACATCGGTCAGCGTCAGGATTCCCTCGGTCACCAGGTCGATCCCCTCGAGTTTGGCCGGAGGCGGCAGCGAGCCGGATTTGAGCACGAGTTTCATATCCACTTCCACCGGGCGCTTGAGTTCGCGCGAAATGATGTTCGCGGTGGTTCCGCCGCAGAGGACGCATTTTCCGTCGTAATTGCGCACCAGATCGGCGTAGGCCGCGTCGGATTCCGGGCGGAACGGGGGACCGGACAGCAGCCGCAGCCGCCGCGGCTGGCGCAGGTAGATCACCATGCAGCTGATGTCGTCGAGACAGCGGCAGTCGCGGTTGCGCATCCGGGCGGCGGCGACGACCGCCTGCGAGAGATCGCGGGCCGAGACGGTCGGGTTGGCCTCGATCTTTTTCTGGATGAATTCGAGAGCTCCTTCGCGCCGCCAGCCGAATTTGCAGCCTGGCTGGCCGAGGCCGGACTGGGTGACGCCGTCGGAGAAGGCGATCAGCCGGTCGCCGGTGACGGCGTAGAATTCGGCCACCTGGACGCGGCGGTCCGGCCAGTGCTCGGAGACCATGCTCTGCCGCTTGACCTGAAGATCCTTGTTGCTGCGCAGGTGGATGAACGGCGGATTGTCCATCTCGATCGCCCGGGATTTTCCGCCGGTCTGGAGGTCGAACACGGTGAAGGTCGCGTAGCTGATTTTGCGGATTTCACACACCGGCAGCGTGTCCATGATGATTTCGGCCGACTGGAGCACGTCCATGTTCGAGCGGATGAATTTGAGCGCCATTGTGGTGGTCATCGAAGCGAGCAGATTGGCTTTGATGCCGCTGCCGAGGCCGTCGGAGAGGACGGCGAGATGCCGGCTCTCCGACTCCAGCCGCTCGAAGAGGAAGTCGTCTCCGCAGACGTCCTCCCCGTCGTGGATCAGCTGGCTGCATTCCATTTCGACAAACACATCGTTCGGCATGGTCGGCTCACTTCTTGATTTCGGTGTAACTGCCGGCGACCTCCCGCAGCAGGATCTCGGTTTCGGCCATGTGTTCTCCGAGATCGCGGGCGATCTTCTGGCAGGTGATGATGTTTTTCTGGATCACCTTGCGCGCTTTTTCCGACACCTGCTCGCGGTGGAGCTCGGAGCTGGTCACGTCCTGGATGATCGCGCCGACGCTCTGGTTCTGCGCGATGCAGAAGACGCTGATGTTGAGAATCTTGTCTCCGCACACCTGGTTGTGGCGCTCGATCTCGCCGCCGGAGATCATCGCGGCGGCCACCAGGTCGCTGAAATCGGCGAACGCCCCGAGTTCGGCCCCGGTGAGCCCGCCGCAGGTGTCGTAGGCGAGCACGGTGTCTTCGTCGAAGAGTTCGGCGAAACGGCGGTTGCATTCGACGATCTTCATGTGACGGTCGACGATCACCACCCCGGCCGGGATGTAGCGGATCAGCGCGTTGCTCTTTTTCTGGGCGAGCTGACGGAGGTGCGAGACGCACATGCCGACCTCCGCCTTGTGGGCGATGAGGGCTTTGGCGAAATCGCGGCAGCTGAAGTAGCCGCATCCGCCGCAGTTGAGTTCGTCGGCGGGGGTGAACTTTCCGACCGAGGCGAGCGCGTTCTTGAGCTCTTCCTCGGAGACTTCGGGGTCTTTCTGGGGTTCGGCGGAGACCTGTTCGCCGATCGGGACTTCCACTTTGCGCGCCAGGCTGTTGGTTCCGTCGTAGCCGCGCGCGACCTCGATGATCGACGAGAGTGTCCCGGCGTCGTTTTGCGGCATCACCGGGCCGTTGACACAGCCGCCGGAGCAGGCGAGACACTCGATGAAGAGCTTGCAGTTGCCGACGTCGGCCTTTTCCGGGGGATCTTTGAGCAGCCGCGCAAGGTTGCCGAGGCCCGAGACCGCGTGATAGCGGATGTCGCCGCCTTTCGGGTCGCGCAGCGTATCGTTCATGCCGCCTTCGACTGCGTAGATTTTGCCCTCCCGCGCGCCTTCCGGAACCATCTCCGCCCGGTCGTTCGGGCCGATTGCGGCGGGATCGATGTTTTCGGAGGCCAGCCATTCGGCGAGGTCTTCGAAGGTGAGGGCGAGATCGAGCAGCGCCGGGTGGCGGTCCGCCTCGTTCTTCTTGGCCGCGCAGGGGCCGAAGAAGACCACGCCGATGTCTTCGCCGAATTCGCGGCGGAGCAGCCGCGCGTGCGACAGCAGCGGCGAAAGCACCGGGACGATGTTGTTCACATAGGCCGGCGCGTACTTGCGCACGTAGTCCACCACCGCCGGGCAGGCGCTGGAGAGATAGATGCCCGGTTTCGCCGCGGCGAGGAACTGCCCGGTTTCGGCGCTGACCGCCTGCGCGCCGAGCGCGGTTTCGCTGACTCCGGCAAAGCCGAGCCGCTTGATCGCCGCGACGAGCGCGCCCGGTTCATACTGCTTGAAATAACTGACGAAGGAGGGGGCCAGCGATGCGTAGACCTTTTTGCCGGTGCCCAGGAGATAGCGGGCGCGGGCCAGGTCGGGACGGATTTTCTTGGCATGGGCCGGACAGACCTTGACGCACATGCCGCAGCCGACGCAGAGTTCCTGAATCACCCCGGCCCGCCCGTCCACGATGCGGATCGCCTTGCACGGACAGTGGCGGATGCATTTATAGCAGTCGTGGCAGATGTTTTCGGTGGTGTACACCGGGAAATGCAGATTCATATTGTCCTCCAGTCAGGATTTCGCCGTGCGGGTTTCAGCTGCGGGGCGGCAGGAACCGCTTCAGAAGATCGAGCATCACCCCGGGGTCGACGTCGCTGTAGAATTCGTCGTTGATGATCACGTTCGGGCCTTCGGAGCAGCGCCCTTTGCAAAGCGTTCCGGAGAGTTCGACATCGACTTCGTCCTGATAGGAATTGGCGGCGAGATAATTCTCCACCACCCTGACGTTTTCACCGTTGCCGCGGGCGAAGCACGAGCTGCCCAGACAGATTACGATTTTCGGTTTTTGCATGGTCCGTCTCCTCCGTAACCAAATGTACCGGATTTCGGGCGATTTTCAAGGGCCCTTCTCCGGAAATCCGCGAGAAACACCACCTCACGGTTTTAGCGATGTTACCGGCACCGGCACCCTGCCGGTCTGAGGTCCGGGGGCGAAGCGCCCCGGCCGCCGGAGGCATGGGCTGGTGCTCATCAACCAGCTCAACAGCCGAACGAGTTCGGCAATGAGCGCGAGCGGTGGAGTTGACCGTGAGGTCAACTCACCCGTTCGCGCCGGAGGCGGAGCCTCTCCTGTTCCGGGGAATATTTTTCAAACATGCGACCAATGATTGCTCAAAGGTGGGTGCCCGCCCTTCCGGGCGGGCCGGCGAGTTGACCTCTTCGGTCAACTCCGCCTCGGCGCTACGCGGCAAAATCTGCGATTTTGCTATGTAGCTGTTTCGCTACGCGCCGGTAGCCTCCGGCGGCCAAGGCGCTTCGCCCTTGGAACCCGACCGGCAGGGTGCCGGTGCCGGGTATTTGTCAGACCGCCGCGGTCTTCGCCGCGTTCAAGCTGGCGCGGTTGGCGCCGTACTCTTCGCCGTAGTAGACCTTGAGCAGGATCTCCTTGAGCTCGGCCACCAGCGGATAGCGCGGGTTGGCGCCGGTGCACTGGTCGTCGAAGGCCTTGAGCGCAAGTTCGTCGAGCTGCGCCAGGAAGGTCGTTTCGTCGATGCCGTACTCCTTGATGCTCTTCGGAATCTCAAGTTCGGCCTTGAGTTTGTCGATCGCCGCGATCAGCCGTTCGACCTTCTCTTCGTCGGTCTTGCCGCCGAAGCCGCAGTAGGTGGCGACGTTAGCGTAGGCCGCCTTGGCGTTCGGGTACTTGTACTGCGGGAACACGCCCTGCTTGACCGGAACGTCGGTCGCGTTGTAGCGGATCACTTCGCAGATCAGCATCGCGTTGGCCAGGCCGTGCGGAATGTGGTACATGCCGCCGAGCTTGTGCGCCATCGAGTGGCAGACGCCGAGGAACGAGTTGGCGAACGCCATGCCGGCCATCGTGGAGGCGTTGTGCATGTGCTCACGCGCCTCTTCATCCATCGTGCCGTTGGTGTAGCAGCGCGGCAGGAAGTCGAAGATCAGCCGGGCGGCTTCGTTCGAGAGCGAGTTCGTATAGTCGCTGGCCATCACCGAGACGCGCGCTTCGAGGGCGTGGGTCAGGGCGTCGATGCCGCTGTAGGCTGTGAGCCGCTTCGGCATCTTCATCACCAGCTGGGTGTCGATGATCGCCATTTTCGGGGTCAGCGCGTAGTCCGCGAGCGGATACTTGTTGCCGGTGTCGGCGTCGGTGATGACCGCGAACGGCGTCACTTCCGAACCGGTGCCCGAAGTGGTCGGAATCGCCACCATGGTGGCCTTCTTGCCGAGCTCGGGGAGCTTGACGATGCGTTTGCGGATGTCCATGAAGCGCATCGCGATATCCTCGAAGCTGATTTCCGGCAGTTCGTACATCAGCCACATGATCTTGGCCGCATCGATCGGCGAACCGCCGCCGACCGCGATGATCGCGTCGGGCTGGAAGGAGTTGATCCGCTCCAGTCCCTTGCGGGCGAGCTGGATGGTCGGGTCGGGTTCGACGTCGGCGAACACCTCGGTCGCGATCCCCATCCCGTCGAGCCGCTTGAGCAGGTCGTTGAGGATGCCGGTCGAGTAGAGGAATTTATCGGTGACGATGAACGCCCGCTTGCGTCCTTCGAGATCGCCGAGCGCGACCGGCAGGCAGCCGTACTTGAAGTAGATCTTTTCCGGGAGTCTGACCCACAGCATATTCTCTCTCCGTTTGGCGATGGTTTTGGTGTTCAGCAGCTGTTCCGGGGTGACGTTCTGGCTGACCGAGTTGCCGCCCCAGCTTCCGCAGCCGAGGGTGAGCGACGGATCGAGCGCGAAGTTGTAGATGTCGCCGATCGCGCCCTGGCTGGCCGGCATGTTGACCAGTGTGCGCGCCGACATCATGGTGTGGCCGTAGAGGCTGACGCGGTCTGCGTTCTGCGAATTGGTGTAGAGTACGCTGGTGTGGCCGAGCCCGCCGTATTCCAGGAGCTTCTTGGCGTTGGCGACGGCTTCTTCGAAATCCTTCGCCTTGTAGAGGGCGAGCACCGGCGAAAGTTTTTCACGGCTGAACGGGTAGTCGGGGCCGACGCCGTCGGTCTCCGCGATCAGCACCTTGGTGTTGGTCGGCACGGCGACTCCGGCCATCTCGGCGATCTTGAACGCGCTCTGGCCGACGATCTTCGGGTTGAGCGCGCCGTTGACCTGGACCACCTCGCCGACCTTCTTCGCCTCTTCTTTGGTGAGGATGTGGGCGCCGCGGTAGGCGAATTCCTTCTTGACCGCCTCGTAGATCGGGGCGACCGCCGTCACCGACTGCTCCGACGCGCAGATCATGCCGTTGTCGAAGGTCTTGCTCATCAGGACCGAGCTGACCGCCATTTTGATGTCGCAGGTTTCGCCCATTACCACCGGGGTGTTGCCGGGGCCGACGCCGATCGCCGGGGTGCCGCTCGAATAGGCCGCCTTGACCATGCCGGGGCCGCCGGTGGCGAGAATCAGGCTGATGTCGGGGTGGTTCATCAGGTGGCCCGAGAGTGCCACGGTCGGTTCGGCGATCCAGCCGATGATATCCTCCGGCGCTCCGGCCTTGACCGCCGCTTCGAGGACGATCCGGGCGGCTTCGACGGTGCACTTCTTGGCGCGCGGGTGCGGACTGAAGATGATGCCGTTGCGGGTTTTGAGCGCCAGCAGCGATTTGAAGATCGCGGTCGAAGTCGGGTTGGTGGTCGGCACGATGCCGGCGATCACGCCGACCGGCTCGGCCACCTTCGCAATGCCCAGCGCCTCGTTTTCTTCGATGACGCCGCAGGTCTTGAGCTCGCGGTATTTGTTGTAGATGTACTCGGAAGCGAAGTGGTTCTTGATCACCTTGTCTTCGACCACGCCCATTCCGGTTTCGGCCACCGCCATCTGCGCCAGCGGAATCCGCGCGTTGTTCGCGGCCAGCGCCGCCGCCGCGAAAATGCGGTCAACCTGTTCCTGCGTATACTCGGCGTACCTGGTCTGCGCGGCTTTGACCCGGCCGATCAGTGCGTTGAGCATTGCGCGGTCCTGCTCGTCCCGAAGTTTCGCTTCTTCGGGGTCCATCACCTGTTTCTTGTCAGCCATAATCGATTCCTCCTGTATTCGGAACTGTCAGCCCGGTTTATTTGATACGTTAATATCGATATATAAACATCGATATTTTTTTATCTAGACTTAATATAAATCATCCGGCCGGAATTGCAAGAGGAAAACGGTGAAATTCCCGCAAATTAATTTTGCTTTCCGGCGGAACCGGGGTATAATATCAGTTTAGACGCGGTTGCCAAAAGTAACGTCGATGAATTTTTGTTCTGCCGCAAAGTCGGTTCTTCAACGCTCCCGAAGCGGCTTTACCCAGAGCGGTAAAGCCCGAGGGGGCGGTGGAGAAGCGGCAAAACGGCGGACAAAAAGGCGCGACGGGACTTTTGGCAACCGCGTCAGTTTACCGGAAAAGGAGAAACGAATATGGCGAGCGTAAAAGAGCTGACGAAGAAGGCGGAAGAGCTGCTGAAGCAGGGGGCGGTGCTGGTGACGGCGGCCGACTGCGACCAGGCCGGAGTCCTGGAGCGGCTTCAGGTGTATTTCGCAGACGAGCACGAAGCGGCGATGGACATCATCGACAAGGACGACTTCGTGCAGGGGTTCCCGGATGCCGGCGCCTGGTCGCTGACCGGCAGCGGGTTGAAGAAGATCGAGATGTTCGAGGGCGAGGAGGACATGTACTTCCGCATCGACGGAACGCGCGAGGAGAGCGACGACCTCGGTGCGCTCCCCTCGGTCCGCTTCATGGAGACCGTCGAGGCGATCTGCGCCCTGAAGCTCTGAAGTCCCGTTATTGTTTTTCGGGTCATCGGCTGATGCCGAAAAAAGACCGGGCGAAATGCCCGGTCTTTTCGTTGGTTCAGGGGGCGTAGATGATTTGGATGTCGCGGAGCCAGACGGTGATATCGTCTTCCCGTGAGTTGACGCCGATGCGGAGCTGCTCCACCTTGGCCGGGTCGAATCCGTCCGGGAACTGGACGAAGCGCTTTTCCCACTGTTCCGTCGGGTTGTTGACCCGGAGATTGAGTGAGCTGCCGCCCTCCTTC